>ERZ772960.3558-NODE-3558-length-10425-cov-13.946384_pt1 | contig 10425 bp, 12 predicted proteins | sample MGYA00580678_ERZ772960 | MGnify/ENA primary metagenome ERZ772960 (study PRJEB29015, sample SAMEA2737930) | human oral metagenome | biome: human oral; feature: human-associated habitat; material: dental | place: China | collected 2059 ...
TCGCGACCCCCACCTTGGCAAGGTGGTGCTCTACCACTGAGCTACTTCCGCATCCGTCACTGACATCTCTGTCAATCAACAAGAGATATTGTAGCAAGAGAAGGGATTTCTGTCAAGGAGTATTTTTCAATCAAAAAGGGGCACGTTCACCATGCGCCCCCCTCCAAAATATTGCTTACACCTTGAACTTATCCGTCTCACTCTGCAGATCGGTTGCCATGTCGGCAAGGCTGCGGCTCGAGGAAGCGATCTCCTCCATGCCTGCCGCCTGCTCTTCGGTCGCGGCAGAGACGTTCTGCGACTCGCTGCCGATGCCCTTCGCCGAGGTATCAACAGCCCCCATGCCCTCGATGATCGAGTTCATATTCTCGCGCAGTTCGAGGACGCGCTTGCTGACCGCGAGCGATGCCGTCTTGACATCCTCGACCATACTCAGAATGAGCGAGAAGGTTTCGCCCGTCGCGGTGACGTTCTCCTTGCCCGTCTCCGCCTCGCGCAGCCCCTCCGCCATCGAGGCGACCGCACGGTCCGTCTCCTCCTGAATGCTGCGGATGAGCTCGGAGATCTGCTGGGACGCGTTCTGCGACTCCTCTGCGAGTTTGCGCACCTCCTCGGCAACGACCGCGAAGCCGCGTCCGTGTTCACCCGCACGCGCCGCCTCAATCGCCGCATTGAGTGCGAGGAGGTTCGTCTGTCCCGAGATGCTCGAGATGATCTCAACGATGTTGCCGATCTCCTTTGAACGCTCGCCGAGCTTGCTGACGATCTCGCCCGTCTGCTGTACCGTCGTTGCGATCGAATTCATCTGCTCGACCGTCGTCTGCACGAAGGCGTTGCCCTCTGCCGCCTTCTCCGCCGTCGCCTGCGTCTGCTCACGTGCACGGCGCTGGTTCGTGATAGCCTCCTCGAGGCCGCGCTGGAATTCCTGCACGGTCATGCGGCTCGTATCGATGATCTGCAGCTGCTTCTCCGCCGCTTCCGCGACCTCGGTGATGGACTGCGCGACGTTCTGCGTCACCTGCGCCGACTGGTTCGCGTTCGCCGTGAGCTCCTCAGAGGAACCCGCAACATCCGTCGCTGTTGTCTTGATCTTGCGGATCATCTTCTGCATACTTTCGACCATCGTGTTGAACTGATGGGCGATGTGCGCGAACTCGTCGTCACCGTCGAGCATGATCTTCGAGCGGAGATCCCCGCTCGCGATATGCCGCGCCCCGTCAAGAATCGTATCCACGGAGTTTTTGATGCTCTTTAGAAGCAGAACAAGTGTGACGATCGACAGGATGACCACCGCGATCAAAGAGATGATCGTAATCATCTTTACGCCCGAGAAAACATCCTCGCTGTACGCCATCTCTGCGCGCGCAAGGCGGACACTGTCCGCCTTATCCTCCTCGAGGATGTCCGTCATGCGTTTGTAGACATCTGCCTGCTCGTTGAACGCGAGGAGCACCGCCCCCGCCTGATCGCCCGCATTGATGAGATCCGTTGCATGCTGACGCGCCGCGGCATACGCCTTGCGCTCCTGCTTGAGCTTCTCGAGACGTGCGAGCTTCTGTGTGCGGTCCGGCTCGTTCTGGAACGGTGCTTCCTGAATCGCCTTTTCATACTCCTCGTACGCCTTGTTCAGCTGCGGTGTGAGCTGTGAGATCAGCCCTGCCGCACGTTGACGTTCCTCCTCGTTCGGTGCCGAGATGCGCATGAGCTCAAACTCGCGCCCCTCTGCCGTGAGTGACTGCACCTGACCACCCACGTTGATGACATGCGCCCAACTGAACACGCTCACCGTATTGTTGTTGAGCACGCTGCTCGCATGATTCGCATAGAATCCATATGCGCCAAACATGACGACCAGGAATCCGATGCTCAGCACAATTTTCTTTGCTACCGACATTCTAAGTTCCCTCCAAAAACACTCCAATTTCTCAAAAGAAAAAATCTTCCCTTAATCTTTTTTGATTATACCATTCTCTGCTGTGAAAAACCATATGGCAACAAATATTTTTCTATGATATACTTACACTATTACTACAACAAATAAACAAAAGGATGGATATCCATGGCAAAAATGTTAAAAAAGCTGCAACAAAAAGTCACACCGCCAGAAAAGCCGAAGCCGGTGCGCCCTCCGGGGAAGGACTATATGCTTCTCATCCTCATGGCATTCACCGTCATGGTCGTACTGGCGGCATGGGAGGAGCTGGACAGCCTCACACTCACAATGTATGTACTGCTGACGGCTTCACTCGGACTGACGTATACGCGCCGACAGGCAGCCGAACGTCTCTCCGAGTTCCAAATGATGATTGTGACGCGTGCCAGCTTCGTTACCATCGGCATGGCGGGCGCACTCTTCCTCTTTGATGCGTATCGGCGCTTCTTTGCATAAGTTCGATCACGTGAAAGGCTCCCCCGTTTTCGTTGCGGGGGAGCCTTTTCGTTTGAGATATATGAAGGCAGCACTGATAAATTCAGCCGGGCCATCAAGCCAGGCGTTTATATCGAATGGATTCCACATTCGACTCCGGATTTTTCTCAAGGGTGGACAATCTTGCATCCATCAGATCCTCAATGGTTTGATATGCCATACACATACAGGCCTGAAACTCATTCTGTGGATCGGACTCCACCAGCTTCGCAGCATCAGCCTTATAGAACTTAACACTTTCCAATATTTCCATCATCATATCAGCAAGCATTTCACGCGTAACGTCATCACGTAGTTTCATGTGAGCCCCCTCCTTTGCAGTTCCTCTTTCGCCATTTCAATTTGCTTGTTGAAGTTGACGATCTCCATTTCCCAATGACGAATGATCCCGGCTTTGTATTGCTCACTGCGCATATGATAATCTGCTATATACGAAGCCGGATTTGCTATTTTATCACGATGTATTTCTACCTGCTGTAAATTTCTCCGAATGGATGAACGCAGCCCTTTATCAGCATACTTCGTATAATCCACGGCAAACAGCTGTAAGTTGATCTCCATGATTTCAGTATAAGTCCTTTCATCATTCAAATCAACAACTACAGGCTGAAATTCTCCCCCAGATAGAATTTTCGTGCGATGGGGCTCTCGGCAATGGTTTTGCTGTCGCCCTCGAGGAGGAGTTTGCCCTCGCTGAGGAGGTAGACGCGGTCGACAATGTGCAGAGTCTCACGAACGTTGTGATCCGTGATGAGAATGCCCATGCCGCGCTGGCGCAGGTACTCGATGATCTCCTGGATATCCGCTACAGCAAGCGGGTCGACCCCCGCGAACGGCTCGTCCAGCAGGATGAACTGCGGTTCGAGCGCGAGGCAGCGCGCGATCTCGACACGGCGGCGCTCACCGCCCGAGAGCTCCGTGCCGCGACGGTCGCGGACGTGCCCGATGTGGAACTCCTCGAGCAGTCCGTCGAGTTTGTGCTTCTGCTCCGCCTTTGAGAGCTTCGTCGTTTCGAGAATCGCAGCGATGTTCTCGGTGACGGTGAGCTTGCGGAAGATCGACGGCTCCTGTGTGAGGTAGCTGATGCCCAGCTCCGCACGCCGATACATGGGATAGTCCGTGATGCAGATGTCGGAGAGATAGACATCGCCATGCGTCGGCTTTTCAAGTCCCACGATCATGTAGAACGTGGTTGTCTTGCCCGCGCCGTTTGGTCCTAGGAGGCCGACAATCTCGCCCTTGTCGATGCGGACGGAGATGCGGTCAACAACGGTGCGGCTGCCGAATTTCTTGATGAGGTTGCGGGATTCGAGATACAAGATGATGCCCCCTCACTCGGTCACGGCACTGCCGTCGTCTGCGAGGTAGACGGTCATGTGATTGCTGTGCGCCATGTTGTTCCCCTGATATACCCACGCGTTTCCGTCGAGCACAGCATACGGCTTCTCCGCCATGCCGAAGTACTCCACGCGGTCGCCGCCGCCCTCGAGATCGCGCGGCGGGCTGACGAGGTGGGCATTGCCCGTACCGATGAAACGATTCTCCTTCAGCCAGCCCTCAAGGTGATCTGCGCTGAACGTTCCATCTGCGCTTGTCATTGTTCCACCGCTCGCGGCAAGGACATATTCATTCTGCGATGGGTAGTAATCGACAACAGGCCCTGTGAACGTGCGCCCTGCCTTTACCATGTGGACGCTGCCCGTCGCCTGCCAATGATCCTGACCGATCCCCGAAAGGCGGTCACAGGAGAGCTGCATATCGTCGCGCATGGCACGGACACCGCCCTCGATCGTGCCCTCCTCGGTTTTCGTGTTGTAGGTCGCACGCGCGCCCTCGACGTAGCCCGTTCCCTGCTCCATGCGGACGTTCGTCTCCGCCGTGATGAGCCCCGTGCGCGTGTCGTAGGTAAGGCTGTCCGCCGTGAGATTCGTCGGCTCATTTCCCTGCTGCGGCGCAGCTGCTGCCGTACATACCGCCCCCGCCGCGAGGAGTGTGAGAACGCCCCGATAGAGTTTCTTTTTCGTCATTTCGCCCCACCCTTTTCTATACGCGCATTGCCGAAGATGCTGAACTTCTGAAAACCGTCCGTGCTCACGATGCGATCGCCTGTCGCGCGCATGTCGTCGCGAATGAGTTCAGCATCCCCCTCGGCGGTAAGGCTGCCATCCGCCGCCGTCCACTTGATCTGCTTTGCCCGCAGGCTTGCGCCGTCGCTCGTCGTCGCCTCAATCGTGCCTGTGAGCACGATGTCGCGTGTCTTGCTGTCCATGCGCCCCTCGTCCGCCTTCAGTGTGAGGGTACGTCCGTCATCACTGTAGAACGTCCCATCAATTTTGACCATGCCGGTGTCATTTGTGTCGATGTCGACGTTCATCTGCTCTGCCGTCATCTGCCAGACCGTACGCCCGTCGCGCTCCTCGTGGAGGGTGTTGTCCATATAGGACATGATGCGCGGGCCTGTCGGCTCATCCGTTTGCTGCGGGATCTCGGGCACACTTGTAACCGCCCAGATGATCAGACCTGCGAGGAGGACGGCACCACCACCATAGATCCACTTGCTCTGCGCCATCAATCCCCCTCCTTCGCTGCCGCCGACACGTGATGCTTGCCCGTCTTCTGCTGCTCGGGCGGCGTGTTCCACCGTTTTTGAAACCAGATCCACTGCGTCGGATTCTCGCGGATGATCCGCTCGACAATCGCCGTCATCTGCACGGTGAATTCATGGAGATCGCGGTCGCTGTCCCCCGTATCGGGGCAGCGCATGATCTCACCGACGACGACCTTGTGCTTCCCGTTCGGCTGACGCAGGATAAATGCGGGCACGACGGGTGCTTTGAACTTGCGCGAAAAGACGGCAGGGCCGAGCGGAGTCGATGCCGTGCGCCCGAGAAATTCGATGAACGCGCCGCCGGGACCGCCGTCCTGATCGGCGAGGAAGCCGAGGAGGCGACCGCGCTTCAAGGCCCGCGCTGCCGCAATGAGCTCGCTCGTCCCGCGTGAGAAGATCTCGACGTGGATGGTTGCACGCAGATCGTCGAGTACGCGCGTGTATTCGATGTTCGGCTGCGGCTTTGCAATCGCACTGACAGGGATTCCGTTCAGCGTGAACGCCGCCGACAGCCACTCCCAGCAGCCAACATGACCCGTGAGCACGACAACACCGCGTCCCTCGGCGAGTGCCTCCTGCATCCGCTCGAGATGGTCGATCTCGATGTACTCATTAAGATTGCTCTCGTTCAGCATGGGCATCGCGAGGATATCGAGGACGTTGCGCGCCATATTGATAAAGGACGCGCGGACAAGGCTTTTCGCCTCCGCCTCGGAGATGCCGAGTGCGGGCATCATGTGCTCCACCGCGCGGCGGCGCATCTTCGGGATCAGCAGATAGTAGAGGTTGCCGAGCACCCACCCTGCGCCGAGCAGAAGGGGACGCGGCGTGCGGCACGCAAGACAACTGAGAAACATGAGTGTATTATAGAGCACTGCCGCACCTCCTTTCTGCACTACTGCGCAGCACCTTCGGTATCCGTCTGAAAGACCGTGAGAACCTCATCCCACAGTCCCTGTGTTTTCAAAATGATCTCGTAGATCTCGCGCACTGCCCCGCGTCCGCCATGCGCGTCCGCAATGATCTGCGCGGCTTCCTTCACCTCGGGCACGGCATCGCCCACCGCGCACGGAAGCCCGACCATGCGCAGGATCGGCAGGTCGACAATGTCATCGCCGATGTAGGCGATTTCCTCATCCGCCAGCCCCGTTTTCGCCTTGATGTCCGCATAGGCGGCACGCTTGTCCAGCTTGCCCTGATAGACAAGGTCGATATGCAGTTCGCGCGCACGGTTCTCCACGATGGACGATGCACGCCCCGTGATGATGGCGGGCACGATCCCCACCTTGTGCGCGAGGGTAATCGCAAGTCCGTCCCGCGCAAAGAACGGCTTATACAGCTCGCTCCCGTCGGGCGCTACGTAGATGCCCCCGTCGGTGAGCACGCCGTCCACATCGAGGATGACGCATTTGATTTTCTTTGCACGCGCAATCGCGTCCTGCCGAATCGGCATCACACAACCCCCTGCCGCAGAAGATCGGTCAGATGCACGATGCCGACGGGCACACCCGCATCATCGACGACGGGCAGAACGGTGACGGGGCGCGGCTGGTGTTTCTCCATGACGGAGAGTGCCGCCGCCGCCATCTTGTCCGGAGAGATCGTGAGCGGCGTTGCAAACATGATACTCTCCACGTCCTTGTCCAAAAAGGTATAGTCTTTCGCAAGCGCACGGCGAATGATCCCGTCCGTGACAAGCCCGATAAACTTGCCCTCTGCATTGACGACGGAGACCGCACCGAGCCCCTTGTCCGTCATGACGAAAAGCGCGTCCTTTGCCGTCGTGTGGTACGAGACGACGGGGTTCTCCTCGCCCGTGTGCATGACGTTTGCGACGGTGAGGAGCAGCTTGCGCCCGAGCGCACCGCCCGGGTGGAAGAGGGCATAGTCCTCCTTCTTGAAATCGCGTGCCTCCATGAGTGCCATCGCAATGGCATCGCCCATCGCAAGCGTCGCCGTCGTCGAGCTCGTCGGCGCCAGTCCCAGCGGACACGCCTCGCGCTCCACGCCGATGTCGATGTAGAAGTCTGCGCTGCGTCCAAGCTGGGACTTGCGTCTGCCACACATGGCGATGATGCGTGCGCCAATGCGGTGGATGATCGAGAGGATGTTCACGACCTCGTTTGACTCGCCGCTATTCGAAATGGCAATGACGATGTCATCCGCCGTCACCATGCCGAGGTCGCCGTGAAATGCCTCCGCCGGGTGCATAAAGAACGAGGGCGTACCCGTGCTTGCGAGCGTCGCTGCGATCTTGCGCCCGACGTGACCGGATTTGCCCATGCCCGTGACGACAACACGCGCCTTGCAGTCCAAAATCGCATGCACCGCCGCCTCAAAATCATCGTCGATGCGCTCTGCGAGGTTCGCAACTGCCTGCGCTTCGAGTTTTAGGGTCTCTATGGCTTTTTCGCGAATACTCTGTGCCATGTAGTTCTCCTAGTTCAGCTTTTTCCGCACAATTTCATAGATAGCAAGGGCATCCCGCAGGAGTTCCTCAAGCTTGTCCAGATAGACCATGTTCGCCCCGTCCGACAGTGCCTCGGGCGGGTTGTCATGCACCTCGAGGAAGAGCCCGTCAACTCCCGCACCGACGGCAGCGCGCACGAGGTACTCGACATACTCGCGCTGTCCGCCCGAACTCGTACCCGCGCCGCCCGGCAGCTGAACGCTGTGCGTGCCGTCGAAGATGACGGGATAGCCGAAGCTGCGCATGATGGGGAAGGAGCGCATATCCACGACGAGGTTGTTGTAGCCGAAGCTCTCGCCGCGCTCCGTGAGGAGGATGCGGTCGCTGCCGCTCTCGTGGATCTTGTCGACGACGTTGCGCATATCGTTCGGCGAGAGGAACTGCCCCTTCTTCACGTTGACGATCGCGCCCGTCTGTGCCGCCGCGTGCAGGAGGTCGGTCTGACGCGAGAGAAAGGCAGGAATCTGAAGGATGTCCGCGACCTTTGCCACAGGCTCTGCCTGCGATGTTTCATGAATGTCCGTTACGACAGGCACATGGAGTTCATCGCGGATTGCCTTCAGGATCTTCAGCCCCTCCTCGAGCCCCGGTCCGCGAAAGCTGTGATAGGCGGAGCGGTTCGCCTTGTCAAAGGATGCCTTGAACACATAGGGAATGCCAAGACGATCCGTGATCTCCTTGATACCGCGCCCAATCAACAGGGAACGCTCGAGCCCCTCAAGGACACACGGTCCCGCGAGTAGCACCAGCGGCTCGCCGCCGCCGATCTCAAAATTCGCCAGCTTCACTTTGTTCATCTTCATGGCTCCTTTCAACAAACATGCTATCGTCCGCATCTATAATATGCGAAATTCACAATCATTATTATAGAATTTTCACGCGAAAAGGTCAATGAATCCCACGTCTTATGTATTCCTCGTTGACTGCTGCAAGATCCTCCTCGGTGTCGACACCGATAAAGACCGCATCCGTCTCGATAACGCGGATCGTATGCCCGTTCTCAAGCGCACGCAGCTGTTCGAGGGACTCGGAAAGTTCGAGCGGGGTCTGTACCATGCGTGCGTAAGCAAGCAGAAAGTCGCGGCGATACGCATAGATGCCGATATGTTTATAAATGTTAGCACCTTCATTCCGCGCGTACGGGATGCGGGCACGGGAGAAGTAGAGTGCGTTGCCCGAAAGGTCTGTAATGACCTTGACGTTGTTCGGGTTCACGATCTCCTCCTCGTCCGTGAGCAGGGTCTTTGCCGTCGCCATCGGCAGTGTTGTATCTGCGAGGAAAGGCTCAACGAGTGCATCGATGACGGCAGGATCGATGAGTGGTTCGTCGCCCTGCACGTTGATGATGAGGTCATAGTCCGTCATTTTCTCCGCGACCTCGGCGAGACGGTCCGTCCCTGTCGCATGGTCGACGCGTGTCATGACGGCACGTCCGCCGTACTCCTCAACAGCAGCGCGAATGCGCTCATCATCCGTTGCAACGACGACATCCTGTACAAGCTTTGCCCGCACAGCACGCTCGTAGACGCGCACGATCATAGGCTTTCCTGCGATGTCACGCAGGGGTTTGCCCGGCAGACGCGTGGATGCGTAACGCGCAGGGATAATGCAGAGAACTTTCATGCGATCACCTCAAGTTTCAATCCTTATCTGTGAGTCCCCAACCGCCTCGATGAGAAGCAGCGCGATACACCTAAGCGAACCTTAGTGGAGCAAGTGAGTAAAGAGCGCGGTACGCCCCGTCGGATTTCTTTCGTTCAAGCGAAGCGCGTTTAAGAAGTCCGACGGTATTTGAGCGTACAAGCGCACGATCACTTGCGCAACTCTGTGTTCGCGTGGTGTTCGCGCTCTAATCCTAAGATGCAGGTCTCAGCTTCGCCGCGAGCTGCTCCTCGAGCGCGCGGAAGAACTTTTCCTGCCCCTTCTGGAACGTCACTTCGACGGAGATGACATACATCGGGATGCGCCACTTTGCGCGCACGACATCCGCCGGCACCTTCACCGCGTCTTTCTCCGTGATGATGATCGCCTCGACCCCCAGCGTCTCCGCGCGGTACAGCACCTCTGCCATATCGCGCTCGCCGTAGTCGTGATGATCGGGGTAGCGCATACTCTCCACCATCTCGACGCCGAGGTCGGCAAGCGTCTGCTCGAACGAAGCGGGGTTGCCGATCGCCGAGACGGCGAGCACCTTCTTCCCCTCCATGTCCGTAACGGGTACACCGCCTGCGGCGATGTCCTCGTACCAGTCCGAAAGACGTACGAACTGACGCGGCTGATGGATGCTCTCGATGATGAGCCCATCCTGATTGTAGCTGCGGAACGTCTCCCAAATGTGCTGAATCGCGCCCGGTGCCGCCTGATCGACCTTCGTCATAAGACAGACATCCGCACGGTCGATGTGGGACAGCGGCTCGCGCAGTGTGCCGCGCGGCAGGAGATAACCGTTGCCGAAGACGTTCACCGCATCCACGAGCAGGATGTCCATGTCGCGCGCGAGCTGCCAGTGCTGGTAGCCGTCGTCGAGAATCGCCACCTCCGCACCGAAATGCTCAATCGCGTAGCGTCCCGTCACCGCACGCTGCGGGCCAATGAGTACGGGCACGTTCGGCAGGTGCTTTGCCAGCATAAACGCCTCATCGCCCGCCGTCTCCGCGTCCATCTTGAGCGTGCAGCCGTCGGACACGATGCCGACGTCGCCACGCCACTTTGCGCGGTAGCCACGGTTGAGAATCGCGACGCGGTAGCCCATCGCGTGAATCGCACGCGCGAGATGCTGCGCCGTCGGTGTCTTTCCCGTTCCGCCAACCGTGACGTTGCCGAGACTGATGACAAAGCAGGGCAGCTGCTCCTTCTTTGCCCATCCAAGACGATACATCGTGAGCTTCAGATTGACGAGCTGCTCATAGATGAGCGAAA
>ERZ772960.3562-NODE-3562-length-10419-cov-13.542551_pt1 | contig 10419 bp, 7 predicted proteins | sample MGYA00580678_ERZ772960 | MGnify/ENA primary metagenome ERZ772960 (study PRJEB29015, sample SAMEA2737930) | human oral metagenome | biome: human oral; feature: human-associated habitat; material: dental | place: China | collected 2059 ...
ACGTCGTGGGTACCCAGTTCGACACCGTGTGGCGCGAGGGCGCCTACGTGATCCGCGGCGGCGGGAGCGGTGGCGGCTGGGGCCAGGTCCTGTCTCTGGGCGCCGCCGAGGGCGGTTTCGTCGAGTTCACGCCTCTCGAGGCCGGTCACTACGCGTTCGTCAACCACGCGCTTTCATTGGCGGAGAAGGGCCAGACCGGTGTCTTCGAGGTGACCGACTGAGCCTGTTCCCATCCCCTGACCACGGCCTCGTCCCCCACGGACGAGGCCGTGGTTTATTGACGGCTTATCCTCCCTCGGGGCACCCGGCTTGCCAGCGCTCGTCGGTAATCGTGAAACAGGGCTTTTCCTCCCCCGCGCGAGGCCCGGATGGTTACGTACGCCCCACTGCGCGCGGCTTTTCCGCCCACCGACCAACGGTAGAATAAGAGGATGCTCGGTACCTATCTCGATATTCTGCGTGTCCGTCAGTCGTGGAAGTTCTCCGCGGCTGGCCTTGTGCTGCGTATGCCAATGTCGATGGTGGGCCTGTCGACGATCCTGATGGTGCGCGCCGAGTACGGCAACTACACGCTGGCCGGCGCCGTCTCGGCGGTCAACATCATCGTCATGGCACTCTGCGCGCCCATCCTCGCGCGCCGCGTCGACCGCCACGGGCAGCTGCGCGTCATGGGCCCCGCTTGGACGATCTCGGTCCTGTCGATGTCCGCGCTGGTCGCCGCCGTCTTCATGCACGCCCCGGCGTGGACGCTCTTCATCCCGGCAGCCCTCGCGGGCGCCACGTGGGGCGCACCCGGCGCGCTCGTGCGCTCGCGCTGGTCGACGATTCTGCACAAGCCCGGACAGCTGACAACCGCCTACGCCCTCGAGTCCGCGACCGACGAGTTCGTGTACATCGTGGGCCCCGTGCTCTCCACGGTCCTGGGCACCGCGGTGCACCCCGCGACCGGCCTCATCATCTCGATCGCGAGCCTGGCAGTGGGCGGCATCCTGTTCCTGTCGCGCCGCGACTCCGAGCCCGCCATCATCCCCCACGACCCGAGCGCCCCACGCGAATCCGTCATCCGCAAGCCCGTCGTCCTCGTCATGGCGGCGACCTACATCGGCATGGGCATGACGTTCGGCGCGATGGAAGTGTCAATGGTCAGCTTCACCGAGGAGCTGGGTACCCCCGCGCTCGGTGGCATCCTTCTGGCGCTCTTCTCGATCGGCTCGCTGACGGCCGCGCTCGTCTACGGTGCCCGCACGTGGCGGCGCCCCACCTGGCAGCTGTTCGTCATCGGCGTCATCGCAATGGCGATCGGCATGAGCTTCTTCCCGGTGGCCTTCAACATCTGGACGATGGCCGCCGTCATCCTCATCACGGGCCTCACCTGCGCCCCCACCATGACGAACGTCAACGTCATCATTCAAAAGTCTGTCTCCCCCGCGAAGCTCACCGAGGGCCTGACCTGGATGTCGACGTCGATCAACCTGGGTACCTCCCTGGGCACCGCGGTCGCCGGTCCCGCAATCGACGCAATCGGTGCGCGAGGCGGACTCTTCACCATGTCGGGATCCGGCTGGGCGATGGTCCTCCTCATGCTCGTCGGCCTGCCCGCCCTGCGCAGGGGCACCGCCCACGCCCCGAAGCCGACGCTTCCACTCGACTGAGGACCACGCAGCCCCCGATTCTTGCGCTCCGGGTGGGTTGAAGCCCTATGATTGCCCTCATGCGCCTCCGACCACCCCTCATCGACGACGAATCACCTTCGCTCGCGCTCGCCATCACGGCCGGCGTGGGTGAATTCGCGTCGTCTCTGCTGGTCGCCGCCATGTCACAGGGCTGGTACTACCCGGGCGTCGTCGGTTTCGGCGGCATCGGTTCGGAGCGCAGCGCCCGCATCCTCGGCCGCGTCCTCATGGCCCGCGGTGACGACTCGCGCACGTGGCTGCAAAACCGCCGCGGGTGGCGCCAGTTCTTCAACGCGCAAGTCCCCCGCCAGCCCGTGCTCGTCACGGTCGGTAACGCACGCAGGCTCGCTTTCGCGGACCGCGGCGGCTTCGTCGATATCACGGTGCTCGGTCACGGCCTCGAGCCCGGCTGGCACAACGCGACCATTCAGGTCTTGCACGCGGGCGACGTGCGCGCCCTCGGCATGTCCGAGGACACCGCCGCGAAGCTCGCCGCCACCCTACGCACCGCAACCCCGCTGCCCGCCCCGGCCTCGGCGATGCACGAGCGTCCCCGCAAGGGCCGCATCCGCGCCGGACGCCCCTCCCGCGTGCGTCTGCGCATCGTTTCCGACGACGAGCGATTCGGCGTGGTTTCTGACATCGACGACACCGTCATGGTCTCCATGCTGCCGCGCCTGGTCACCGCCGCGAAGCACGCGTTCCTCGACCGCGTCTCCGCGCGCGAGGCCGTCCCCGGCATGGCGAACCTGCTGACGACGCTGACGACCTCCTCGGCAACGTCGGAGGGCGTGCCCGAGGGAACCCACTCCCCCATCATGTACCTGTCGACCGGTGCGTGGAACGTCGTGCCGACCGTTCGTTCTTTCCTGGAGCGCACCGGCTACCCGGCAGGCGGTTTCCTCATGACGGACTTCGGCCCCTCGAACACGGGCTGGTTCCGCTCGGGCCCCGAGCACAAGCGCCGCGAGCTGCGCCGCCTGGCCCGCATGTTCCCGCACATGCGGTGGCTCCTGGTCGGCGACGACGGGCAGCGCGACCCCGAAATCTACGCGGAGTTCGCCCGCGAGTTCCCCCAGGCGGTCGCGGGTATCGCGATTCGTTCCCTCTCCGAGCTCGAACAGTTCATGGCGCACGGAACCTTCGAGGCCATGGTGCCCGATGCTCTGTGGACCGTCCCCGAGTCCATTCCCGTCTGGTACGGCTCCAACGGTCACGCCCTCCTCGAGAACATTCGAGGCCGGGGCACCGCCGGTCCGCTCACCGGCCGCTGAGCGGGGCTTTCCCATCGGCGTGATGCTGCTTGGGACCCCACGGGCCACTCTCCCATCAATTTCGCATGCAATTCCCCTGAGTGTATTTCAAGTGTGGAAGTCTGATCGTTGATATTCTGCGGTTTTTAAGCACGCGTTGATTCGTGTCGTGGGGGAATTGCATGCGAAATTCGTCTGGACCAGGCCCCGCCGCCCCCGGCACTGGGGCCAGGCCCACCGGGCCGCCACTCCCCCCCAGCACCCTCCAGACCGGTGGCGGTGGGGGTTTTGCACGACACGAAGCCCTCTTGCGGCGTGTCGCCGGCGTGTCGGACTCCCGTGTCGTGCAATTCCCCCCGATCGGCGGCGACGCAGCCGCGGTTTGCGTTGGTGTGGCGCCCAAATCGCAGACCACCTCGGTGAAAAACGCTGAAAACGGGCTGCTAGTGGCGCAGTGGTCTGCGTTTTGGGCAGTTCCCGGGGGTATGGGTTGCTCGCGCACATTGTCGGGTGCCTGGCCGGGGTGGTAGCGACCCGACAGCCACATTGTGCGTTCGCACGTTAACCGCTGAGTGTGCGCGTAAACCCCTTGATACGCACGTTAACCCCTCGACACGCACGTGGGCGGCGCTGCCCACACGCATATTATCGGGCCCACGTGCGAATTGTCGGGCCCGCGTGCGACTTCAGTGGCCAGCGCACGGGGCGCGATGCAGGATTCACATCCACGAGACGCGCACGGCCATCTAATACAGCACGCCCACGACAAAGCCACAAGTCGCCACAAAACCAACCCTTTTTGCCCTTTCACCCCGAAACGATACTCATCGACAAACGACATAAAAAGGCCGCCCCGAGGGGCGGCCTTTCCATCTATTGCGTTGTTCCAGTCCTACTATGTCCTACTTTGATCCGGACATCGGGCGGCACTTGGCGGGCTGCTCGATGGGATCCGTGGACTTCAGGACGCGCTGCACGTCTTCGGCGCTCATCGCGTCGTCGTAAAAGGTTCCCAGCTCGACCGTCACCGTGGAATCCTGCGCATCGGAGAGGCGCACGTGCGCGCCGGGGAAGAAACGCGCCACCGAGTAGGCGTTATCCACCGCGTTCGGACCGGCGGTAATACGCACCTTGCCGGTGTACTCGACGTCCGAGGTCGCGGGTTCCGCCGTCTGGAATCCAGCGGTTGTCAGCATGTCCGTCGCCTTGGATGCCAGGCCCTGGTGCTGCGTCGTGTTGATGACGGTGACGGACACCTGTCCGGGGGCAACGGGCTTCGCGTTCGCGGTTGGGCAGGGGATATCGCCGGTTTCGGCGTACTTGATCTTCACCGAGAAGTCGTTGCCGAAAGGAACGGGGATGATGCCCGTGAACACGAGGGAAGCCACGACCGCGGCCACTAACATCACGACACCGATGACAGCGAACGTCGTATTTTGACGCTGCTGGCGCTCGCGCAGGAATCGCTGGCGCGGGGTGAGGGCAGTGCGGGGCGCGTTCGGAGTACTCACAGTGTCCAGCCTATCGAATGGGAGCGTCCCGAGGCCAGACAACGCCCCGTCAGGCACGTTACATCTCGCCGTCCCACACCCCCGGCGCTACAGTAAGGTCACCCTGAGTAACGGGGCCACCGCGCTACCGCGCCACGTCGCGTGAGGCGCCCCGGCCTCGTCCCTTCGTCCGACCTGAAAGAGGACCGCGATGAGCTTCCTGGATTCCGACCTTCTCGCCCGCATCCACGAGCGCGCCGCCGACGCGGACGCCGCGAACACCTACCCCGAGGCCGACCTCACCGACCTGCGCGAGGCCGGGTACCTGTCCGCGTTCGTCCCCACGGAGTTCGGGGGCGCGGGCCTGAGACTGACCGAGATCGCCGCAGAACAGACCGCGCTGGCCAAGGCGGCGCCCGGCACCGCGCTGGGCATCAACATGCACCAGATCATCGTCGGGCTGGGCCGCTACCTGGTCGCCCACGGCAACGCGCGCGGCGAGCAGATCCTGCGCGACGCCGCCGCCGGCGAGGTCTTCGGCTTCGGGATCTCTGAGCCGGGCAACGACCTCGTCCTCTTCGGCTCGACGACGCGGGCGACCGCGACCGCGGGCGGCGGCTACTCCTTCGAGGGCACCAAGATCTTCACGTCCCTGTCCCCCGTGTGGACGCGCCTGCTCACCTTCGGGCGCGCGGAGACCGCAGAGGGCCCCAAGTCCGTGTTCGGCATCGTCCACCGCGACGATGAAGGCTACTCAATCAAGGACGACTGGAACACGCTGGGCATGCGCGCCACCCAGTCCATGACCACCCTGCTCCAGGGGGTGACCGTGCCCGAGGAGCGCATCCTGACGATCACGGACCCGGGACCGAGCGCCGATCCCGTCATCTTCGGCATCTTCTCCCACTTCGAGATCCTCCTGGCCGCCACCTACCAGGGCGTGGGTGAGCGCGCCGTCGAGGTCGCCGCCGAGCACGTGGCGAAGCGCCGCTCGGTGAAGAATCAGACGACCTACTCCAACGACCCGGACATCCGCTGGCGCATCGCCGAGGCGGCACTCATCATGAACGCGGTCGGCCCACAGATCCGCGAGCTAGCCCGCGACATTGACGAGGGCGTGGACCGTGGGCGCTCCTGGATGCCGCAGCTGTCCGCCGCGAAGAACGCGGCCGCCGAGGCCACGCTGCGCACCGTCGAGCAGGCCATGCGGGCGTGCGGCGGCAGCGCCTACTACAACACGCACGAGCTCTCACGCCTGTACCGTGATGCGCTCGCCGGCCTCTTCCAGCCTTCCGACCAGGAGTCCCTGCACGCCGCGTGGGCGAACCTGATCCTGGGCCCCATCGAGAAGGCGTAGCGCGGGGGCAGGAACGAGGCCGGAACCGCCGCGCCGCACCCAGGTCGCGACGCACGGCCCTAGGCGCCGTCCCACAGGGCGGCCGCACCCAGGCCTCGTCGACTCAGACAGAGAGGGCGGGCCCGAGGATTTCCTCGGGCCCGCCCTCCGTTATGCGCGCGTCATGCGCGTGGGGTCAGTCGTTCCACGTGAACTTCTCGGGGCCGATCTCGCCGGTCGTGCCGATCATCCAGCCGCCGCGCGCCAGCGCGAAGGACTGGCCGGTTTTCGTGTTCCAGCAGCTGATGCCGTCCTGCGTGGAGTGGCAGGCGTAGTCGCCCTTCGTAGCGGCCGCGCCGTAGGCGAGGGCGTTGCCTCCGTTCGGCGAAGCGCTCTCACAGGACTGTCCGGCCTTGTCCTTCGTGGCGGTCAGGACGCCGACCTTATTGCCGGTGCAGGAGGCGAAACCGTCCTCGGCCCAATCGGACTCGCCGATGCCGCAGCTGACACCGTCAGCGGTGAAGGAGCAGGTGATATTCCCGGACGGCGAGGAGAAGGAGTCGACGGTGATCGCACCGGCGGGGGCCGGGTACTTCACGGGTTCCTCGGTCGTGGCGCTCGCAGAAGGCGTCGGGGTCGACGAGGACGAGGAGGACGACGAGCTCGGGCTCGAACCGGCCGCGGGCCCCTCGTACCCGCGCGTGAACACGTAGATGACGAACGCGAGGAGGACCGCCGCAGTCACCGCGAGGACACCGAGAATGACCGCCATGACGGGGAAGCCACGCTTTTCCTTGACCTCGGCGGCCGGAGCGGCGCTGTGCTGGGCGCTCGGCTGGACCTGGTAGGAGGCGCCCGCACCCGGGTACGCCTGCGGCGTGGGCTGCGTGCGCGCGGGGGCGCCCGACGCACTGAGGTAGGACGAACCTGCGGACGCGCTCGGGTAGACGGCGGTCGCCTCGGGATCCTGGGCGGCCTTGCCACCCATGATGGAATGACGCTGCACTTGGGCGACGACCTGCTCGCGCGCACCCACCTTCGGGACGGGTGCATTCGAGCCAACGACCGCCGAGTAGGGGGTGGTGCGCTCGACCTGCGAGTAGGAGTTCACACCGCCCTGACCCAGGACGTACATGCCGGACTCGGAGGTGCGGATCGAGGAACCGGCGACGGCGCCCGACACGTCTCCATTCATGACGAGATAGCCGTTAGAGTCGATGTAGCCGTCGTAGTCGTCGCGCGCTTCGAGAGCCGCGTTGACCTGCGGATCGTTGAACTGGTGCAACCAGTCGAGCAGCCCACGGTAGGCGTGCGGGTGGGCGGCCACCACCGGGCGCAGCTCGGGGTAGCGGTACGCCAGCTGGCGCAGCGCTTCAGCGTCGGTCGACGGGTCCTGGGCAGCCGCCGCGGGGTCGTCGAAATGCAGCTCTTCAGCCATCGAAACTCCAGACTTCACGGTCACGAGGTTGTTACACAATACCGCGATCAGGGGTCACAAGTGAAACCTTCACCATATTTTTTCCCACCATGCGGCGCTGTCACTTGACAAAAGCTCTACGACTCCCCACGGAAGATAAACCTGTCAAAGCCCAGGGTTTCGATGTCCCGCGCGAGGGAGCGAACCTGGTCGTCCCACCCCGGCCTCGTCGCACAGAACCCATCGGGCGTGCCCATGTCGCGAGCCTGCTGGAGGGCAAAGGCTCTCACCCCCATCTCGCGCGCCCGTACCGCCACCTCGAAACCATCGCCGGGACCATCCGGATAGACGGTCAGGCGCACCTCGTGGTCCACCTCGGGGTGAGCCAGGACGATACCCAGCGACTCCCACGCCCGCTCGCCGGCACCCGCGCGCCCGGCCACGGCCTTGTAGTTGCCCCGGGTCGCCTTCACGTCGATGCCCACCCAATCGACGAGGCCCGCGCCCAGCAGCTCCGCCAGGCGGCGCGGGTAGGGGCCCGCGGTGTGCAGGCCGACGTCGAAGCCGAGCTCGCGCACGCGCGCCATCGCCGCCCCGAGCGCAACCTGGCGGGTCGCCTCGCCGCCCGAAAACACGACGCCATCGAGGAGGCCGCGCCTGCGCGCCAGCAGATCCTCGAGCGCGCTCCACGCAACCACGCCCGGGATGCGCGGGTCAATAATCGCGCTGTTGTGACAGTACGGGCACGCCCACGGGCATCCCTGCAGGAACAAGGCCGCCGCGAACTTGCCCGGCCAGTCAACGGTCGACATCGGCACGAGGCCTGCGATCTGCAGGTCGTCCGGCGTCCACTCGCGCGCCTGCCGTCCCCCGACGAGGCCGGGGCCGCCCAGGCTCAGCGTGCCCTCCCGGGGAGCCCCGGCCTCGCCAATCGGGGGACGTGCGCTCACGTCAGCGGCTCCCCGCAGGAGGGAACGCGCTGACGAGCTCGCCGTGCGCATCCGCGGCAGTCTCGGAGAACATCTGGCGCTCGTGGTACTCGCCCTTCTTGCCGATGTTGAAGGACTGGACCGGGCGGAAGTAGCCCATCACGCGCGTCCACACCTCGCAGGCCTGCGGTTCGGCGTGGGGGTGGGCGGCAGCGCACTTGTCACAGGTGAAGTGCTCGCCGGCCAGGTAGCCGTGGACCGGGCAGATCGAGAAGGTGGGCGTGATCGTGATGTAGGGGACCTTGAAGGCCGTCAGCGAACGGCGCACCATCTCCTTGCAGGCCTCGCCCGAGGAGACACGCTCACCCATGTACAGGTGCAGGACCGTGCCACCCGTGTACTTACCCTGCAGGACCTCCTGGTCCTCGAGGGCCTGGAACGGGTCGTCCGTGTACGCGACCGGCAGCTGCGAGGAGTTCGTGTAGTAGGGCTCAGCGTCCGTGCCCGCCTGAATGATGTCGGGGAAGCGCTTGCGATCCTCCTTCGCAAAGCGGTACGTCGTGCCCTCCGCGGGGGTGGCCTCCAGGTTGTACATGTGGCCGGTGGCCTCCTGGAGCTGGACCATGCGCTCGCGCACGCGGTCCAGGACGCGCACGCACATGTCGAAGCCGCGCGGATCCGTCAGGTCGTAGGCGTCGTCGCTGAAGTTGCGCACCATCTCGTTCATGCCGTTGACACCGATCGTCGAGAAGTGGTTATCGAGCGTGCCCAGGTAGCGCTGCGAGTAGGGGAAGAGCCCATGATCCATGTGGTACTGAATGGTCTCGCGCTTGATCTCGAGGGACTTCGAGGCCAGGTCGATGAGCTCGTCCATGCGCGCGACCAGGCCCTCCTCGTCACCCTTGTACAGGTAGCCGAGGCGCGCCATATTCAGCGTGACCACACCAATCGAGCCCGTGAGCTCCGCCGAACCGAAGAGGCCGTTGCCGCGCTTGAGGAGCTCGCGCAGGTCCAGCTGCAGGCGGCAGCACATCGAGCGGATCATGTGCGGGTCCAGGTCCGAGTTAATGAAGTTCTGGAAGTAGGGCAGGCCATACTTTGCCGTCATGTCGAAGAGGGCGTCAACGTTCTCGCCCTCCCAATCGAAGTCGGGCGTGATGTTGTAGGTCGGGATCGGGAACGTGAAGACGCGGCCATCCGCGTCACCACCCGTCATGACCTCGATGAACGCGCGGTTGATGAGGTTCATTTCCCGCTGCAGGTCGCCGTAGGTGAAGTCGACGACCTCGTCGCCGATGAGGGGGTACTCGTCCGCAAGGTCATCCGGGCACGTCCAGTCGAAGGTCAGGTTCGTGAACGGGCACTGGCTGCCCCAGCGCGAAGGCACGTTCAGGTTGTAGATAAGCTCCTGCATGCACTGCACGATCTCCTCGTACTCCATGTTGTCCAGGCGCACAAAGGGGGCCATGTAGGTGTCGAAGGAGGAGAACGCCTGGGCGCCCGCCCACTCGTTCTGGAGGGTGCCGAGGAAGTTGACAATCTGGCCGCAGGCCGATGAGAAATGCTTGGGCGGGGCCGAGGCGATCGCGCCGCCCACGCCGTTGAAGCCCTCCTGGATGAGGCGCTTGAGCGACCAGCCCGCGCAGTATCCGGCGAACATGTCGAGGTCGTGAATGTGGTAGTCGCCCTCGCGGTGCGGCGCGCCAATCTCCGGAGTGTAGACGTGCTCAAGCCAGTAGTTGGCGACGATCTTGCCCGCCGAATTCAAGATCAGGCCACCCAGTGAATACCCCTGGTTAGCGTTGGCGTTCACTCGCCAATCGGAGCGATCGAGGTACTCCTCGACGGTTGCAATAGCATCGACGTCGTATCGGGGTGCGGTCATTGTTGTGATCCTGTCTTGATTCCGCTTTTTCGCTGCGAGCATGGGGTTTCTATTCATGGTCGGCGGCTACGGGTGCATCTGGCCTTGCCGTTGCTTCGATGGGCGGCGGGTCGGCAGTGCTGTTCGGACGCATGATCGACACGTCGTGAACACTGCGCCCTTATGGGGCGCGGTCGTGGCACTGTGGGTGATGGAGGTTTCCTCCGCCCGGTGCGCCCCTCCCCTAGATCTAGGAACACGTGACCACGAATCACTAGATCTACTGTTTGAGCCGAACGAGAACCACAATATCTAGTGTCAAACGTGCGTCAGAAATACGACGCGCGCGATGCATAGTTCCCCTCATCACGTGCGCACTTTTTCTGGATCCATCGGGGACCTACGTCCCGACGCGAGGCTGCGCGAGTCGACCACACAGCACGCCCCGCGCCCCCCG
>ERZ772960.3563-NODE-3563-length-10419-cov-11.654188_pt1 | contig 10419 bp, 15 predicted proteins | sample MGYA00580678_ERZ772960 | MGnify/ENA primary metagenome ERZ772960 (study PRJEB29015, sample SAMEA2737930) | human oral metagenome | biome: human oral; feature: human-associated habitat; material: dental | place: China | collected 2059 ...
CGCTGTCGATGGAGCAGACCTTTGCCGAGATGAACAATCCGATGTTCAAGGCACGCCGCATCCTCGAGATCAATCCGCATCACGACCTCTTTGCAAAGCTGAAAGACCTGCATGCGGCGGGCAAGGACTCTGAGGAGTTCAAGGACTACTGCGACCTGCTGTATACGCAGGCACTGTTGATCGAGGGGATCCTGCCGGAGAACCCCGTCGCCTTTGCACAGAAACTCGCAAAGATGATGGCAAAATAAGGAGAAACTGTGGAAATCGAACTCTTCTCGTCGCAATTTTTTGTGGCGCTCTTTTCGATTATTATTCTTGACCTTGTGCTGGCGGGGGACAATGCCGTCGTGATTGCTATGGCGTCGAACCGGCTGCCCGCACATCTGAGGAAACGCGCGATCTACGTCGGTACGGCAGGGGCGATCATTGTACGGCTCATCATGACGTTCTTCGCCGTGCAGCTGCTCTCCGTGCCCTATCTGCAGGCGCTCGGCGGACTGGTGCTGCTGCCGATTGCGGTGAAGCTCATGCGCCCTGCGGGTGGAGCGGAGCACGTAGAGGCGGCGGAGACGTTCGTGGGCGCGGTCAAGACGATCATCATTGCAGATGCGGCGATGGGGCTTGACAATGTGATCGCGATTGCGGGCGCATCGCACGGTGACTTCCTGCTCGTCGTGGTTGGTCTCGTCATCAGCATCCCGATCGTGGTCGGTGGGAGTCAGCTCATCGGCAAACTCATGGACAAATACCCCGTGCTCGTCGTGCTTGGCACCGCCATTCTCGGCTGGACGGGCGGTACGATGATCGTGCATGACCGCACGATCGGTGTCATGATCCTAGAGGCTGCGCCACAGGCAGCGACACTCCTGCCCGCAGCACTCGCGGGTGCAGTGTGTGGTATCGGCGGATACGTACGTCGGAGAAAATAAAATGGTCGGACTTGTGATTGTAACGCACAGTGCCGCGCTTGCGCTCGGCGCTGCGGAGACCTGCCGCATGATGGCAAAGGATGCACGCATTGCGACGGCGGGCGGCATGGAGGACGGCGGCTTCGGTACGAGCTACGCGCGGATCGTCGCCGCCATCGACGCGGTGTATACGGATGACGGCGTTGTCATCCTCATGGATGCGGGCAGCTCGATCCTTACGGTGGAGACGATCCTTGAGGAGATGCCGGAACGCCGTCTGCGTATGGCGGACTGTCCCGTTGTCGAGGGCAGCGTTGTCGCTGCGATTGCGGCGGTGTGCGGCGCAAAACTCGACGAGGTTGTCGCGCGCGCGGAGGAGACGCGCGCTGCGGTGAAGATTGGCGATTGACACGGCAAACCCATAGTGTTACAATAGCATATGAACGATGCTCTTTGAGGCGGGGTGAAAATCCCCACCGGCGGTATAGCCCGCAAGCCCCTGAACGGGGCACGATTCGGTGAGATTCCGAAGCCGACAGTGAAGGAGGCAGTTGCCTTTGCAGTCTGGATGAGAAAAGGCGCGTCTATGAAAGGAAGCACTGATATGATGTTATCAGTGCGTTCTTGGGACGATTTATGTGCCGCCGGAGGAGGATTCTTCCGGCGGTGTTTTTTATGAATGGGATTTTTATGAAGGAACTTGACGAATCCTATATGCGCGAGGCGCTGCGCATGGCGGCGTACGCGCGTGGGCGCACGTCGCCGAATCCCTTAGTCGGTGCGGTGATTGTGCGGGATGATACGATCGTCGCGAGCGGCTGGCACCGCGCAGCGGGGGAGCCGCACGCGGAGATTCATGCACTGCGCATGGCGGGGGAGCTGGCGCGCGGCGCGACGCTCTACGTGACACTCGAACCGTGCGCGCATCACGGACGCACGGGGCCGTGCGCCGAGGCTGTCATTGCAGCGGGCATTGCGCGCGTCGTGGTGGCGCTCTCCGACCCGAACCCGCTTGTTGCGGGGCGTGGGCTTTCCCTGCTCAGGGCGGCGGGAATCGAGGTTGTGAGCGGCGTATGTGAGGCAGAGGCGCGGCGGCAGAACGAGGTGTTTTTGAAATGGGTGACAACGAAGCACCCCTTCGTCACGCTCAAGACGGCAATGACGCTCGACGGGAAGATCGCAAGTCATACGGGCGCATCACAGTGGATTACGGGCGAGGCGGCGCGTGCGCGCGTCCATGAATGCCGCGATGTGCAGGACGCGATCCTCGTCGGCATCGGCACGGTACTCGCGGACGATCCGAGCCTTACGACGCGCCTGGAGGGGCGCACGGGACACAATCCCCTTCGCATCGTGCTCGACTCCGAGGCACGCACGCCGATTGATGCAAAACTCCTGACGGATGGCGCAGCGCCGACGGTGATTGCTGTGAGCGAGCGCGCCGATCATCGCCGTGTGAATCTCCTGCATGCGTGCGGTGCGGAGGTTGTGACGCTCGGCGCGGAGCGCCCGGACATCGGGCGGCTGCTCGACTGGCTCGGCGCACGGGAAATATCGTCGCTCTTTGTGGAGGGGGGCGCGCAGGTGAACTGGTCGTTTCTCGCGGGCGGTTTCGTGGACAAGGTACACGCCTTCATCGCGCCCATGCTGATGGGCGGCGCAGCGGCACCGACCCCCATCGGCGGTACGGGCTTTGACAGTCCGCAGACGGCACTCCGCCTTGCGGATATGACGGTGGAGCAGGTGGGCGCGGACATCCTCATCACGGGCTATCCGCAGACCGCAGGGGGGTGACAGTGTGTTTACAGGAATCATCGAGGAGGTCGGCACGTTTGCGGGGCTTTCGGGCGGTAACATCTCCGTCGGGGCACGGCTTGTCGTGTCGGATGTACACGTCGGTGACAGCATTGCGGTCAATGGCATCTGCCTCACGGTAACTTCGTTCGATGCACGCGGCTTCCGTGCGGCGGTCATGCCTGAGACGCTGCGGCGCACGTCGCTCGCGGGACTCACGCACGGAGCTCCGCTCAACCTCGAACGCGCACTGCTCCCGACGACGCGGCTCGGCGGGCATTTCGTCAGCGGACACATCGACGGCGTGGGCGAGATCAGAGAGCTGCGCGAGGAGGGCAATGCAATCCTGATGACGGTTGCGGCAGATGATGAGATTCTGCGCGGTATCGTGGAGAAGGGCTCGGTTGCGCTCGACGGCATCAGTCTCACGGTGGCGGCGGTCAGTACGCGGGATTTTACCGTCAGCCTTATCCCGCACACGCGCACGGTGACGAACCTCGGGGCGAAGCGCGTCGGCAGCCCGCTCAACATCGAGACGGACATTCTGGGCAAATATGCGCTGAAGCTGCTTGGCGGGGGGAAATCCGCCGCGAGCGGCTGCGGCATCACGCAGGACTTCCTCCTGCAAAACGGCTTTTAGGAGAGATACTATGTCAGATTTTGCAACGATTGAACAGGCGATCAAGGACATGCGAAACGGCAAGATGCTTGTGGTCGTCGACGATGAGGATCGCGAGAACGAGGGCGACATCATTGTCGCCGCCGAGAAGCTCACGCCCGAGCATATGAATTTCATGGCGACGTATGCGCGCGGGCTGATCTGCACGCCGATCGTCGGCAGCCGTCTCGACGAGCTCGAGATCGGGCAGATGGTGGAGAACAATACGGACAACCACGAGACGGCGTTTACCGTCAGCATTGACGCGTACGATACCACAACGGGCATCTCCGCATTTGAGCGCTGCCATACGGTGAAGATGCTTCTCGACCCCACAGCAAAGCCGTCGAGTTTCCGCCGTCCGGGACACGTCTTCCCCCTGCGCACGATGGAGGGCGGGGTCCTCCGCCGCGCGGGACATACAGAGGCAACGACGGATCTCGCACGCATGGCGGGGCTTTTCCCTGCGGGCATGTGCTGTGAGATCATGGCGGATGACGGGCATATGATGCGCACGCCCGAGCTGAAAGAGTTCGCGAAAAGGCATGGGCTGAACATCATCACGATTGCCGACCTCATCGAGTACCGCAAACATACGGAGACCTTCGTCCACTGCATCTCTGACGTGGATTTCCCGAGCAGATACGGGCATTTTCGTCTGCGCGCGTATGAGAATTCGCTTAACAGCCGCTGCGATCTCGCCGTCGTGAAGGGCGATGTGCGTGGCAAGGAGAACGTACTCGTGCGCGTGCATTCGGAGTGCCTGACGGGCGATGCGCTCGGTTCGATGCGCTGTGACTGCGGAGACCAGCTTGCAGCGGCGCTCCGTCAGATCGAGGCGGAGGGCGAGGGCGTCGTCCTCTACGTGCGGCAGGAGGGGCGCGGCATCGGGCTTGCGAACAAGATGCGCGCGTATGCCTTGCAGGATCAGGGACGCGACACGGTGGAGGCGAACGTCGAGCTCGGTTTTGCGCCCGATCTGCGCGATTACGGACTCGGCGCACAGATTCTCGCCGATCTCGGGCTCACGACCATCCGCCTCATGACGAACAACCCCGCGAAGCGTGCGGGGCTTGAGGGCTACGGGCTGAAGATTGTCGAGCGCGTGCCGATCGTCATGTGTACACATGACTTTGACCGCAAGTATATGACGGTCAAGAAGGAAAAGATGGGGCATATGCTCAGCGATGAAGAACTGGGCAACAGATAACGAATTCCATGGGGGGATAGCTGATGAAAACAATTTTATTGGTGCTTCTGGAACAGTATGCTGACTGGGAAGCGGCATATATATCGACAGCGGTTCACATGCTTGGGCAGGGGCGGTTCGAGATAAAGACGGTATCGCTCTCTAAGCAGCCCGTACATTCGATTGGTGGGATTCAGACTATGCCCGACTATACATTGGATTCTGCACCGAAAGATTATGAGGCACTGCTTCTCATCGGCGGAATGCGATGGCGTGAAGAGCGCGCGCAGAAAGTGGCTCCTCTTGTAACACACTGTCTGCAAAATAAGAAATTGCTTGGCGGTATTTGTGATGCGGCAGCTTTTTTGGCTGCGATTGGTGTGTTGAATACGGTTAAGCATACGGGCAATCGACTGTCTGCGCTTGAGGAGTGGAAGGGGACAAAGTACAAGGGGGTAGTGAATTTTCAGGCAAGACAAGCTGTTTGCGATAAAAATATCGTGACGGCGAATGGTTCTGCACCGCTCGAATTTGCAAGAGATGTCCTGCTTGCACTGCATGCCGCAGAGGAAACTCTCATTGAGGATTGGTATAATCTGCATAAATTGGGATATTATAATACATCTTCGCGCAATCAATTCGTGAAGATGATGGAGGATTAAGGAGAAACGAACATGGCAAATATCATCGAAGGATATATCAGCGGAAAAGGGCTGAAATTCGGCATTGTCGCCGCACGGTTCAACGAGTTTATCGTCGGGAAGCTCGTGAGCGGCGCACTCGATACGCTCCACCGTCACGAGACGGCAGACGCAGACATCGACGTGGCGTGGGTGCCGGGCGCGTTCGAGATTCCGCTCGCAGCGAAGAAGATGGCGGAGAGCGGCAAGTACGACGCTGTCCTCTGCCTTGGTGCGGTCATTCGCGGCTCGACGACGCACTATGACTACGTCTGCAACGAGGTGTCGAAGGGCGTCGCGCAGGTCGGACTACAGACGGGTGTGCCGACGATCTTCGGTGTGGTGACGACGGAGAACATCGAGCAGGCAATCGAGCGCGCGGGCACGAAGGCGGGCAACAAGGGCGCAGATGCGGCGATGGCGGCGATGGAGATGGCAAGTCTCCTCGGAAAGCTGTGAGACCATGAAGATCGGAATACTCAGCGATACGCATGGGCATGAGGGTGCATGGGTACGCGCGTGCGAGAACTTCTTCACGGGCGCAGACCTCATCCTCCATGCGGGCGACGTCGCCTACCACGGACCGCGCAATCCGATGAAGCCGGACTACAACCCGATGGGGCTCATTGAGCGCATGAACGCTTCGGAGATCCCCGTCATCATTGCAAAGGGCAACTGCGACTCGGACGTGGATGCGAGCTGTCTCGAAGTGCCTCTGATGTCCCCCTATGCCTATGTCGTCTGGGAGGGGCGGCGCATCATCGTCACGCACGGCGATGCCGTCATGACGGACGCAGAGAAGGACGCGATGGCAAGGCATCTGAAAGCTGACCTCTTTATCAGCGGGCACGTACACATCAACGTCCTCGAAAAGCGCGGCAACACCGTCTTTCTCAACCCCGGCTCTGCTGCACTCACGAAGCGCCCCGACGGGCGCAACACCGTTGCGGTGCTTGAGGATGGGACAATTCGGATTTTTGACATAGATACGGGCGATGTTCTGCATGAGCTCGCACTCGATTGGTAGACGAACGGAGGGCGAAAGATGAAGCCGACAGATCGCAGTTATCTCGAGGTCAACCTCCCGCCCTATTTGCAGCACGATATTGACGCGCTCCAGCAGGGACTAGCGCAAGACGTATTGTATCTCGACTGTCTGTTTGACGAACTGTACGGGTCGATCAATTCGGCGGAGTGGGATGACGAGATCACACATGAACAGGCGGCATATCTGCGGGAAAAGTATCTGTGAGGCAAGCGCTATGATTGATTTTTCGACCTGTCAGATTGATCCATTCCGAACGTACGGAGGCGGGAATGGGAATAAGATAGGAATTCTCTACGATGGGGCGACCTATATGCTGAAATTCCCGCCCAAGGAGAAAACAAAGGTATATTATACGAATGCTTCGCTGAGCGAATATCTTGCCTGCCACATCTACGAACTCCTCGGCATTCATGCGCAGGAAACCCTATATGGCATCTATCGTATACAGGGAAAGGAGAAGCGGGTCGTCGCCTGTAAGGATTTTACGGGAGACGGCTTTCGCCTGATGGAGTTTGCAAAGTTGAAGAACGCCTGCATCGGCGGCAGCAGTGAAGATTCCTCCGGATATGCCACAGAGCTGGATGCCGTGCTCGAGGCGATTGATCGACAGGCACTCATCAATCCCATTGCGTTGAAAGAATTTTTCTGGGATATGTTCATCGTGGACGCCTATCTCGGAAATTTTGACCGACACAACGGGAACTGGGGGCTGCTCGTCAACGAGGAGCTGCGCATTGCGCGCATCGCGCCAATCTACGACTGCGGCTCCTGTCTCTATCCCCAGATGCCTGAGGAAAAGATGGCAGAGATTCTGAGCAACCCGCGTGAGATCGACAATCGCATCTATGTCTTTCCGACGTCGGCGCTCAAACAGGACGGGCGGAAGATCAACTACTTTGATTTCATATCCTCACATGTGAACCCTGACTGCACGGCGGCGCTCGTGCGGATTCTGCCGCGCATTCACACGGATGAAATCAATGCATTTATCGAAAGGCAGGAATTCCTATCTGCACTGCAGAAGCAGTTCTATCGTACGATGCTTGCGGCGCGCAAGGAGAAGATACTAGACGCTGCGCTCGAAAGGATAAACAATGGATCAACTGATTAAGGCGACGGCGGCAAATGGCGAAGTGCGTGCGTTTGCGGCGGTGACGACGGATGTCGTCGCCGAGGCGATGCGGCGGCACGACTGTTATCCCGTTGCGGCGGCGGCGCTCGGGCGCACGATGACGGGCGCGCTGCTCTTTGCCGCGAATCTCAAGAACAAGGAGTCCGTCACGGTGAAGTTCAAGGGGGACGGCCCCCTCGGCACGGTGACGGCCGACGCGACAGCGGAGGGATCCGTGCGCGGCTATGTCGATCATCCGCACGTGAATCTGCCGCTGAACGAGTGCGGCAAGATCAACGTCGGCGGCGGTATCGGGCGTGGCATCCTCTCGGTCACGCGCTTCACGGGGCTGAAAGAGCCGGTCACGGGCAGCGTCGACATCACAAACGGTGAGGTTGCGGAGGACCTCATCAACTATCTCTATACCTCGGAGCAGACACCGTCCTCGATTGGGCTAGGTGTTCTCGTCAGCCCGGAGCTCGAATGCCTCGGCGCGGGTAGCTTCTTCATTCAGCCACTGCCGGGCGCAACCGATGATGTAATTGATCGCCTCGAGGAGAATCTCAAGGGCATTTCCTCCGTCTCTCATATGGTGGAGGAGGGACTGGATGCTGCAGGCATCATCGGACGGATTCTCGGCGGATTCGATGATGTAAAGATTCTCTCGACGACCGACCTCGCATTTCGCTGCAACTGCTCGAAGAACTACATCACCGACCGTCTGCTGACGCTCGGCGAAGCGGATTTGCGGGCGCTGCGCGACGACGGCGAGGCGGAGGTGAAATGTCATTTCTGCAACGAGGCGTATACCTTTGACCGCGAGGATCTGAGCGTCATCTACAACGTCGCGGCAAAGATGCGCGAGATGCGCGCAAAAGAGGGGCAATGAGGAAGCGGGTGCGCCTCCTACGGGAGAAATCGCTCGTCATCGACGGCATTCCGACTGAGATTCGCTACAAGAATATCAAGAATCTCTACCTCCGTGTCTGCCCGCCCGACGGGCACATTGAGCTGAGTGTGCCGCAGAGGACGGCGCAGAGGGAGATAGAGAGCTTTGTCCGCCGCAGGCGCGCCTGGATTGAGGAGCGTCTGCGGCTTCTTGCTGTGCGCGCGGAGAAGCCTGTGCCGCTCTATGCGGATGGGGAACGGATACGGCTCTGGGGTACGGAATATCCCCTCGTCTGCCGTCCGCTTACGCGCGGCAAGGCGTATGCGGAATGCGTGGAGCATCGGATTTTGCTCCATGTGCGCGAGGATGCGGACGCCGATGTGCGCCGCGCAGCAATCGAGATGCTCTATCGTACAGAACTCGCGGCGGCCATCGAGCGCGAAGCTCCTGCGTGTGAGTGCATCGTTGGAAAACGTGCCGCATGCTGGCGCATCCGTCCGATGAAGACGCGCTGGGGCAGTTGCAACGTCCGCACCGCGGCAATCACGCTCAACTTGGAGCTCGCCCGCTATGATGTGCGCGCCCTCCGCTACGTCATCACGCACGAACTCACACATCTCTGGGTGCGCGGACATGACGCACGCTTCTACGCACATATGGACGCATACTTCCCCGACTGGCGCGAGGTGCGGAGAGCGCTGAATGCGTGGAACAGAAATGATATCGTTTGAATGAAAATGAATGAGGTTGAAGAAAAAGTTTGTTTTATTGACCGTTATGTGATAGACTTTTGTTGATACCAAAAATACGGAGAGGGGCACTGAATATGGCACAGGCAATGGTTAGTTTTCGTATGGATGCGGAGCTGAAAAAAACAACAGAAGAGATTTGCAAAGGAATGGGGCTTACCCTGACCTCGGCATTTACGATGTTTGCTGCCAAGGTGGCACAGGAACGAGCAATACCGTTCAAGGTGGCATTGCCTCCGCTTGACCCCTTTTATTCCGAGGAAAATCTTTCGCATATTGAGCGCTCACTCGATCAGCTGGAGCGCGGAGAAGTGATTTCGATGACTCTGGATGAACTGGAGGATTTCGTGAATGAAGGTCGATAACATTGTCTTCACACCGGAGTCAAAATCAGATCTCGAATATTGGCGGAGCATTCAGGCATGGAAAACGCTGGATCGCATCAAAGCGTTGATTCAGGATACCGTTCAAAATGGCTATGGGGGAATTGGCAAACCGGAGCCATTAAAAGAAAAGCGGTATCGTGGCTGTTGGAGCAAGCGGATCGATAAGGAGCACAGGCTGGTTTTTCGTATTCAAAACAACACGTTGGAGATTGTTTCCTGCCGTACACATTATGGAAAATAAAGAAACGGGGATACCGATCTGCGTCGGTGTCCCCGTTTCTTTCATATGCAATTCTGCCTTGCCGCCCCAATCCGTTCCGCTTCCTCAGAGACAATCAGGCGACCCGTGTGCACATCGTAGATATAGCCGTGGATCGTGATGGAGGCGGGAACGAGCGGATGACGGCGCAGATGCGCGACATCGCGGACAAGGTTCTCCTCGATCAAGCCGTTGATCGGCATAAAATCAACATAGTATGCCTCCGTCGCTGCGATGCCCAACCCCTGCGCATCTGCCACAAAGCGGTCGCGCGCCTCGTCGTTCGTAAACGTCTGCATCCCGCAATGCGTATGCTGGATGATGAACCATTCCGTTGTCCCGAGCATCTTGTAGGACACGAGCAGCGAGCGGATGGCATCCTCCGTCACACGTCCGCCCGCGTTGCGGATCACATTTGCTTCGCCCTCGGAAAGCCCCGCGAACTTCGCCGGATCGAGGCGACAATCCATGCAGGTAACAACGGCAAAATGCCGCGTCGGATGGTGGGGCAGGTCGCCCTTGTCGCCAAAATCTGCCGCATAGCGTTCGTTCGCCGCCAAAATTTCATTCACATTCGACATCTCATCATCCCTTTCATATTCCCTAAGAAAAAACCGCCCGGCAGACCGGACGGCTTCTTCTATGCACTGATCGCTTACACGGCACGCTCGACGTTGCCGGAACGCAGGCAGCGCGTACACACGTTGACGTGTTTGACCTCACCCTTCACAAGGGCGCGGACACGCTG
>ERZ772960.3564-NODE-3564-length-10414-cov-3.163819_pt1 | contig 10414 bp, 9 predicted proteins | sample MGYA00580678_ERZ772960 | MGnify/ENA primary metagenome ERZ772960 (study PRJEB29015, sample SAMEA2737930) | human oral metagenome | biome: human oral; feature: human-associated habitat; material: dental | place: China | collected 2059 ...
CTTGCAAACAAGGTAGGGGGGTATTCCGGTCCGGGAATCTTCCCGATTGCGGTTCGTGCCGTGTATCAGGTGCATCAGGCAGTGAAGCTTCCGCTGATCGGGATGGGAGGAATCCGTAACGCCGGTGATGTGGTAGAGATGATGATGGCGGGGGCAAGTGCCGTGGAAATCGGTGCGGAAAATCTCGTGCATCCCCATGTATGTGAAGAAATCATAGAAGAGCTTCCGTTACTTTGCGAGGAACTCGGAATAGAGGATATTCAGGATATCATCGGAATCATTTAGAAAGGGCAGGAAAGAAGATGGGAAAGGATGTTATGGTGGCACTCGATTTTCCGAGTGGAGAAGAGGCGCTTCGCTTTTTGGACTTGTTTCAAAAGGAGGAGAGAAAGCCTTATGTGAAGGTCGGGATGGAACTTTTCTATAGCGAAGGGCCGGAAATCGTTCGAAAAATCAAGAAAAGAGGACATTCGATTTTTCTGGATCTGAAACTGCATGACATTCCGAATACGGTAAAAGGCGGGATGCGTTCTCTTCGGGACCTCGGGGTGGATATGACGAACCTGCACGCTTCCGGTGGAATAGAAATGATGAGAGAGGGGATGGAAGGTCTTTCCGGAGAAGGACAGGGGGAGCGACCGCTTCTCATTGCGGTTACGCAGCTGACTTCCACGGACCAGAAAACCCTGGAGGAAGAACTTCTTATTCGGGAAGAAATGAAGAAGGTCGTTCTGCATTACGGAGAAAATGCAAAGAAGGCGGGGCTGGACGGCGTGGTTTGTTCTCCATGGGAGGCAAAGGAAATTCATGAGAAACTCGGAAAAGACTTTCTCACGATTACCCCGGGAGTGCGCTTCAAAGGAGGAGCGGTAGGAGACCAGAAGCGGGTAATGAGCCCGGAAGAAGCGAAAGAAGCCGGTTCGGATTACATCGTGATGGGGCGTCCTATTACGAAGGCGGAGAATCCGGTAGAAGCGTATCGGGAAGCGGTAAGACAGTTCTGTGACTAGGCTTTTATTCGGAGCAGAAACTTGGAAATAGGATAGGAGGAAAAGATGAGTAGAAAAGAAGAAATTGCAGAGGCGCTGTTGTCCATTCAGGCAGTGTTTTTACGGCCGAAGGATCCCTTTACCTGGGCGTCGGGGATTCATTCCCCCATTTATTGTGACAATCGCCTGACGCTCTCTTTTCCGGAGGTCAGAAGGAAGATTGAGAAAGGACTTGCCGAATTGGTACGGGAACATTTTCCGGAAGCAAGCGCCCTTTTCGGGACATCCACGGCAGGAATTGCTCATGCGGCACTCACTGCGGAGATTTTGTATCTACCGATGGGCTATGTCAGAGGTTCCGCGAAGGATCACGGCAGACAAAACCAAATCGAAGGTGCACTCAGTGAAGGACAGCCGGTCGTAGTTGTGGAAGATCTCATTTCTACGGGCGGTTCCGTTATCGATTGTGTGGAAGTGCTTCGGGAAAATGGAGCCAAGGTACTCGGGGTAGTCAGCATTTTCACCTACGGCATGGAGAAGGGAAAGAAACGTCTTAAAGAGGCCGATGTAGAGAATTATTCCCTCTGTGACCTGGATTCTCTCCTTCCCGTTGCGGCAGGAAAAGGCTACATCGAGGAGAAGGAAGTAGCGAAACTCCTTCGCTTCCGGGACAATCCTTCCGATGAGTCCTGGATGAAGGAATAAAAGAATAAAGAAGTAAAAGGCAAGGCTATTCAAAAGGGTAGTTGGTCCGGTTTACCGGATTATCTATATAACGTAAAAGGATGATGAGAAAGGACAAAAGGATGGAGAAAAATCGCAGTATCATTAACATTTTGGACTTGAGTGTAGAGGAACTGGATGAACTCATGGCACTTGCGGACAAGATTGAAGCAAAGCCGGAGAATTACTGGGAACGCTGTAAGCATAAGAAGCTGGCGACCCTCTTCTTTGAACCGTCTACCAGAACCAGACTGTCCTTTGAGGCGGCCATGCTGGAACTCGGCGGCTCCGTCCTTGGATTTGCCGGCGCGGCAAGCTCTTCCGCTGCAAAGGGAGAAAGTGTAGCGGACACTATTGCAACGGTTTCCAACTATGTAGACATCATCGCGATGCGTCATCCGAAAGAGGGTGCACCGGTTGTTGCGGCAAATCACACCACCGTACCCTTTATCAATGCGGGAGACGGCGGACATTTTCATCCGACACAGACCCTTGCAGACCTTCTTACCATTCATAGAACCTTAGGAAAGTTAAGCGGCTTGACCATCGGTGTTTGTGGAGACCTGAAGTTCGGTCGTACCGTACACTCCTTAATCGATGCGATGCTTCGTTACCCGAATAACCGCTATATCTTAATCTCTCCGGAAGAGCTGAGACTGCCGGAATACGAAATCGAGAAATTGAAGGAAGCCGGAGCGGAGTTTAAGGAGACGAAGGACTTAGAGGCATCGATTCCGGAACTGGATATCCTCTATATGACGAGAGTACAGAAAGAGCGTTTCTTCAACGAAGAGGATTATCTCCGTCTGAAAGACATCTATGTTCTGACGCCGGAGAAGTTGAAGAATGCGAAGGAAACCCTGGGCATCCTCCATCCGCTTCCCCGTGTTAACGAGATTTCCGTACAGGTGGATCAGGATAAGAGAGCAAAATACTTCTACCAGACGCTTTGCGGAAAGCAGATGCGTATGGCTTTGATTCTGAAACTGCTGGGATTGGATAAGGATTAGTTTTCGGAAGATAGAGGGTGAAGGAAGCCTTTACTAAGAAAGAGTCGTTAAGAAAGAATCGCAAAGAAAAAAGGAGAAGCAATTATGAAGATAGACGGGATTGAAAATGGAATCGTTTTAGATCATATTAAGGCCGGAAAGAGCATGCTGGTGTACCATTATCTGGGACTGGAAAAGTTGCAAAGCCCGGTTGCCCTGATTCAGAACTGTTCTTCCGGGAAAATGGGAAAGAAGGATATCGTTAAGATTGCGGAAAATATCGACCTGGACCTGAATGTGCTCGGCTATATTGACCCGGGGATTACGGTCAACTATATTAAAGACGGAAAGAGAGTGGATAAAGCAAACTTATCCCTTCCGGAAACCTTGAAAGATGTCCTGCATTGTAAGAATCCGCGTTGCATCACTTCCACGGAGCAGGAGTTGCCCCATATTTTCAAGAGAATCGAGGGAAAAAACAGACAGTATCGTTGCATCTATTGTGATACAATAGCGAAGAACGATGAGTTGGAATAAAGCAGTATAGGGTTTTTGTCCGCTCCTGAAATTCAGATTTTGGGAGCGGATTTTTTTTAGAAACGGGAAGAGAGTGCGATATGCGGACTCATTTCAGAAAGAGGAACAGTATGGAGAACTACAGTTTACACGAGCGGAGAGCCGGAATTTTGATGCCGATTTTTTCCTTGCCGGGAAAATACGGCATTGGAAGTTTTTCCAAAGAGGCGCGAGAGTTTGTTCATTTTCTAAAGAAAGCGGGGCAGAGTTACTGGCAGATTTTGCCGATGGGACCGACCGGCTATGGAGACTCGCCCTATCAGAGCTTTTCGACTTTCGCCGGGAATCCTTATTTTATTGATTTGGATACGTTGCTTTCCGAAGGACTCTTAAAGAAAGAGGAATTGGAAGGTCTATCGTTCTCCGATCTGGAAGACCGTGTAGACTACGGGAAGCTCTATACCTTGCGGTTTCCGGTGCTGGATAAAGCGGTGCGTCGTTTTTTAGAGCGTATAGAGAAGGCAGAAGGAAAGAAAGAGAAAGAGGAATTTCACCTTTTCCTGGAAGAAAATGCGCATTGGCTTCCGTCTTATGCCGCGTTTATGGCAAAGAAGATGCCCTACTCTTCCGTATTTCATGAGGTCTGTCAGTTCCTCTTCTTCCGGCAGTGGATGGCGCTGAAAGCGTATGCCAATGCCGAAGGAATCCGTATCATCGGGGATATACCAATCTATGTGTCGATGGATTCCTCGGATGTCCTGGACCATCCGGACTTATTCCAGCTGGAGGCTGTCGATCCTTCGGGAAAGGAGCGGAGCGCGGAAGAGAGGCGGGATTCCTCTTCCGGGAAGAAGGAAGAAGTGGCATATCGTCCGAAAGCGGTGGCAGGATGTCCGCCGGATGCCTTCGCGGAAAATGGACAACTCTGGGGAAACCCCCTTTATGACTGGGAAAAACAGGAAGAAACGGGTTATTGGTGGTGGATTGCACGACTCAGGCACTGCTTCACCCTTTATGATATTGTGCGGGTAGACCATTTCCGCGGCTTTGACGAGTATTATTCCATACCCTACGGGGATGAAAATGCGAAGCGCGGGCACTGGGAGAAAGGGCCGGGGATGAAGCTCTTTCATGCGGTGCAAGAGGCGCTCGGAAAGAAGGAGGTCATTGCGGAGGATCTTGGCTATGTGACCGAGTCTGTGAAGCAGTTAGTAAAGGACAGCGGCTATCCCGGAATGAAACTCCTGGAATTTGCCTTTGATTCGAGAGAAAGCGGAGATTACCGCCCGAACACCTGGACGGAGAATACGGTCTGCTATACCGGCACGCATGATAACCAGGTCTTGAAGGACTGGTTTCTGGAAATTCTTCCGGAAGACAGGCAGATGGCGGCAGAGTATACGGGAAAAACGGTAGAGAAACTTCTGTCTATGGACCATGTGGATTATTTTATTGCGATGACCCTGAAGGCAAAGTCCAATACGGCAATTATCCCTTTACAGGACTATTTGCATAAGGGAAAAGAAGCGAGAATCAATACGCCGTCCGTGCTCGGAAACAACTGGAGCTACCGCTTTTTGAAAGAGGACTTTACGGAGGCGCTCACAGAAAAGATTCGGAAAATGACAGAAGAGAGCGGAAGACTTTCAGGAAACCTTCGATAGGGAGGTAAAAGCGAAAGTTTTAGAGCGTACAAACGATAGGAATGGGAAATGTTAAAAAATGCATTGTATTACCGAGAAGAGCGAGAGGGGTACCTTGCGCAGGTTCTTTCTTCCGTGGAACTGCCCGGCAAGGAAAAAGCAATATGGGAGAAGAGAGTAGGGCGTAAGTTTCCTGCTCTTTTTCTTCTTACTCTTTCAGAGAATCCCTTCTATCCCGAAGGGGGAGGACAGGCCCCGGATAGAGGGACTGTCGACGGGGAAGAAGTTCTTTTTGTGAAAGAAAGAGAAGCAGGGCAGCAGGAAGAAATAGAGATTTTGATAGGGAAGGACTTTCCGCTAGGGAAGGAAGTGCTTTGCAAGGTGGATTTTGCTTTCCGCAGACATCAGTCCGAGAACCATAGTGGAGAACATCTTCTCGCCGGCCTGATTCATTCCCGTTTTGGCTACAATAATGTAGGATTTCACATGGAACTTAGCGGGGAGGATCCGCATGTTACGGTGGATTTTAACGGGGGGCTTTCCGAACAGGAGATCGAAGAGCTGGAAAGAGAAGTGAATGCGGTCATCCGGCGGAATATTCCGGTAGAAGAGCGGTATGTAGAGGAAGAGAAAGAGAAAGAAAAAGAGGAAGAGAAAGAAAAAGAAGAAAAGGGAGAGGAAGAGGAAGGAGAAAGGAAAGAGGAACCGGAATTTCGACAAAAGAAAGCGCTGTCCGGCGCCGTGCGTGTCATTTCTTTCCCCGGTGTGGACAGTTGTGCCTGCTGTGGAACTCATGTGAAGCGGACAGGGGAAATCGGCATTTTCAAAGTTCTCTCTCATGAAAAACATAGGGAAGGCACCAGACTCTTTCTTCTTTCCGGAGAACTTGCTTTTCTCGATACGGAGAAGAAGGAGAAAGTGCTTCTTTCCGTGAGCCAAAGCCTGAGTACGGATTATGCAAGTCTCTCTTCGCGAATCGATAAGCTTAAGGCGCAGGGAGAAGAGGAAAAGCAAAGACGGATCCGTCTTGCCCTATCTGCGGCGGAAACCCTGGGGAGGACGTACCGGCGAGAGCATGGCTCTATCCTGGGAAGCTCGTTGGAGAGCGCTTCCCTATGGTTTTATGGAAGACAAGACCTGGTTTTCTTTCATTTTCCGGATTATGAGATGATTCTTTTAAATAAAGTCTGTGAACTTTTAAAGCGCTATGTACATACGGACTTTTTCTGCTTTTCTTCTCGAACAGAAGAGGAATGGCAGTTTGCGGGAACGGGAACGGAAGGTTTTTTGGAACGTTTCGCCGCATGGAAACAGGCGGGGAAGCTAAGCGGCGGCGGAAAGAAAGAGATGGTACAGGGACGCTTTCAGGGAACTGCGGCGATGCTGAACCAATGGATAGAAGAAAAGGGGTAGCGTTTTTTCTTACGAAAAATGCGGCTCGAAAAAGATTATTTTTCTCATTTATTTAGTAAAAGTGGAAGAGAAATCCTCGAAAGTGCTTGTGAAAGTTTACAAAAATTGTATAATTATTACAGCAAATTAGGCAAAAGTGCTAAAAATTTATCAAAGAAATTAGCACGATAGTGAAGACACAAGATTGATGCAGCGAAGCATACTTGTGCAGGAGGGTTTATGAAGAGAAAAGCTTTATCGCTGTTGTTGGCTCTAAGTATGAGCGCTTCTTTATTGGCCTGCGGGAATAAAAGTGCAGGAAAAGAAGAAAAGACGACATCCGGAGAGGAGAAGACGGGAGAGAACAAAGCTTCCGCCGGAGGAAGTGGAGATTTTGCAGGGCAGAAGTTAACCGTGCTTTATATGTCCGGTGTGTATGCGGATGCTGCGAAGTCGATGGTGAAAGAGTTCGAGGATAAAACAGGAGCAACGGTCGACGTGATTGATATGCCTTATACGGAACTGCATCAGAAAATGCTTCTGGATTTTACGAGTGGAGCGGGAACTTACGATGTGGTTGACGTAGCGAGTCAGTGGGATGGAGAGTTTGCACCGTATCTTACAGACTTACAGGCGAACATGGAGAAGGACGGCGTAAAAGCAGATGATTTTATCGACAATGTCATTGCGAACTCCGGAAAATGGCAGGACAAGTACGTTGGTATTCCGAATGCCTCGACTCCGCAGCTTTTTGCCTACAGAACCGATATTTTCCCGAACGGTTTACCGGATACCTGGGAGAAGTACAGAGAAGAACTGAAGAAAGTAACGAAGAAGGATGAGGGATTTTATGGCGCATCCATTTCCGGAATCACCGGACAGCTTGGCGGAGTCTTCGATTATGTCCTTTGGTCTATGGGAGGCGCATGGGCTACAGAAGATTGGAAAGTGAGCATTGATTCTCCGGAAACAAGGAAAGCATTGGAGCACTTAAATAGTTTGCAGGAATCTCTGGATCCGAACTGGTTAAACTGGGGAACAGATCAGTCTATTCAGGCTTTCCTGAATGGAGATGCCGCAGTTTGTGAGACTTGGCCGACTTTGGGACTGGTGCAGGATGCGGATAATCCCGATAAGTCTAAAGTTGTTGGAAAATGGGCGCTCTCCGTTATTCCGAAGGAGAAAACCGGCATTACCTTACTCAGTGCGTGGGATTGTGCTATTCCGGAAGGCTCTAAGAACAAAGAACTGGCATGGGAATGGATTAAGATGTACACGAGCTTGGAGAAGCAGGATGGTTTTTACAAGGACTACGGGATTCTCTCTCCGAGAAAGGCTTTCTGGGAAGAAGACGGCATCAAGGGTACCTACATGGATACCGTAAGAGAAGCATTGGATACGGCAAATATGTGGTGGAGAGTCGCCGCTTCCACCCAGGTTGATACGAGCTTCAATACGTTGATTTCCGCTTATCTCTCTGGACAGACGGATCTGGAGACGACTGTAAAGGAGATGAAAGCAGCAGTCGAAGAAGCTTTGCAGCAGGCTCCGCCGGAAGAAGGCACCAAAAACTATAATCATTAGAGACCAACTCTCCTTTGGAGAGTTGTCCGTCGAAGACGGATGTTTATCAAGTATCATGTAAGGGGATTCCTTGGAATCCCCTTTTTCAAAGAAGTATGGTATAGAAAAGGTTGAATAAGATGGACTATCAAGCAAAAATTAAGAGTAGAGGAAATGGAGATAGAGTATGGTCCTGGATTTTTTTGGTTCCTACCATTATATTTCTGGGATTTACAGCGCTTCTTCCCTTGCTGTATTCTCTGTATCTCAGTTTGTTTCAGTATAAAATTAACCTCCCGAATGCGATACCGAAGTTTATTGGTTTAGGAAATTATATTCGTTTGTTTCATGATAAGAATCTTGCAGTTAGTGTCGGAAATACGGTTCTCTTTGCCTTTGTTTCCGTGAGCCTTGAACTGATTCTTGGCGTAGTAGCGGCAATGATGCTTTGCGGAACGGAGAAAATCTATCGTATTTTTACTTCCCTTCTGCTGATACCGATGATTATGGCACCGGTAGCGATTGGTACTTTGTTCCGGATGATGCTGGACGGAAGTACCGGAATTATCAATTACTTTTTGCATTTCCTGTCCGTGCCCCGCATTAACTGGCTGAGCAATCCGAAGACGGCAATGCCGGCAGTGATCTTTGTCAACGTTTGGCAGTTAATTCCCTGGGTTTGTATCATTACCATGGCGGGACTGAAATCTCTGCCGCAGGATGCCTTAGAGGCGGCAAGAGTGGATGGAGCAAAGAATCATCATATTTTCTTCTCCATCGTACTGCCGATGATTAGTCCCTTACTGATGATTGTCTTTATGCTCCGCTTCGTGGATGCATTTAAAGTTTTTGACACGATTTATACGATGACGAACGGCGGTCCGGGCAATGCGACTGAAATGCTCCCGAATTACATTTATAAGCAAGGATTAAAATTCTTTGATGCGGGTTACACCGCTTGTCTTGCGATGGCATTTGTACTGGTTATGACCGTTTTTAGCGTGATTTTCCTACATTGGAGAAAGAAAGTGGAGGAGAAAGTATTATAATGAAAAGAAAACAGGCCTCCATGGTTCATGATGTTTTAGGAAATATTGCAGGTCGGCCATTCCGCTATATCTTTACGACTTGTCTGATGCTGACTGTGCTTTTTCCCTTATATTGGTTACTGAGCAGTTCTTTTAAGATTCGCGCAGAATACTTGGCAAATCCACCTATTTTGATTCCGCACGTCTTTACCTTGGAAAACTTTAAAACTGTTTTTTCGATGAATGGGCTGGGCAAGCAGTTCATGAATTCTCTGATTGTGAGTCTTGTGTCTACGGTGATTTCCGTGCTTTTCGGTTCCATGGCTGCGTATAGTCTTGTTCGGGGAAAGTTTTCCAATATCACAAGGCAGGCATTCGGAATCTGGTTTATGATTCAGAAGATGTATCCGGCTATTGCCACCGCTATTCCCATTTATCTGGTCATGCGGAAGTTGCAGTTAATTGATACTTTACCGGCACTCATTATCATGAATACCAGTTTCAATCTTCCACTGGTCATTTGGCTTATGATGGGATTCTTTTCTCAAGTTCCGGTCGAAATGGAAGAGTCGGCACGAATTGACGGATGCAGCTTTCTGACTCGGTTTTTCTATGTTGTTTTTCCGGTAACGAAGTCGGGGATTGTGGCATCTGCCATCCTTGCGTTTGTGGGGGCATGGAATGAGTTCCTTTTTGCCGTAATTTTAAGTATCAATAAGGCGAAAACCTTACCGGTAGTGATTGCAGGCTTCATTACAGATAAAGGACTGGATTGGGGACCGATGGCAGCGACTTCTCTGGTCAGCCTCCTTCCCGTCTTGGTGCTCGTTTACCTCTGCCAGAAACAATTCGTCGAAGGCCTCGCAATGGGTGCTGTTAAGGGCTAGCGTTTTTTTTCAGAAAAACGCTAGCCCGTGGAAGACTAGCTCTCTGAAATAGACTCAGTACAGGTAGATAATTTTAGGTCATCTATGCTATATTGCATCATAGATGGCCTAAAATAATGCTAAGGAAAGAAAACGACAGAATTCCCGTTCAGAGGAGAGACGATGAGCAAAACGACGACCAAAATGGCGATTGCCTTTGCCTTTAAAGAACTGCTTTCGGAGAAGGCACTGGACAAAATTACGGTGCAGGAGATTGCGGAAAAGTGTGAGATGAACCGAAAGACCTTTTATTATCATTTTCACGATGTACTGGAACTGTGTGAGTGGATTTGTGAGAGCGATGCGGAGAAGGCGTTGCAGGAAAAACCGACCTATGAGACTTGGCAGGAAGGTTACCTGACCATCTTTCAGATGATCCGAAAGGATCGCTCTTTTATTCTGAATATCTATCGACACATGCCAAGAGAGTATCTGTATCGCTATCTGTATAAGGTGACTTTTCGTCTGCTTTATGATGTTTTGGAGGAAAAGGCGGAGGGGATGCTGATTCGGGAGGAAGATAAGAAATTTATTGCGGACTTTTATAAATACGGTTTTGTCGGTCTCCTTCTTGAGTGGATTGATACAGGGATGAAGGAGGAACCGGAAAAAATCGTGACAAGGCTCAACTCTTTAATAGAGGGA
>ERZ772960.3565-NODE-3565-length-10413-cov-3.060147_pt1 | contig 10413 bp, 10 predicted proteins | sample MGYA00580678_ERZ772960 | MGnify/ENA primary metagenome ERZ772960 (study PRJEB29015, sample SAMEA2737930) | human oral metagenome | biome: human oral; feature: human-associated habitat; material: dental | place: China | collected 2059 ...
TTATAAAATATTTTTTTGGGGACATAATCATTTATGCTTGACAGCGTTTTTTTATCGATTTTTTTAATTTTTTTCAAGGAAAACAATCCCCCGAAAGCCTTATGCAAAATTTTCCGGGGGAAATCATTTATTTAAAATATTCATGACCTCCATAAGAAAACAAATATGTTAATGATGAATCAAACCATCCAACTGCATGGTCTGTAGAATAGGCTCTATCCATAAAATAAAGAGCACCTCTTGAGTAGTCCTCCCCCATCAAAGCATTGTTGACACCTTTGATAGTGGCTTCACTTACCTTAACCTTGAAAAATCGTTTATCCCTAATAGGTGAAAACTGACCCTTACTGAAAATAACATCTGTAATTGTATTTGCAAAATGACTTGATCGAACCCTGTTGATTACCACATTTGCTACTATGGTTCGTCCGTAAACATCATTGTCACCTACTTCAGCTTCTACAATTCTTAACAGATTATTATAATCCTCAACTGTAAGAGAAGGCAAATCCAACGCCTTCCTTCTTTCCTCAAGAAGTCTTTCCATTTTTTCGTTTCCGGTCTCTTTTTGAACAATCCTCGGCAAGTCTATATTTTCATTTTCCTGCTCAACCGCTTCTTCAACAGCAGTATCATCTAATTCGGAATTATCCAAAATATCGCCGGTCTCGTCTTCATCCTCCTGATTTTCATCAGAAGAACTTATAACACCGGCACTGACCGCATTCTTTCCGCTTCCTGCAAATCCGTTACTTGAAAATGCAACAACACTTATTATAGCACCTCCTATGGTAAGTAATGCCATGTGTCGATACATAGTCTTTGTGATTTTCATCGGTATAGCCATGATTCTGCCACAAATGGATTTAAGAAGCGATGTTATTCTTGGCATAAAGTCTCTCCTTTAACGCTTAATGCAATCGCTAGTCTTTTGCATTATAATAAGCAAAGCCAAAAATGTCAATAATGTCATAAACATGTTATACTTTTGTAAATGTTATTTAATCAATAATTTATTTATTTTAACAATTTCAGTCAATAAAATAATTTTTATATAAAGTATATAAAATCTCTTTAAAATTCCAAATTCAGCCACTTTAGAGCATACCCGGCATAAAGTGCGGCACCTATATCAAGTGCATTCTCATCAATATCGAATCCTTCATTGTGAATCTGAATCAAAGTATTCGGTTCACTCTCATTTGATGTGCCAAGATATGCATATGCTCCCGGCACTTCAAGGATAAACTCGGCAAAATTGTCTCCTCCAAGAGAGATAGGTCTGGTCTTTATAGCGTCTTCTCCTAAGATATCTCTTACAACCTCTCTTACCTCTTCACTTACTCTCTCATCATTTATCAGTGCAGATGTATAGTCTGTCCAAATAACCTTAGCACTTCCACCATAAATTTTTGCAATATTTTGTGCCGTATTTGTTATCTTATCCCTAACTTCCTGTCTGGTCTTGGCTGATGTGGTTCTTGTGGTTCCTTCTATTATACCGCTGCCTGAAACTATATTGTAAGAGGTTCCTGAATTTAATATCCCTATGCCTATTACAACAGGGTCTATAGGTGATGTAGTCCTTGTAACAATTGCCTGAAGTGCCACCACTGTCTGTGCCGCGATATAGAGTGCATCTATACCGAGCTGTGGTGTAGATACATGAGTAGCCTTTCCCTCTATCTCTATTCTGAAGTGATCCACCGCCGCATTATTGATACCTGTTGTCACACCTACCTGACCGCATCTTAAATCCGGAGCCACATGGAGTCCGAATATTCTTTCAACTCCCTTTACCTCACCGTTTTTTATCATCTCCTGTGCACCTGCACCTATCTCTTCACCGGGTTGGAATATAAGCTTTACAGTACCTGCAAACTTGTCCTTATTATTTGCAAGTACTGTTGCCGCTCCAAGCAGTGATGCATTGTGTAAATCATGTCCGCAGGCATGCATTACTCCTTTATTTTTTGAGCAATAAGCTCTGTCATCTCTTTCAAGTATCGGGAGTGCATCTATATCGGCTCTAAGAGCCACCACTCTGTCTTTTCCTTCTCTAGTACTGTTTTGACGGCCGATATTGCTTTCAGACTCATCCGCTCCTGTATTCTTTGCAGGTTGTGATACCGCCTCTCCTCTTATAAATCCTATCACTCCGGTTTCTGCACTTCTATAGTGTTCTATACCAAGTTTATCAAGCTCTTCTTCTATTCTTGTGGCGGTACGATACTCCTTCATACTCAGCTCAGGATGCAGATGAAAATCTCTTCTAAGTTCCACTAATTTTTCATGTATTTTTTTTACCTCATTTAATATATCCATAATGCCCTCTTTATTTTATCCTTTATTCCTACTTATTTAATAGGTTTTGTTTTATAGTATCACTTTTAAAATTTCCGGTCAAGCTATAGCTACAAAAATATTTAGAGGCTGTACTCACAATTGTGGGTACAACCTCTATAAAACTCCTTTATTATGTTACAAATCTTCATTTGATTTTTGTCAGCTTTCCGCTTAGTACAAATCTTGCATTATCAAACTCATAGCTGCAAGTTGACAGTGTAAAAATCTTGTCTCCATATTTCGGCTCTATATCTGATTTGAAAGCAGATGATTCCTTCAGGTATTTTATCCAATTGTCAAACTCTGCACTGTCACTAAAGTCAAGTTGCCAGGCATCTTCATCAACATTTGCCACATGACCTGCAAAAAAATCAATCCTGTAAACAGCATTTTCAGTTATCAGATACCCTTGCTTATGGCTGTCAAAAAAATCCTGCTTCTTATAACCTTTAAGTGCCGCAAACATACTTCCGTTTTTCATATGATGCCCGTATATTATACTATGTCTGTCACTTAAATCACTTGGATTTCTTGCATCCATAAATATGGCACCTGCCGGATTTTCAGTTCTGTCCGCCATATGGTTAAGGTAGTATTCATTGTCTGTGGTATGTACTACCGGATAGTTTATCATAGTATCAGGCAGATATATCCAGCCTATAACATCCTTATTGACTTCCTTTAATCCGTTAAAATCCACATCCGGATAAGGTTTTTCCTCGGCTGTAGTTTCCTCCACTTTCTTTGTCTCGGCTGTAGTCTGTTCTATGGTATACTTGTTAATCTCCTTGTAGGTATCAACACCCCTTTTATACTCACTTTGTATTTTTATTATGTTAAATCCCGCATACAATGCTATTGCCAAAAACACAAAGCAAAGTAATGTTCGTATCTTATCTCTCAAGTTTTTCTCCTGTCTATAATACTTAGACTTACATCGCTTGCAAACAAGCTGTATACAAACTTTAAACTGTAAATGCAGTATCACAAATTTCTATCAAGTATATCACAGATGCAAAAACTATCAAGCATATTTACATTTCCAATCTATAAATTATTCCGCAGATATTTATAGTATCTCCGGTATTCAGTTCTATATTTTCTTCATTTTCAAGTTTTTTACCGTTAATATATGTTCCGTTTCTTGAGTTTAGGTCTCCGGCATACAGTACACCTTTTTTTTCAAATAATTTCAAATGTATTCTGCTCACTCCGTCCGCATCCAATACATAGTCACATATCCTGTCCTGCTTACCTATGATAAAGGGCAGATAATTAATCTCTATATCTTCACTGCCGTTAATACTTTTAAGTACTCTTCCCGACTTATTCGGCTTTATATCTGTTAAAAGGACAGTATTTGAGACCTCCTCGTCTCTAACCTCAAATACACTCTTTTCCTCATTCAAGCAGGCAAGACTAACACCCGGTTCATAACCTTCAAATACTTTTTCCAAAAACTCTTCTTCTTCGGTTTGTTCTTTTGACTTATTTCCCTTAAAAATACCTCCAAAAATATTGAACTGCTTTTTCTTTTTATCCCTGCATTCTGTAGGATTTTCTGTCTCAATTTCATTAACCGGTACAAGTTCTTGTTTATTCTCCTCTATTTGTGAGTTGCCGTCAAAAAGTTCTTCCAAATCATTTATAACAAAATCCCTTTTCCGGCATTCCTTTAACATTCCATACACCATTATCAGACAATCTTTATCATCTTTGTTGATATTATTTAATATATTTTCCAATAATAATTTCATCTCTTCTTTATTGTTCTCGCTTCTTGGAATATATAAAAACGAATATCTTTTAAGATCCAGGTCTGTAAATATATATTCAGGATCAAGCACCACTGAAGATGCCTCCAATAAAAACTCTTCCAATGCTTTGGTAGCAGATATTATATCAATTATAAAATTCTTTATCTCATCTGTATTAAGTGTTCTTACTTCAAGTACCCTTGACAGCGGTTGAAGCGAACTTATATCATAGCAAAGCTCCAACTTCCCGTTTATTCTCTTTATAGTAGGCCTTAAAAAACTTTTGATACAGTTATGCTCTATCATTCCTACTTCAAAGGCATATTTAGTTTTCAACTCACTCAAAAATTTTTCATCCGGCTCAAATATAAGCAGGTTACTCTTCAGATTCCTCAGATAATTGACCTTTAAGTCTTTCATATATCCCCTCCAATGCTGTAGTGGCTCTTATATATCCTTCAGGATTATACACACTTACTCTTATACTTTTCTCACCCGTCTCTGCGTCAATGTGAAACTTCTTTTCTTCAATCCTTACAGTCTCTTTTTCCTTTAACTTCACCCAGTTTTTTAATCTCTCTTTGTCATAACCGATATCTTTTTCATCATGTGAGAGCCTTTCTAAAAGTAAGTGTATCTCTACATTGTCTACAACCTGAGTATGCTTATCTATACTGTATCCTATTATAAAGGCTATTCCCAAAAATACGAAAAAGATAATATATGTTATTTCTATTGTAAAACTTCCTCTAAGCCTTTCTTTCATACACAAAACCACAGGATACAATTTGCCGCGGTTATAAACGGAAGCATTGCCACCCTTATCCCCTTTATTTTTCTTCTTTTTATCATACAGTACATACTTAAGAAAAGTGCATATATTGAAAGTATAAAAACGGAAATGAAAAACAGCAACAGATTTTCCTTTATCCCCAATATGGCTCCACATCCGATAAAAACAAATGCATCCCCCTCACCTAAAATATTTATTTTACTGAGCGGCAATAAAATAAATCCGCTTAAAATACCTAAAAGCATAGATATATAATCTATACTTATACCGCTAAAGCCCTTATAAATCATAAGTACGGCTATAGCTGTATAAAATATAAATACACTATATGTATATATTTCTTTTTTTCTGATATCCTGAAAGCTGAAGATTATAAGAGCTGCCGTTAAAATTATTTTTTCTATAATCAAAATATTCAATGTCCACCTCCACAGTATGAGCATGCTCCAAGATGCTCCACATCCGACAGCTTTACCCTCTGTACATAGGCTGTTATCGCACTGCAATACGGGTCTGAATGATACCTTGTACCTGAAGGCATTATATAGACAGTTCCTCCTGCCCTGTTACCGCATCTCTCACATGGGTGATACCTGCCTCCGTTTTCGTTTCTGATACTTTCAATATTTGCAAGCGGTACGCTTCTTAAATCATTGTACAGATAATGACATCTTGGGCTTAGGTGATATCTTGTAGAGTTTTTACCTATGTACACATACTTTTCGTCAGCAGTATTTTCATCGCCTCCTTTACCCCCGTCCGCTCCAATCCATGCCCTTCTTGTAGCTACCACACTCTGATTTATACTGTTTTTCCCAAATATCCCTATCGGCAATGAATATTTATAATTGATATGTATGCATACGGTCTCACCGTCAGCCATACAGGATGAGAGCAGTCCGTTTATATTTCTTATATTCTTATCTGCAATCTCAGTATTTATCTTTGCCGTCACAAAGCTCCCTATAGCACCTCCCGACATTACTCCTTTAATATTGTCCATTGCGGTGTGATCATAGTTTTCGCCATTATCTTCTCTTACTTTTGTACTTAACCTGTTGTAAGTATAGGCATATTGGCAGGTGTCCTTACATACGGCTTCAGCAATACCCATTACTTTTCTGTTGGTATTCATCATATCAAATGGCATTATCAGTATTGCCATGGCTATTATAAAAAGGCAAAAACACAGAGCGGCTTCAACACTGAGGGAGGCTCTGTGAGTCCTCTTATACCTGCATGCTTGGAGAGCTTTCATTTTTTTGATTTTTAAATTTTTATTTTCAAATTTTCTATTTTCAAATTTTCTATAAGAGGACATACAAAACCTCCCTTCAATATATTTTTTCCACTCTTACTTCTGTTTCATAGCCTAAGCTTAAACCGCCAAACTGACCTGCAAAAAATGATATATCACTGAATAATCTTTTTGCACCACAGGATATATTCGCATCCACACCATAGACCATATCCTTTATAAGAAAATCTTTTTGACCGACTCCAATATCAATTTGCATTATATCCATCATCCTGAAATTTCTCTTCACAGGATCTTCAATATACAAAAGCATCTTCAGATATCCCTCATAGTTTATACCCCTCTTAAATTCATCACTGTTTCCAAGATCATTATTGCTTAAAATATTAAATATGGAATCAAGGTCGGTATGCCAATCATCACCGCCCTTTATGACAGGTACCTTACCTCCTGACAACAGACCTTTTATATCTATGGCAGACTCCACCAATGCCCAAACGGCTATTATAAGGAATTTTACAATAAATGTTATCTGTGGCAGGCATAATACACCGCTTATGGCAGCTGCAAGTTCTGTAGCCAGTTGCATCTTGGCGGAATCTCTTATTATATGCATATAGTTTAGTCCCTCTCTTATTGCAAGCAACCTTAACACTACGCTTTCAAGATTTGCTCTGTCACTGCTCTCACCGTTTAATATATACTCAAGTTCATAAGAAAGGGGCGTATTTATATCATCTGTAAAGTCTGCAAAATACTCTCCCATATATTCATCTATCAAAAGTCTTTCTGCGAGATTTCTGCCTGTGTATCCTCCTGTAGCGGCATTTGACGGCAGGCTGAGTGTATTTATACTCTTGTCCGAAACCGTCCTGTCTGCCGGAATAACCAGTGAAAATACACCGTCGGCAATCATATCCTTTATCTGTTTTAACTTATCTTCCTTGTCCTCATCGGCTATTCCATGTTTACAGTTTAATTTCATTTCGCCAAGTGAATATATATCATCACTTACTCTGTCCCAGCCCTCACTGATTTCACTGCCGTAATCTTCATCATCATCTTCATCCGCCTCATCAAGTACACTTTGCAGACTTTCTATATCACAATCAAGATTATCAAGTTCAGTTATCATAGTTTCACTTTGTAAAGACAGGGCTGTAACCTCAAGCCTTCTTTCACTGTCCTTGTCCACATAGTCTTTGAATTTTTCTATTTCACCTTCTATATATTCCTTATTGCTGTTTGAGAGCTTATTTAAATCGGATGAGTTTTTTGCTTCTATCTCTCTTAATTTTGCAGACATCTTATCGGCTTTCTTCTCATATTTTTTTACAAGCTCAGGAATTTTTTTCAACTTCTTTTTCAGATTGTCACTTAATTTTTTTAACTCACCAAGATTCCTGGTATTAAGTGCCTCCTTCATCTTAAGCTTTATCTTCTCCTGTGCGTCAATATTTTCAGAAAGCCGCTTTAATGCCTTTTCCACATCTATAGCCTCTCTTGAGCTTAGACCATAGTCGGAGGTAATCTTTTCCATGCTCTTGGCATCCTCAATATCCTTCCACAAATCATCAGGAGAACCGTCAAATATAGATTCAAAAGTGCCGAGTTTCATATAGTCAATGATTTCCTGTTCCAGATACATTCCGCCGTTGTCATTTAGACAGATTTTCTTATTCAGGCTTACATTCGGATTTTGAATCCTGTACATTCCGGAATATTTCACATAGGGTTTCATATATTCACAAATCAAATCACCTATATTATCATCGCTCTCACTTTCAAGTGCAAATATCCTGTAGTTTTCCCACATAACCCTATGATATCTGCTAAATAAAGAATCTATTGCCGAATCTCCTGCCGTTTGTAAGTAAAGTCTTGCACTTGAAGTTCTGGCAGACTCCAAAAGCGCGCATATCAGGGCGGATATACAGACAAATATCAAGGCTATAAAGACGGTAACGGAACCTCTTTTTTTCAAGTATATACCTCTTTTGACTTCTTATTGATTTCCTTGAAAATATTGTTTAGAAGCTTACCTATATTGCCTTTGAATATAAGTACCAAACCGATAAGTACTACAAGCACAAGTACTATCTCTATAACTCCGACTCCGTCCTCGTTTTCAAAAAACTCCTTCCAAAATTCCGACATACTCCCTCCTTTTTTACTTTTCCACATTCCGAACATTTTCTCAATAGAATATCAACAATGCCGGAACAATTATTATCATCATCACTATAAGTAACATCATAAAAAGCGGTAAGAGTAACTTGGTATTCAGCTCTTCGCCCTCTCTTTTGGCAAGATTCAACCTCTCCTCCCATGCACTCTGTGATTCCATGCCAAGTAAAGTGCTTAATGTAGATATTCCGCTTTTTCTGTTTTGCTCAAGCAGTGATGCCAACTTCATGTACTGCCTTAAAAGACAGCTTCTGCCGAACTCCTTGTACACAACATTTTCCGGTGTACCTGTTTTCAGCCTTGCAAGAGACTTTGCCATCTCTTCATATGCATACCTTTTTTCCTTGTTCTCACTCTCATAATCCTTCACTATCCCTTCCCATGACTGTCTGACAGAAAGACCTGCACCTATAAATACAATAAGCTTTGATACTATATCGGGATAGTCTTTTAACAATTCTCTCTTTTTCTTTTCAAGCTTTTGCCTTTCATTATTCTTTTCTCTAAGATACAAAAGTATTGCTACAATTATCCCCATTATCCAAATAAGGTGAAAATTCATACCGTCTTCAAGGTGATATACCAATTTCTTTCCTTCAAAGCTTTCAGGAAGGTAAAATCCCGACTCACCTGCACTTTTTTTATCTGCGACCGATATGTAGTCCTTAAATCTTTTTATAAGACTTTCATCCGCAGTAAGCGGCTTAGGCATTACCCTTGCCGGTATGACATAGCTTTCTTCGTAACTTTCATAGCTGAGGGTAACACCGATATCTATATCCACGCTCTCACTAAGATTCTCATTGTCCACATTTCCCTGTATATCAATGATATCACCGTCTCCAAAATCCCACTTTACACTAAGTCCCAAATCACTCAGTTCACTTACAGGATTCAGATTGGTGGTGATATTTTGCAGTGAAGTATTTTCACCCGGAAGTATCTTAAGTATTTCATCCATACCCTTTTTTATAGCTTCCTTTGCTTCCTCTTGTGAATAAACACGCTTTGATACAGGTATTTCTATCTTTTGTGAACCTTCAAGTAACCCTTCCACCTCTATTTTTACTTCAGTATCATCCTCATCCACATAGGGTCTTACTATATAATTGGACTGATTACTCTGTTTTAAAAATGTTGAACAGATAATAAATAACACAAAGCCTGCTGTTGCTGTCAGCCAATACTTTATTTTATCCTGAAAGATTTGTCTTAAATATTTTTTCATTTGCTACACCTCTATATTTAAAAGTCTTTTTGATATATAGATTGCAAATAAATAGACTGTCAGCCCTACACTCATACACATTCTTCCGATTATTGTTGTATACATGATATTGAAAAAACCGGGTGAACTGAAATCAATATATAAAACTATAAGTAAAGGCAGTATATTCATCACCTTCTGTTCAAATCTTTTTGCAGCGGTCATTGTTATTATTTCTTCTTTTATCCTTACCTTATCACCTATGACACTGACTGTATGTGCGATAATACTTTCAAGTTCCCCGCCGCTTCTTTTTGCAATCCTAAGCACCTTTGCAAAACTTCTTATATCTTCACAGTGACTCCTATAAGCCAGATCATCAAAGGCTCTTTCTACACTGATATTCATATATATCAGCTGACATATATATTCAAACTCCTTTATAATCAGATTGTCCTTTACATACAATAGTCTAAGCTCCACCAATGCTTCTTTTACAGAATTTTCAAGTGAATATCCTGCATTTAACAGTGATGAAAGTATCATTACAGCTTCTTTGAATTCTATCAAAAGCTTTCTTTTTTTCTCGACAATCAGCTCTTTTTTCTTCAGCTTGGGATATAAAAAGCAAAACGGTAAAAGCACAAAAAATATGATTACACTTTTATAAAATACATAAGAAATTAAACTCAAGATTCCTACCGCATAAAAGCTGTATTTAAGCCATTCAATAAATGTAAAACTGTAGCTGTCATAGTCTATGGCCTGTTGCGAACAGTTTTTGTTTGTTTTTAAGTTCTCCGACTTTTTTATGGATTTTTTCTTCCATATCATACTCATACAGTTTATTAAGTCCGATTTCACC
>ERZ772960.3566-NODE-3566-length-10411-cov-2.884029_pt1 | contig 10411 bp, 8 predicted proteins | sample MGYA00580678_ERZ772960 | MGnify/ENA primary metagenome ERZ772960 (study PRJEB29015, sample SAMEA2737930) | human oral metagenome | biome: human oral; feature: human-associated habitat; material: dental | place: China | collected 2059 ...
TCACAAGCACGGGGGTCGTCGTCTCATATCACTCCGCGCGGATCGCGGCTTTCAATATTCACTTTAATGCCGCCGATTGCGCTTACCAAGTCGCGCATTACCGAATAATTTACATGCACGCTATACTGCAAATCCATGCCTAAAATTTCACCCACAAACGAACGTGTTTCTTTTTGGCGTTCGTCTTCCGCGCTATCCGATTTCCAATCGTTATTTACGCAATTGAAATACACGTTAATTTTGCCCGCATACCCCGCGTCGCAAGCGCGTCCGTATTTCACATACAGATCGCGCGGAACGCTAACCATATACGCGTTTTTCTTGTTTTGGTCGATACTCAACACCATCATTGAGTCGGTTAGATATCCCGCTTCGTGCCCTTCATCATCTTCAGACGTACCGAGAATAAGAATATTTGAACGACCGTTTGCGTCCTGTTTGAGAGGTTTTTGCTGTACTAGCCCAAACAAATCACCCTTAAACACCGATTTGCTCGCCATTAACGCGCGGTATGCAAACCAACCGATAGCTAACACAATAATCAAAACAAGCGCAATAAGCACGCGTTTAATAATTTTGCGGCGGCGCGATATTGGTTTTTTAGATTTTTTGCCGCGTTTTTTTCGACCGTTTGGCGTTATCGGCGTATCAAGATCAGACAGATTGCCAATCTCTTGCAATGACGCGTCAATATCTGCGCGATCGGAGCTTCTAATAGTCGACGGACGCTGTGCTGCTCGCGATATCGCCGGCGAAGATAACGGCTTCGGTAATTCCGCGTGATTCGCACCAGACACCGCGATGCGCCGCCGCACGCCGCTGCCGCTCGGCGAGCGCTTTAAACCTTCCGCCGATACTTCCGGCAATTGGCGCCGCGGAACAAAACCATCTACTGCTCGTTTACTCATACTCCTGCTTACTATAGCGGAAAAGCGCAGAAAATAAAACCATCGCGGCTATGGTTTCCGTTTGTTTTTTTGGAGCGTGGCGGGTATAGTAAAAAAGATGGAAGCAAGCTATTTGACGCGTCATCCACGGATAAAAGACATTCTCAACTTCATTGGGTTTGTTTTGCTTGTCCTGATCGGCACGCTACTGATCAACACCTACGTATTCCGCAGTTTTTCGGTATCTGGACACAGTATGGACCATACGCTTGCCGATGGCGACCGGCTTATCGTCGACCGGCTACCTGTGACTGCAGCTTTACTCAAAAATAAACCGTACGTGCCAAACCGCGGGCAAATTATCGTCTTCAAAAACCCGCGTTTTTTAGCCGGCATGCATGATGAATTTATCGTGAAGCGCGTCATCGCATTTCCTGGCGAGCGCGTTACCGTTAAAGACGGCACGCTTACTGTATACAATCGCGAGCATCCAAGCGGATTTCACCCCGACGACGAGTACCGCAGAGGCGGCGTCGGACCGCAAAGCCCATCAAGCGGCGACGTCGATACAACCGTACCCGAAGGCGTACTGTTCGTCGCTGGCGACAACCGTATCGGCAGCAGTTCGTACGACTCGCGTACCGGACTTGGCTTTGTTCCCAACCACGACGTTGTCGGACCAGTTTCGGTGCGTCTCTTTCCTTTCTCAAAAATAACGACTTTCTAATTCTATACTCTAGCCAAGCAACTTCGAGATACGCTCAAAATCCGCGTGATCCTGAAATGAAATAACGATTTGCCCTGAACCGCGGCGATTTGTCCGCACCTCAACTGGCGTCTTAAATCGATCGGCAAAGTGAGTCTGTTCTTTAACGTAACGCGGTTTACGCGGCGCCGGCTGGCGCGTCGTATGACCGCTTAGCCCATTCGCTTTTTGACGGCGCACATAGCTTTCAATTGCACGCGCGCTCCAACCTTCTTTTATGATGCGCGGAATAATTTCGTCAACCACATCCTCCGGCAAGCCAATCAACGGACGCGCCTGCCCTTCGCGAATATCGCCCGCTATGATCGCGTCGCGCGCTGACGCCGGTAACCGCAACAAGCGTAGCGTATTGCTAATCGCCGCCGACGTTTTACCGCCAACGCGCTGTCCGATCTCCTCAAGCGTTAAGTTGAACTGATCACGCAATTTTAGATATGCCGTCGCCGTCTCAAGCGGGTTCAGATCGCTGCGCTGCAAGTTCTCGATGAGCGACAGCTCTAACTTATGCTGGCTTGATAACGTCCGTACCAATGCCGGAATTTTTTCAAGCCCCGCTCGCTGTGATGCGCGAAACCGCCGCTCGCCCGCAACAATTTTGTAGCCCTGCTTATCCGGCGCCACAACGATCGGCTGCAACACGCCATGCTCCTTTACCGACGCCGCGAGCTCATCAAGCGACACTTCATCAAACGCGCGGCGCGGCTGGTCAGGATCTGGCGCTATCTCACTGAGCTTAATATAGCGCAAATCGCTTACACGGTCATCCTGCTCAGATGTCGGATCAAACGACTCGTCCAACAACTCTGTCGGAATCAATGAATCAAAACTTCGCCCCAAACCCTTTTTAGCCGACACGATCAAGCACCTCCTTTGTCACTGCTTTATAAGCGCGCGCACCCTTGCTAAACCGATCATACGCGCCGATCGGCAGCCCATGGCTTGGCGCTTCGGCGAGCCGCACATTGCGCGGAATCTTCGTTTTAAATACTTTCGCTGGAAAATGCTTAGAAATCTCATCAAGCACCTGCGTCGACAGCGACGTGCGGCTATCAACCATCGTCGGCAGCACGCCAATCAGGTCAAGCGTTGGGTTAAGGTTTTTACGAATCAGCTTCATCGTTTCAAGCAGCTGCCCTAAGCCCTCAAGCGCATAGAACTCCGCCTGCACCGGCAGCAACACATACTGCGCCGCAATCAGCGCGTTAACCGTCAGTAAACTTAAACTCGGCGGACAGTCAATAATAACAAAGTCGTACTGCGTCGGCGTCAATTGAATCGCATATTTTAGCCGGCTAAACCGGTGCTGCACTTGCGTCAGCTCCACCTCGGCATTTGCTAATTCCGGCGTCGTCGGCGCAATCCACAGATTAGTAAACTCAGTCGGCATTACTGCATCAATGAGCTTTTTTTTGCCCATAATCACTTCCGTCATTGTCGTGTCAAGCGATTGCTTGTCAATTGACAGCCCGCTCGTCGCATTGCCCTGCGGGTCAAAGTCAATCAATAATGTCCGCTTACCGTTCTTAGCTAAATAATACGCAAGATTGATTGACGTCGTTGTTTTGCCGACGCCGCCTTTTTGATTGGTTACTGCGATAATCGTTGCCACGCTGTTTCTATTCCCTCTCTTTAGACTCTATTATACCATGAGCTGAATCAAGAAGACAAAAAACTACTCTAGACACGAAAAAACTCCTCGGGAGATTGTACGAGGAGTTTTCACTGCTATTTGATCGCTGTAATTTCGATGAGCGAGTATTTTTGGCGATGACCGTTCTCTTTGTGAACGCGTTTTTTTGCCTTGTAGCGAATAACGCGAATTTTATCGCCCTTCACCAACGCTTCAACAACTTTCGCTTTTACGTTCACGCCCTTCACCACAGGAGTACCGACCGCTACTTTGTCGCCGTCAATAGTCATGAGTGCGTCGAGGGTGAGCTCTTTCGTTCCTTCCGGGAGGAGGTCCACCCGCAGGGTCTCTTTTTCTCTGACAAGATACTGCTTGCCAGAGATCTTTACGACTGCTTTCATTTCGTTCCTTTAAAAATTACGATTTACTCCTGTTGATTCTATCAGAGTTGGGCGAAAAATGCAAATTTTAGATATCTAGCTCAAACATCCGATTGTTCGCCGCTAGCCAGCCCTTCGGCGAGCCGCATTCCATATATTCGCCCTTAGCTTCACCGACCACTAACTTGCCGCCGCCCGCCACGTAAGCGTTGATGGCGTCGGTCAGCTCAAATTCACCGCGAATTGGGTTAGCCGGCAGAATGCGCGCCAGTTCGAAAACCTCTTTTGGCAGCACGTAAAAACTAGAGTTGTTGAGGTTACTCGGCGCTTCCTCCAGTTTTGGTTTTTCGACGATGCGGACGAAATTACCTTCCTCATCTTTTTCGATGATGCCCGTCTGCGGGATGAATTCGTCCTCCACTGGGTTACCGAGCAGCCCGGCCGTCAAACCACGCTCTGCCACCAGCTCTGCCAAACCCGCCGCGTTAGAACCGCCATCTTGGCGCCAGAAAAATTGATCGCCCATGATGACATACGCCGACTCGCCTTCGTCGATAAATTCACTCACCAGTCCGACCGGCACGCTGGTGCCATAACCGCCGGTGCTGGGCTGGGTGATAAAGTGGATGCTGGCGCCCTTTAGCGCCGCCACCAGGGGTAATTTATCTTCTTTACCAGCGCGCCGCAGATAATCATTGAGTTGAATATTTGTTCGGTAATAGCTTTGCACCTGCGTGCTCTGCTCGCCGACCACAAAGTAAATATCTTTGACGCCAGCCCGCAGCACGTCCTGCACCACGTAATCAATCACCGGCTTGGTGCCAACCGGTAACATGCACTTTTCGATCGCTTTGGTGATCGGCAGCATACGCGTTCCCCAACCCGCCACCGGAATAATTGCTTTAGTGATTTCCGCCATCAAGTCTCCTTTTCATTTGATAATCGTTATTTTGTCGATAACTACACTGTACGCTTCAAGAATATTTTCAGGTCTTTATCTCCTTCAATTTTCACTTCTTCTTCGTGCATATCATCTAATATTGGTCCGAGTTTCAATGCTAACGTCTCACCTCCAATAATTCCCGCGTGTTCATCAATAGCTTCGTTCAGCTTGTTGTCATTGGACTTTAATCCCAAAATGATATGATCATCAACACTCAAACCAGCCTTCTTGCGCGCGCTTTGAACGTGGCGAATAATTTCGCGCGCCAGGCCTTCACGCTTGAGTTCAGGAGTAATTTCTGTGTCTATTGCAACACTGCCACCATATACTACATGTTTGACGTTCAATTCTTCCAGTAAAATCGGCGTAAAATCAAACGTCTTGCCTTTCTCGGGAACCGTGACGCACGCGAGCGGTTGGCGCACTTTCAGCCCAGCCTTAGCGCGCAAGCTCAAACCTTCATTGATGTATTCACGCACGCGCGCCATTTCATCAATAATCAGCTCATTCACCGTGCCTGCCGGCAACCAATCTTTCAAGTGAACCGACTCGTTGTCGCCCGTTAGATTATGATACAGCTCCTCTGCTAAGAATGGCGTAAACGGTGCAAGCAAATAGCTTAGCCGCACTAATACGTAGTGAAGTGTTTTATACGCATCATTCTTATCCGCGTCGTCCTCTGATTTCCAGAAGCGGCGGCGGCTGCGGCGCACATACCAATTACTCGCATCATCTAAGAATGGCAAAATCGGACTAAGCGCATCCGGGATATTATATCCATCCATATGCTTTTCAACTACCGCAACCAGCTGGTGCAAGCGACTGACAATCCAAATATCAAGCGGGTTTGTTAAATCGTTAAGCGGATCCTGCAATGTACCGTCAAATTCCCAACCGTCAACCTCAGCATACATTGTGAAGAAATCGTACATATTCCAAATCATACTAAGTTTGCGCGCCACGTCACCAACATCTTTATCATGTAGCGCAAAGTCCTCGCCATTAAGCAGCGGACTTGATAACAGCAAAAAACGTAGGCTGTCAGCGCTAAACTTATCCATCAGCTCATTCGGGTCAGTGAAGTTACCATAGCTTTTACTCATTTTACGACCGTCATTGCCCGCCACCACGCCGGTCGTCACAACATGTTTAAACGGGCTTTCGCCGAACAAACCAACGCTAACGACGTGCATATAATAGAACCATGCCCGCACTTGGCCAATATACTCAACCACAAAATCGCCTGGGAAGTTTTCCTCAAACTTCGCTTTGTTCTCAAACGGATAGTGGAACTGTGCAAATGGCATGCTGCCCGACTCAAACCATCCATCCAGCACTTTATCAATGCGCGTATAGTGGATACGTTCGCCGCGATAATCAGCTGGAGGCACATCGCCTTCAGGTGTCAAGTCAAACTCAATAGCATCAATCCACGGACGGTGGTAATCATCAAGTTCTACGCCACTTAATTCTTTCAACTCTGCATACGAGCCGACAACGATTTGCCGCTTATTGCCCTGTTCGTCGCGCAGCGTATTACCATCTGCGTCAACCGCCTCCCAAACCGGCACCGCTGTTGCCCAGAAACGATCGCGTGATAAGTTCCAATCTGGCGCTTGTTCAATATTTTTCTCAAACCGCCCATGCTTTAGATGTTCAGGAAACCATGTAATTTGCTCGGAATTTTTCGCAAGCATTAGCTCCTTCTGCCCCTGTACGTCATAGAACCAACTCGGGTGCGCCCGATACATCAAGCGCGTGCCGCAGCGATGACAATGAGGATAACTGTGGCGAATATAGTCAATTTTCCAAACGACGCCGCGTTCTTTCAGCTCTTTAGCGATGCGCTTATTACTTTCCCAGACATTCTTACCTTTCCAATCACCCTCGGTGAAAAAACCATTTTCGTCAATAACGTGCACAACAGGGATATTGTTAGCTTGAGCGAGATTAAAATCCTCCTCACCGTATGCCGGTGCAATATGGACGATACCCGTACCATCCTCAGCCGACACATATTCAGCTGCATAAATTTTGTGTGCGTGCTCGCCGCGATGCACACCCAATAACGGCTTATAGCTCAGACCAACAAGCGACTCGCCAAAGTACTCAGTAATAATTGTATACGGCAGCGTCTCGTGTTTTTCATTCGTCAATGCCTTATCAAGCAAGTCTTTCGCCAGCACAAACCGTTCGCCCTCAACTTCAACCTCAACATACGTCAAATCAGCATTTACTGCTAGAGCTGTATTTGCCGATAGCGTCCACGGCGTTGTCGTCCAAACCAACAGCGTTCTCCCGTCCTCCAGCTGAAAGCGTACATACACGCTCGGGTCGGTCACATCTTGGTACGCACCTGCATCCATCGTCACCTCAGCTTTTGACAGCGGCGTCGCATCGCGCGTACAATACATGAGCACTCGCTCACCCTCATAAATTTTGCCTTTGTTATACAGCTCTTTAAACGCCCACCAAACACTTTCCATGTATTCTTTGTCCATAGTTTTGTAGGCATTATCCATATCTACCCAGCGACCAATCCGATCAATCGTATCGTTCCACAAACTACTAGTCTGTACCATATTTTCACGCGCAGTCGTGATGTACTTTTCCAGACTAATCGTCGTACCGATATCGCGGCGATCTTTAATACCTAGCTTCTTCTCGGTAAACACTTCCGCCGGCAATCCATGACAGTCCCAGCCCCACACACGCTCAACGCGCTTACCTTTCATAGTCTGATAGCGCGGCACAGCGTCTTTAACAATACTACTAAGCAACGTGCCATGGTGCGGCACACCAGTTATAAACGGCGGACCGTCATAAAATACGAATTCTTGTGCGTTTTCTCTTTGCGCTATAGATTTTTTAAAAGTATTGTTCTTTTCCCAAAATGCCAAAACCTCTTCTTCCTGTTTAGGAAAATCGGTTTTCGGATCAACGCTCTTGTACATAAAAGCCTCATAATTTTTAAAGTCGCGGCATTAAACCTGTTCGGAAACTTCAGTTTCGGAATTGGGCTATTATAACACAGCCGCAATGTCAGTTCAATTCAAGCTGTAATTCCGAATCCTTAATTTTGACGGATGCTGTTATGCACAATCCCTCTGAACTCTTCGATTTTTTCATAACCTTTTCTTTTCATAAAAGAACGTAAGCCGTCAATACATTCAATCATCGTAAACGGATTTGCAAAAGTATTGGTTCCGACTTCAACAGCGGAGGCACCTGCCATAATAAATTCAACAGCATCTCTCCAGCTTTCAATTCCGCCGATTGCAAAAATTGGAACACGCTCAGAGGCTGGAAGTTTATTTATTTCTTCCGAAAGCTCATAAACAAGCCGCATTGCAATGGGACGCACCGCAGGGCCTCCGAATCCGGCTTTTACTCTGTCAAAAACAGGTCTGCCGGTTTCAATATCTATTGCAACTCCTTGAAACGAATTGCACAAACTTATTCCGTCCGCGCCGGATTTTATGCAGCCCAAAGCAACTTTAATAAGTTCCGGCGACTGCGGTGTAAGTTTTACGATAAGAGGCTTTTTTGTAACCGCTCTGACTGCGGAAACGGCACTTTCCGCCGAAGCGCAGAACATTCCCAATGCGGCTCCTCCGGAAGCAACATTCGGACATGAAATATTTAATTCAATTATAGGAACTTCCGTTTTATCGAGCAGTTTTGCGCCTTCAATATAACTTTCCACAGTTGAGCCGGAAAGATTCGCAATTATCACCGGTTTTAATTTAAGCATTTCCGGAAGTTCGTATTCGATAAAATGCGGTATTCCCGGATTCTGCAAGCCTATTGAATTCATTAGACCGCTCGGCGTTTCCCATAAGCGGATTCCGGGATTTCCCTCACGAGCTTCAAGCGTAAGTCCTTTCGATACAATTCCGCCAAGTTTGTTCACATCGAAAACCGGCATATACTCCGTACCGAATCCGAATGTGCCTGACGAACCTATTATGGGATTTTGAAATTTCACCCCACAGAATGTAAAAGAAAGGTCAGGTTCTTCGGAAAGCGGTTTTCCGGAGGGAGATCGTTCGGGCTGCTTAAAAATTATTTTCCGGCTGTCGAATACGGGGCCATCCTTGCAGCAGCGTTTGTTTCCTTCCGTCGTAGGAATTGTGCAGCCAAGACAAACACCCATTCCGCAAGCCATGTGCGCTTCCATGCTGAGCCGGCATTCAATTCCGGCTTCTTCTGCAATTTGTTTTACGTATGAAAGCATGGGAGTGGGTCCGCAGGCATATATCGAAGAATATCCGGCAGATTTTAGTGCTGCTACATTTAAGGCAACAGGTAACATCCCTTTTATGCCGATACTGCCGTCATCCGTAGTTATAACAAGTTTCGCAGGTTTTATATTTTCAAGTCCGTAGCTGCCGCTTTTAAAACTTGCATAAAAATCGTAAGAGCCGGCGGTAAGACTTTCTGCAAAACCTGCGACAGGGGCAACTCCTATGCCGCCGCCAATTATACAAACTTTTGCTCCCCCTTTAGGCTTTGGAAAAGTGTTTCCAAGCGGCCCCAAAATCTGCACTTCATCATCTTGACTGAGTAAGCATAATTCCGAAGTTCCTTTGCCTTTCTTTAATATCAAAAACTGAATTTCCGCTCCGTCAAGTTTTTCTTCTGCATGAAATACGCTTATCGGTCTTCCTAAAAGCAGTTTTGATTTCATTGAACGAAGCATATAAAATTGACCCGGTAAAGGAACTTGAGATTTATCCTGCTTTATAAAAAGTTTTAATAAAAAGACGGACTTTTCAGGTTTTGCACCCAAAACGGAGGCACAGCCGCACACTCTTCCCGCTGTGTATACAGGGTAAGGAATCCCTCTACAGTCCTTTATGTCATCCATAAATCAGCTCCGTTAATTTTGTTGAATAATATTTTGCGCGTTAGACAAATCTTCTTTTGCAATAAGAGCCGCTTTTGCCGCCGAATCCGCAATATCGCTCATACAAAGGCAGCCTGCTTCACGTTTTTCACGAAGGTCATTGTCTTTTTGCCATGCGCATAATATTCCGCGAGAAGAATTTACAACTCCGCCTGCTTTTGCAAGCAGCGTTCCTGCAATGCGCGCACTTCCTCCTTGCGCTCCGTATCCCGGAATTAAAAAGAAAATATTAGGGCAGGCTTCGCGCAAGAGTTTTGCATCGCTTTCTTCCGTGCAGCCTACAACCGCACCGACCGGCGAACATTCAGCATTCGGATAGATTTGTGAAAAGCGTTCCGCAATCGAATTAAGAGCATTTGCAGTCTTATCTAAAACTCTGCCGCCGGATTTTAATTCCTGCTGCTCTATGTCTTTCATGCCGGGATTTGATGTGCGTAAAAGCACAAATATTCCTTTTCCGCCTTTTTGAGGCATGGAATATTCATAAAACGGCTGCAATGTATCGAATCCCATGTAAGGATTGACGGTTATTACGTCCGTCTCAAAATCCCCCGAAAAATGCGCCTTTGCGTATGCCGCCGCCGTATCTGCAATATCACCGCGCTTGATGTCGGAAATCGCGATAAGCCCCGCTTCTTTTACTGCATTTAACGTTTGACTGTAGATTTTAAGCCCTTCAAGCCCCATAGCTTCGTAATAGGCAATTTGAATCTTAGAGCAGCAAGCAGATTTAGACGAAGCAATTCTGCGGATAATTTCCAGATTGTAAGTCAGCACAGCTTCCGTCTGAGAACCGATAGTCTTAATAATATATTCGGGAATGTAAGACGGAGAAGTGTCCAGACCGACGCACAGCGCACCGTCTTTATCCGCCTGCTCCCGTAATTTTTGCATGA
>ERZ772960.3570-NODE-3570-length-10409-cov-2.778347_pt1 | contig 10409 bp, 12 predicted proteins | sample MGYA00580678_ERZ772960 | MGnify/ENA primary metagenome ERZ772960 (study PRJEB29015, sample SAMEA2737930) | human oral metagenome | biome: human oral; feature: human-associated habitat; material: dental | place: China | collected 2059 ...
AGCCATCAAGCTCATCACCCAGCCAAGCACCTGACCCGACTTTGCCGACCCCCTGGCCTTCATGCGGCCTCGCGTTTCCTGTGGTCGGCTCCTGCACAGTCATGTCAACCGCCTACCGCTTCGAAATAATGTATTCCCCGCGCCCACAACATGAAGGCAAGTGCAACGAAGGCGAAAGTGATAAATGGGGTCACCAGGGCAATGAAGGAAAAACCGTGGAGCAGAACGTCAGCTGGAACGTATCCAGTCAATGCTACAGGCACCACACCCGTGAGAATCACCTTAAATAAAAAGGGAAAAACAGTCAAAGGATACTGGGCAGCATTGAACAAATGATATATCGCCGTCATCAGGTTAAAGCTCGTGGTAGTCCAGAATGCGCACGAAGCCAAAATAAGTTTGGTCGACGAGTAGACCAATGTTCCACACAGCATCAGTGCCGCCCAGCATATCCAACGTCCAGACCCCGAAGGAAACATACCTTCGTGCGCCAGTCTAACCAGTGCGACAACGGTAATCATGAGACCACCCAACAGCTCACCAATACCATCGGGATAAAGAAATCGCTCGCTCAGCAGCATCACCAGCGGCTGAGCAGGTCGAATCAGATAGCGAACGAACTCGCCGCGTTGGACCAATTTGCGCGCCAACTCCCAAAGCTGGTCGGTGAAACAATGATCAAAACCTTCGTGGTCATCGACGTTCCGAGTAGAAACATAGCCTCATTGAGCGTCCAGCCGGCCAAAGCATTTACCTGGCCGAAGACCGCCACGAGGACTAGCACACTGAGCCCGACCTGGATCAAAAATCCGGCCAAACCGATGCCAAAGTCTATAGGATAAGCCATCAGTCGGCGATACGACGCTGCCGTCAGAATTCGCATAATGTCAATGTGGCGGGCTATCTCGCTACGTTTACCAGTCATCCGCCCACCGCCTGAGCTTGTGTATGAAGTCGTTTCCAGGCGAACCGGCCGATCAGGTTAAGAACTACCACCCAGGTGAGCTGCACACTCAGAATAATGAGTAGATGGGAACGGCTTGCATAGCGATGTTGAAGTACTTGCATAGGCATAGAAATCATGGCCGCGAATGGAAGACATTCCAACAACCGCCGAATCAACGACGGTAACAGTGACAAAGGTACAACTTGACCGGATAGAGCCGTCAGCAGACTGCCGTAGATATAACGCACCCCCCAGGTGTTCGACGTTGCAAAGCCAACCAGCCCCAGTAAAAGATTGGCATTAAGGGCAATGGCCAGTGCCAAAATTAGCGACACCAGGCCCAGCAAAAGGTCGCCGGGGCGCGGCGAGGTCATCGGTAGCACGACGGCCGCCACCAAAAGTAGCGGAAGCGCCAGCACCAACGCACGAGAGGCGATGACAGCTATACCCAAAACCAAGTGCCCACGTCGATAGTCAATAGGTCGCACGAGAGCACAGATGTGATCACCGCGGTAAATTTCGCCAGCAACACGGGTGTCGACCTCGTTCTGCAACAGCAACGCAAACAGGTTTCCGCACACGAAGTAAGTAGTGACGGCAGGCAGATCGAAGTCCTTAATGGAGCCCCGCCCCGTCTCGACTAGAACTCTAGACCACAAAGATACAAGGATGCCGATAGACACCACAGTGGCGAACATTCCAGCAAAAACGGCCGATTTATACGCCACGGTCGATCGGAATGTTGCAATAAAAAGACTCAGGTACACACGCATCTGCCTACACCGTTCACCCATGCATGTACACTGCACGAAGTACCTGCGCCAATGAAGGTTCTGGTGCCACCAGATCGGTGATGTCCACCAGATCTTGAATCTGGGCAAGTACTCGCGCTGGCTTCAAATACTGTTTCGACCCCATCATCATCAACTGTCTGGGCCCGGTAGCCTCAACCTTGATTCCATTCCCCAAACGCGCTGAAATTACACCGGTTACCTCGATGGCGTCCGGTCCCTCAGCCCACTCTACGCGTACTTGTCGATCGGGCGCCGATTTGATCAGCGTTTGTACCAAACCATCGTAAATAATGCTGGCGTTATCAATGAGCACGGCTCGGTTGCACAGTGCCCCGATGTCGCTCACGTCATGGCTGGTAAGTACGAGTGTCGTACCATGCTCACGCACCAAATACCCGACAAGTTGCTGAACTGACTCCTTGAGGACCAGATCAAGGCCAATCGTGGGTTCATCGAGCAACAGCACCGGTGGGCGGTGGAGTGTCGCCGCCGCTACCTCGGCGCGCATTCGCTGACCCAAACTAAGAGTGCGAACCGGCTGGCGAGCGATTTCGCCGATGCTGAGCATATCCTCGAAGATCTCCCATTGCTCCGCGACATCCGCAGCGGTAATGTCGTAGAGTCTAGCAAGAATGCGAAACGAGTCCTGAACAGGCAGGTCCCACCACAGTTGGCTCCGCTGGCCGAAGACAACTCCGATATTGCGAGCATGCATCATCCGGTGAGCATGAGGATCCAGACCCGCCACACGACACCGGCCGGAGGTCGGGCTCAGAACTCCTGCAAGAATCTTCACCAGTGTAGACTTACCCGCCCCATTGCGTCCCAGCAGTGCCACAGCCTCACCACGCTCGACGGAAAAACTGATGTCATTTAGGGCCGTAGTACTCACCGAGGTGGTCCTGCCAAACAGCCGATAACGATGCGATTCATCAGACGCTTCAGCCAATTTCGTGCGGTACGTCATCGTGAGGTCCTCTACACTAATCATGAAGCCACCTCCGCTGCGACTTCGCGAACCGCTTGGTCAACAGCATTCATAGCCACGCGAAGCGCGGAAGATGTGCTGGTCAACGGCGGGGCTAGCCGCACAACATGGTCGCCGGGAATGATCCGTACCTGACGGCGAGCCGCCTGCTTCACTACGGCACGAGCAAGTTCCGGTGCTGGGACGTCGCTGCCGGGTCTGACGAACTCAAGCGCTCCAAACAGGCCCAGGTGGCGCACATCGCCAATGATTGAAATCTCGGCCATGGTCTCAAGCGCATCGATGAATACACTGTGCAGGTCGCGCGACATTTCGATACGACCAGCGTAAAGTTCTTCCATGGTCGCGGTAGCCGCAGCGAGAGGTACCCCCGATCCTGAGTAACTCGAACTTGCGCCGCCCGCCGACTCCCACAGGGCCGAATCAGCTAGGTTTCCGGTAACTGCGATAGCAGAGATGGGATATCCCGATGCAAGCCCTTTGGCCAGAGTCACGATGTCAGCACCCATGCCAAGCTGTTCGGAGGCGAGAAACTGCCCTGTGCGCCCTCCCCCCGTCAGTACCTCGTCGGCCACCAGTACCACGTCATGCGCGCGGCACCCCGCTGTAATGGTCTCCCAGTATCCTGAAGGAGGAACAATGCATCCTCCGGCACCCAGCACAGGTTCGGCAACCAAGACACCGACGTCATGACGCTTAATGATTTGCTTGACGGTGAGTTCAGCACAAAGCAGATTGCAGCCAGGATACGTAGCTTTGAACGGACAGCGGTAGTAATATGGCGAATACCCAAGTAGAGAAGGAGCCGCTGCTTCACCTGGAGTGTCCCACGACACGATCTCTCGACTACCTCGAGTTTTACCATGAAATCCTTTACGCAGGCCAGCCACCCGGGTCACTCCCCCAACGCGCGAAGTCGCTCTCCTAGCGATGCGCAGGGCCGCCTCGACGGCCTCTGACCCTGTATTGAGGAATGCGGAAGGGCGTAGTCGACGGGGTAAGCAGAGCGGCCAAAGCTGTAGCCGCCCTACGACGCACAGCCTGCCGTCCGTCATGGACGTTCTCCAACTCCCGGGCTTGCGCAACTACGGCGTTCACCACAGCCGGGTGGCAATGCCCCAGCGACTGTGTAAAAATTCCGGATCCCAGGTCAAAATGTTCCCGTCCATGGGTGTCGCGCAGCATCGACCCGCAACCACTCACCCACTCGATGCCAGTAAAAGAACTCTCGCCAGCCTCATCTTGTACGGTCTGTATAGTCTTCATCCGATGATCGCCAACTCCGTGCGAAGAAGGGTATCTTGCAGAGGCTGTGCCCGATGCCCTCCGATGGTGCGGTCAACAGTTCGCTTCCAAGTGGCCAGCAGTTTACGCAGCTCACCACCATCTCCCGTGCTAGCCAGCCCTTCGACGGAAGTAGCAAGGTTCGTGAGGGCCGGTACATTTCCGCCTGCGGCACGTAGGAGCAGATCCTGATCGGGCAGATCCCAGGTCACCGGTATCACGGGCCGCAGCGAATCAAGACACAGTACTTTATTCACCAGAAGACGCTCGGAATGCCATCCCCTAGCCGGACGCACCGCAGTACCTAAGCATTGCTCCGCCAGACGAGCGAGATCGGTGATTTGGGCGTTCACTTGCGGATCTCCGCCATCTAGCACGTTAGCATTTTCATCCGCCCAAGTGCGCAGAGCATTCGCTGGTGCGTGCGCCCGGGCACGATCGGTCCACGCCAGCAATGCCATCATCACCTCCCACAGATCCGGAAGAATTTCCAACGCCTGGGCAGCCAGACATTCCGTACTCGCGGAACGAACACGCTCGGCAAGCAACTCGGGAACCACAGTCGTGTAAAGCATCCTTGCAAGTCGGTGCGGGGTGCGTTGGACACGCCACATGTCTTCGCCTGCGTGGTCGGACAACAACTCAGTCGCCGGAACGGTTCCAACGCCCAGATCAGTAATGGCACCCCTGCCTTCAATGGCATCGACGTAGTACAACAGGCCTTCGGTACCTTCGCGCAATGTCAACTGGCGGAAACTGGAAAGGAGCCGATCGACCAGGCCCCGAGTTGCAGGGTAAGACACGTCTCCGTCATCGAGAATCGCCTGCGTCTTAGCCCATTCGCTGGAAAAGGACTGGAGAAGAAACTGGGGCGTTCCGTGGTAGCTACGCTCAAGGCCGAGATACGGCGCAACAGTGCAGCTGCGACATTCTGACATGCGGCCGATTTTTGCGACGCTAGACCGATACTTGGCAGATTGGACAAGGTCAGTGTAAGGCAGCTCCCATGGCAGCGAATCATTCATAAGAATTTGCCCCTCCGGACCTATGGTAAGGATGCGCCGACCGGCACCGCAGTTCGTGGAGCGTTCGGAAGTCCGCGTATCCAAGAGCCCGAGCACGTCAAGGCTAACCCGCGCCCATGGCACGCCCATCCGACGGGAGACTTCGCGGCGTGTATCCTCCTGTCCATTATTCTCAGTGCTTTGCAGCGCCGGGAGCGTCGATACAAGCGAATCAGGGCTCGAGGGCGGCTTCCTGACCGATGGCAGACCAAGCATTACCGTACGGGCAGTGCGCTGCGGGTCGCGCACAGTTCTTTGGCCGTCAAAATACTCAAATATCGGATTCAAAACGACAGGCACACGTAGATCAGCGGCAAAACCCATGAGGTCATCGACATCACTGATATTTTCCGACGAAATAGTGCAGATAATTCGAACAGATAATTCAGGGTAGTGCTGACGCAGCTCAACCAGATAATTCTTGGTCCTGTTCACCGTATTGACTCCGCGAATGGCGTGGTATCGCTTAGCACTGAGAGTGTCCAACGACACGTTCATGACGGAGAGGCTGTCGACCATCTTGTCCAAGTGACGAATCGGCCGGATCGCGTTGGTCGTAACTTCCGTCGCCATGCCCAGGGACGCCGCGTGTCGGACACCGGCGACCAAGGAGTTATGCAAACTTGGTTCACCGCCGGTAAAATCCACGTAATGGATGCCCAGAGTATGCATTTGCTCCAGCGACTCCTGCACCTGTCGAGTGGACATCTCAGCCTGGCCAGAAAAAATGGGATCCTGCCACACGTTGCAGTAGCCGCAGCGAGAGTTACAACGAAAAGTCAGGTAGAGCCGGCCGTGACGAAAGTCAGTAGCCCGAGGCTCAGGTTCGATAGCGAGTTGAGTTACCATGTTCTACCCTCCGGACGTTGTGTAGGGACGAGTTGGCGAAGCCGGGCAGCACTATCACGAAGCGCTGTCGCCCGGGGGCGGGTGGCATCCTCATTCTCGAGGTAAATGATCCCGTCGAAACCTTCATCAACCAGTGCGTCAAGGATTTGAGCCCATGGCAAGTCGCCCGTTCCCAAGGCTCGGAAGCGAATCGCAGGCCCTGGCCCGTAACGGCACCAACCAGCGCCCACGGGAGCGGAGGCCTCGGGCCACGTCTGGAGATCTTTGACATGGACGGCAGCCAGGGCCCCGCCCCAGCCACGGGTCAATGATACAGGAGAAAACCCGAGTGCGGCAACGTTAGCGACATCCAGGCACAACTTCACGGGGGCTGAATCAGGAAGAGCCCGTAGCACCGCACGGGTACTCATCGGGTCGTACAGCACCTGCTTAGGATGCGGTTCTAGGAGCACCATTACTTTGCGATCATAGGCGTGTTGCAGAATGGGTTGTGTGGCCTCCACGAACAGAGTCACGTTATCGCTCCAACTGGTATCATCCATTCCATTCCAGGTGAGTCACCGCGAAAAATCAGGACAGCCGAAGTGCAAGCGGGCCCACCCACAGCCGAGTTCAGCAGCTAGGTCAATTTGGCGATGGCGGCTGAGAACGCAGCGTTACGGTCAGGTTTGGTCGCCCAGGGATGGTGCAGTTGAGTCCGTACCCCCGCGGGCCCCAGAAATCGTTGAGTGTCTCGACTGTTGGACTCGACTGTTGGATACGCAACCTATCTTCAGTCCCGAGTCTTTGAGGGCGCGATGTACGACGTCAGCAATCGCTTGGATATCACGTCCGAGTTGCAGCAGATGCATCATGCTTTCGGTAGGCAAGTCAATCACCTCGATGCCGAGAGCGCGCACCGCCGCCACGGCCTCAGGAAGAGTCCTGTCGCCGAAAGCCGCTAGGCAAATACCGGGCCTCATGCGCAACCGCTCGTTCGGACGACAACCTGGTTCCACCAGGTTGTGGGGCACGGTAGATTTTCATTGCACAGCAGATGGGAGAGCGCAGGAGCAGTTTGCGAAACTAACCGCGAGCGTCCTAGTCCGTATCGATCGAGCTTGGCTGCCAAGGCTTTACGGAAAGCCGGGCAACCGCTTAGGACGCCGCCAGCCAGCACCACCTCGGTTCCCAGAACCCCGGCTTTATCGGCTGCGACCCAGGCCGCCTCGACAAGATCATTTATCGCTCCGCGCACGATCTGGGTAGACACCTCATCCCCAGCCGTCCAGCACTCAGTGACGATGAGCGCCAGCGCTGCCACCTTGGCCTTGGGAAATGGCGTACTTGCTAACTCCCGAGCGAGCCTGTCCAAGCTTTTTCCCGATCTTTTGGATAGGGCGTCGACCAGCGCTGTGGAACGGCCACGTCCGTCCGTTGCACGGACACCAGCTCGAAGTCCGGCCGCTCCTATAGCGAAAGCACTGCCCTCGTCACTGGCCAGGTATTCACGCGACCCGACTGTGACAGGTAATCCGTCGGGTCGGCAGGCCCGGGCCGCGCTTCCTGTTCCCACCACGACTGCGGTAGCCGGAGCGAGTCCTGGGCCCTCACTCAGCATGCCCACCAGGAGCAGCGCTGTGACGTCGTCGACGCACACGAGCGGACGTCGCAACCCTGCTCTGCAGGCCGAGTACCCGATCATCTGAACGGTGGATTGTCGAGGGCACTCATCCAACGAGGCGCTGGCGAGCAGCGTCGGCGCGTCCTCTGCCTTATCAGCAGCAATGGCAGCAAATACCTCATCGAGTACCCTCATGGCCTGTTCCTGCCCAACGGAGGCCGGGTTGATGCTGTTGAACTGTTGATGCTGGCCAGAACTAACAAGGAGCGTCCGCGTTCCGCCGGCGTCTATGACGTTCCACTGACCGGTAATATTGCTGTTCATTGCGCTTCCTTCGACATCGCAAACCGTTGGATTTTCATCTGCTCAAGACCCGCGTCAATATCCCTGGGTCGCCATGCGGCAAGTCCCGGTAAGTGAGAGAAGTCTGACGATTGGAGACTGGAATAGGTTGGTCGACAAGCCCACCGCGTCTGATCACGAGGCACGCCAACGACCAGTGACAGATTGGCTCCTACCGATCGATAGACACGACGGGCGATCTGCTCGCGGCTGAGTTCTTCAGGTCCAGCAAGATGCCATGTCGATAGGTTCCTGAGTCGGTTTTACTCCCCGGAATATCTGGCAGACCCAGCTTGGATCAGTGCGGCGCACACAATTGCCACATCATCTACATGAACAGGTGTTAGAAACTGATCGCAGGGTACTTTAAACGGCCCCCCTCGTGTGCCCGCCGCAGGCAAGTCTGCACAAAGTCAGCTCGCCCGCTCCCGTCCTCATGGTAGACTAAACTGACTTGTAGCACCATATGTTCGCGATGACCGCGACTATTGCACAGCGCCTGCTCAGCCGCGAACTTCACTCGACCATAGGCGTTGCTTGGGTCGGGACGCTCATCGTCACGGCGCAGCCCACAGTCGCCGTCGAATACGTTATCGGTGGACACCAGTAGACAAGGAGTGTCAGCGAGCAGTCTGCAAATCTCGACGTGAGTATTGCGAGCCTCCTCCTCATGCTCCTCGAACCAACTGACATCAGAGGGTCCGTGCACCAGGATCAAGCGGTCTGGTTTCATTCGATTCACCAAATCGATGACAGTGGCCCGACCAGTGATAGTAGCTAGATCAGCCCGGTGGTGATTTTGGCGACGACTCTGACCGGTACGCGACACGATATGCACCTCGTGTCCGGTTTGGGTCAGGACCCGGCTGATTCTTTTGCCCAGCATCCCGGCACCCAGGCACAACACGCGTGCCTGCCCGACGGGAGCCGCAGCCATCATAGTTGTGAAGGTCATGACGGCTTCTTGTAGGTCGTACCTATTTTTGTCAGCAACCAGTCAATCTCAGCTTTGCTGACGTCATTACGAATTTCAACCGTCCCGACATCCACAGGGAGCACGAAACGCAGCTTACCACCACGGACTGCACGAATTTTCTCCAAAGCGGATATCACGTCATCAAAACTCACCTCAACCCCGGCGTCAAACATTGATAAAGGCATTCCTAACGATTGTTGAACACGGAGCATTCGATCGGCGACAGCGGGAAGAAGCAGGCCCCGATGACGTGCAAGTTTTACCGCGGCCGCCATCCCAATGGCGACACACTCTCCGTGGAGCAGCGGGCCGTAACTCGTAGCAGTCTCGATTGCATGACCGACAGTGTGCCCGTAATTCAGCGGACGTTCAAGGCATTCCTCGAAAGGATCGCGGTAGATCAAGGTCGTCTTAATCTGCGTCGCCGCGTAAACGATGCGCAAAAGCAGATCCTGGTCACTGTCGACCAGTTCACGAGCCTGGGCCCCCATAAGGTTGAATAACTCTGGAGAAGCAATAACAGCTTTCTTCAACACCTCACTCAGTCCGTTAGTGACGTGCCTAGGAGGGAGGGTTCGAAGAGCCTCGATAGGACTGACCACCGCCTGCGGCTGATGAAAACCACCTACAAGATTCTTCGCCTCAGCATGGTTGACCCCCACCTTGCCTCCGAGCCCGGCGTCCACCTGAGCCAGCAGCGACGTCGGAACATTGATGTATGGGACTCCACGCATGAAAATGCTGGCCGCCCAGCCCACCGTGTCAATGACGACTCCTCCGCCGAGCGCGATGATGACGTCACGACGCTTCATCCCGGCCGCAACTAGCCAATCGATGAGCTTTAAGGCAGTTCCAATGGATTTGTACCGTTCGCCCGCATCCATGGTAAAACGTTGTACGGCAATGCTGCGCCGATTCAACGCGCCGCACAACTTGTCTCCGAACAAGGCATCTACGGTAGTATCGGCGACCACGAATGCAGTGCGGCCATCAACCGCCTTGGCGAGAATTTCATACGCCTGCGACCAACTTGAGGTTACGGATGCTGTGTAACGATCAGTGTGCGAGGCTTGAGCTACTACTGCACTCCCCGGACTCTCCAACGGAAGGTGGTCTTGAAACTCATTTCTTGCGGGCGATGTGGACAACATAGACGACACAGGAACGTTCAAGGGAGCACCTCCGAGGCAGGGACAAAGAGAGATTCGATTCACAACGACAGGTGACGTGCGCCTGCGAGGGGCGTTGTGGTGCGTGAGACTAGTAACCAGGCTGGACAGGGACAAAAACTTTCGGATGGCACTCTACGCCATCCGTCAAAAGGTTCTGACGATGATGTCATCATCACACGACAACGCGAAGAGGCTTCCCGGCATCACGATCTGTGATCTGGTTGTGATGTGATGATCTGCCACCGGCTGCCAGGGTGTCGGCGAACTCTGTGGGTGGTTGTCGATCTTTAGGTGTACTGGTCGGGAGGGTTGGTTGAGGGGGTGTGACCCGAGTCTTTGAGGTGAGGAGAGCGCCTTGGGCTGGTTGAGTGGAGGGGTTGCAGCTCCCGTC
>ERZ772960.3576-NODE-3576-length-10398-cov-3.234555_pt1 | contig 10398 bp, 13 predicted proteins | sample MGYA00580678_ERZ772960 | MGnify/ENA primary metagenome ERZ772960 (study PRJEB29015, sample SAMEA2737930) | human oral metagenome | biome: human oral; feature: human-associated habitat; material: dental | place: China | collected 2059 ...
ACCCTGCGCAGCGCATCGATGTGATTACCGTGGACCCGCCGCGGAAGGGCTGCGATGAAACCGCCCTCCGCACTATGGCGGAACTATCTCCGGAGCGCATTGTCTATGTGAGCTGCAACCCCGCGACCCTCGCGCGGGACATTAAGTACCTCCGCGCCAACGGCTATGAGCTAACGCGTGTGCGCCCGGTCGATAACTTTCCGAGAACCATGCATGTGGAGACGGTATGTCTTTTGTCCAAACTTTCTGAGGCAAAGAATCATATCAGTGTGAAGGTCGATATGGATGAGATGGATGTGACGGCAGCGGAAAGCAAGGCTACTTACCACGAGATTCAGGATTGGGTGCAGGAAAAGTACGGATTTCATGTTAGTCATTTGAATATCGCAAAGACCAAGCGGAAATGCGGGATTATAGAGCGGCAGAATTATAACCTGCCGAAGAGTGAGGAAAGCCGGTCGCCAGAAACGCCTGAGGAAAAGGAGGAAGCAATTATCGAGGCATTTAAGGCGTTTCAGATGATTAAACCGTGATATGTTGCCGGAACAATATGTCTTAGGAGAAGAAGTCCATATTTTCGAGCAAAAGATGCTGAGGATAGAAAAATGATAGAGTTACAGACCGTTCAGGCTAAGGATCGAGACTTGCTTTGGAACATTAATCAGAAATATCTGTATGAGATGACATTGTATTATGATGATCCTATGGATGAAAACGGCAATTATCATTATGGTCATTTTGATGACTATTTTTAGACCCGAGGCGGGCGGCGTATTTCATCGCCTGAATGATAACGAAGATAAGTGGATCGTTAGCTTAAGCGGAGAAACGATTCAGACTGAGGATATTCTGGAGGCCATCAGTTTTCAGGAACAGTATTTTATGGGAGAATTATACACACTATGATCGATATTTCTAAGCTTAGCAAGAGGTATTCGGTCCGCATTTTGGAAGAAGCGGATATAGAGATGCTTGTTGAGATTTGCAAGCAGAATACAGTTTTTTATGAGTATACCGAAGCACGCCCAACCAAGGAGAATATTCTTGATGATATGAAGGCAACTCCGCCGGGAATAGATATGCAAGATAAATACTATTTTGGTTTTTTTGATGGCCGGGAACTGGTAGCTATTATGGATCTGATAGATGGGTACCCTAAAGCGGAGATTGCGTATATTGGCTTTTTTATGATGAATCCGCAGTATCAGGGGAAGCAGATAGGAACTGCTATTATTGATGAGGTTATAGATTACTTACTAAGCACAGGAAAAACATCGGTTCGGCTTGGGATAGATAAAGGGAACCCGCAGTCCACGCATTTCTGGAAGAAGAATGGTTTTGATGTTCTCTCTGAAGTCGATGTGAATGGGTGGACAAAATTGGTCGCGGAAAGGAAACTGCCCTGACGAAGAGAGCACAGAATGTCGGGCCTTAATCCGTGCGGCTGATATACTGACAGTACAGTGAGCGAAGGGAGTGAGCAAGATGCAAGGCTGGATTGAAGGATTTCAGGAATCTATTGATTTCATAGAACAGAATCTGACAGAGGAATTGGACACTGCGGATATCGCAGCTAAGGCAGCTCTGTCTCCGTTCTATTACCAGTGCATTTTCGGAGCTCTGTGTGGTATGACTGTCGGTGAATATATCCGTGCGCGCCGGATGACGTTGGCAGCTCAGGAATTAAGCCGTGAAGATGTGAAGGTAATTGATGTTGCGGTTAAATATGGCTATGAATCACCGGATAGTTTTACAAAGGCTTTCCAGAAGTTCCATGGAATCACACCATCACAGGCGCGGGAGGCAGGCGCACCGCTCAGATCATTCGCTCCACTGCATATCAAAATCACGATGGAGGGTGGAACAATGTTAGATTATCGTATTGTTGAAAAAGCTCCTTTTACTATTGTCGGCACCAAGAGACGCTTCAATTCGGATACTAGTTATCAGGAGATTCCGAAGTTTTGGGCTGAGTACATGGGACAGGGAGAGAAGTGTCCTATCATGGGAACCTTTGGCGTATGCGTTGACATGGGTGACAAGGACTTTGACTATTGGATCGCAGATCTGTATAAGCCGTGGGAAGACATTCCGGAAGACTGTGATACTTACCAGATCCCCGGAAGCCTATGGGCTCAGTTCATCTGTAAAGGAGCGTTGCCGGACAGTCTGCAGAGTGTGAATACCAAGATTTGGTCTGAATGGCTTCCTGCTCTGCAGGGATATGAGCTTGCAGGAAAGTACAACCTTGAAGTGTATGGTCCTGCTACGGAGAATCCGGATGACTATATAAGCTATATCTGGATTCCACTGAAGAAAGTTTGATTAATTAAAGAAACCTACGGTTTCGTTTGAGAGGATTCCAAAGGGGACAGCGTCCCTTTTGGCACACGACTTTGCTGGCAAAGTCTAGTGTGTTATACCTTTATCCGAAAGCCGGCAGCAAAACAGCAGCGTGTGCCCTATTGAAGCACAGGCTGCTGTTCTTGCATTGCGGAGAGAAAAGGTCGTTTCCGTGAAGGAAGCTGACTTTTGAACGACGCAAAATGAATGGTGGCGTGACTCCTGTCACGGCGCCGATTCCAAGCCGGATTTAGGATAGAGATATACAAAAACCAGACAATGAAATTACTGCTATTACCAATGGAGCTCCTCGCGGAAGCTATGGAGAGCGGTTTGTTCAATGCTCTTTGCGCGGCTGTCACTTAAATGAAAATGGACCGCAGTCTCTATCCTATCATGAAGAAGATCATCGTCAAAGCCGTAGCGGTAACGAAGATATGTGCGTTCCCTGGGGGAGATCATATCCAGGGCATGATGGACTTCTTCATATGTTTCTTTTTCGATATAAATCTGTTCCGGTGTCTTTGTGTACTCTGAAAAAAGCCTGTCGTAAAAACTGCTCTCATCATTGTCCGGATCGTTATAGGGTTCAATGTCGAGACTTAACATCTGACCTGTGGAAGGAACAGCAGATGCACATTTCCGGACGTAATCCATCATGGCATTTTCGGAAACCCGGGATGCGTAGGTTTGAAACAGGTTGCTTTTATCCGGAAGGAAAGAGTGAACAGCCCTTAGCAAGCCGATGGCTCCCTCCTGAAGGAGATCGTCTGCTTCAACCTGAAGTCCAGAGTACTGCGCCTCAAATTTGGCAACCAGTGCTTTAAGGGAAGGAAGCAAATGATCAATCAGCTCATTCTCTGCATCGGCATTTCCGCTTTGCGCCAGAATGCAGAGTTCCTCATTCGTCATGATCCGGTTCCTTTAGAGCATTCAACAAATCCAGGAAACTGGCGCCAAGTGATGTGAGCTTTTCTTCCGGTATGCCAGCTTCTGAAATGGTCTTCATAACCGCTACTGTCAGATCTTCAGCGGTCAGCTTGCTGAGATCAACTGACTCACCATCTTTGGTCAAATTCTCTCGCAGCAGCTTTAACACTTCGGTGGTCGCGGCCTGCTGTGCTTCTGACGCCGATTCTGCATTTTTCTTTATATCTCGTACGATCTGCATGAAAAGATTCTGGATCGTGTTCGTATCAGCTGTGACAGGAGGAGTAGCAAGCAACCTCAAATCCTGTGCGGCATTTTTCGCTGTATCTGCATCTTCCGGATGAAGGTTTGCTTGATCCAGAGTGAGAGATCGTATGAAGGTCAGGATCTGGTTCATCACATTGATCCCAGCAATCATGGTCTCGTCCCGATACCGTGCAAGTAAAAGCAGTAGCTGCGGAAAGCGGGGATGCTCGATCAGCTGATTCAGTACGGACGCATCGACCTTCCCCGTATACAGGAGTTTTGCTGTCTCTGCCGAGAGCCTAAGCTCCTCAATATCATAATTCTTCCGATCTGGGATATCCGTTTCACCAAGAAGGAAGTCCGTCGACACATCAAAGTATTTGGCGATCCGGATGATGAAACCATCGCCCAGGTTCGTTGTCCGCCCCTGGAGATACCGGCTGAGGGCGCTGTTTGAAAGGCCGACCTTTTCGGCAAGTTCGGCCTGGGTGATCTTCCTGTTTTTGATAAGGTCCTGGATACGCTGTCGGGTATCGCCGGGGAGATAAGTGTCGGACACGGCGGCCTCTTTTCTGGTCAGGGATTACTCATCTCGGAAATCCTAATCCCTTAGGATAATGTCCAGCATCTCCCGAGGGGTCACGATAAAGGGTCTGTTTGGGAAATGCCTGATATTTCCGGTCACAAGATAAGCCTCTTCCTCTTTTCGTTCTTCCATAACCACTTCATAGAAGACGAGATCTTTGGGATCCGGCAGTTCAACGTCAAGATGCTCGGCATCGACATAAATGGCACGTTTATGAAAAGTGCTCATAATGCCTTCTATGAGATCTTCAGGAAGATGAAACTTTGGACGGGAAAGTACTTCCCGATATTCCTTTTCTATCGTCTCATTTAGAATGGGTATGATTGGCCCGTCAAAGGCAAGTTCAACGATGCTCCCCGGAACAGAGTGTGACTTCAGAACTGCTGAGACGAGGACATTCGTGTCGATAACCACATAATACTTCATAGGCGTTTACTTCCTTGCTTCTGCGATTTCGGCGTTGATCTCCTCGAGAGTCATGTCTGAGATGCCATATTCCTCTGCGATCTGACTGGCCCTTTGAAGAGCGCGGATACCGGGATTGGTTTCTTCCTCTATTTTCATACTGAAAGGAATACCGTTTTCCTGGTTCAGCCTTGAAACACACATCCTCAGATATGCGGGAAGAGAGAGCCCGAGACGATCAAGGATCTGAACGGCACGGAGTTTTTCTGTATCTTCTGTCCTGAATTGAACTAACGTGCTTGCCATCGTATTATCCTCCTGACTTGATAATGGTTTATGGTCATACCTTACCCACCTATAGCATACCACAGAAAGAAAACAAATGCAATCATATGATTATAATTGCTGCGGAATGGGAATCCTCATTGATTTTGCTGTCTCGTGGTCCTACTGGACACTTTTCTTCAAAACCGAAAAATTGTCCAATGGGATTCGTTGCCATTGTTTCTACGAGTTTATCTTACGCATATAACTGTCCCATAATCCGGTCTCGATTGCATTTTTGCAATTTTCACCCTCTCTGCTTCTTCCAAATCCCAGAACCGCCTCATTTTTAAGCTCCCCGGCATTTTCTCCGTATAAGAAACCAGGATGAAAAATCCAAATAATTCTGAAGGAGGAAATGCACTATGAACCTTTTTGAAACTGTTAAAGCAAGTGTCAGCGTGCCGGAGGCTGCCAGGGCATACGGGCTTACTGTGACCCGCCATAACATGGCCCGGTGTCTCTTCCACGATGACCGCCATCCAAGCCTTAAGCTCAATCCGGACTTCTATTACTGCTTCGGATGCGGAGCGAAGGGTGATGTGATCGACCTGGTCGCAGGACTGTTTGATCTCAGTCTCTATGAGGCGGCCAGAAAGATCGCGGAGGATTTTGGAATCGACCCGGATAATCCGCCGAAGGTCGCTGCACTTGCAAAACCCAGGCACCCGATGATCAGGGCGTTCCGTGATGATGAACGCTACTGTCAGCGGGTGCTTTGTGATTATCTGCACCTTCTGGAGAACTGGAAGGTGCAGTATGCACCCACTTCGATGGAAGAAGAGCCGGATGACCGCTTTGTGGAAGCCTGCCAGATGTTCGCCTATATCGAATATCTGGCAGACCTTTTAACGGTTGGCGACCTCGAACAGCGGAAGGCTGTGGTCATGGAACTGATGAAGGATGGCAAAATCACCGGACTTGAGGACTGCGTGAACAGAGCCCATGAGAAGGAAAGGAGGTCGGATAATGCCGAGAAAATCAACGCTGCCTCCTGATGTCCCGGTATGGCTCACGGAAGACCGCAGGATCGATGAGATGACATTCTGCTGTTCGTTTCTCGAGGCGCATCCTATGAAATGTGTCCACGGGAAGTTGTATACCGTCGATGGTCTTATCTCCGATGAGGCCGCCTTAAAGCGCGAGATCTTTATGGAGATCTGTGACTGGGTCAAATCCGGAACTGCAAGGAAGGTCGAAGATCTCTTAAAGGCAGTCAGGATGATGGCCTTCACTGATGAGCTCCCATTGCATCAGGACCGCATCCATGTTTCAAACGGCACCTGGTATCTGGACGGTCATTTCTGTGAAGAAAAGGAATACTGCCGGAACCGGCTGGAGGTCGCATATAACCCGGCGGCAGGCACACCGAACGTATGGCTGAACTTCCTTTCGGAGCTTCTCATCCCGGAGGATATCTCGACGTTGCAGGAGTACCTGGGGTATTGCCTGCTTCCTACGACGAAGGCCCAGAAGATGCTCCTGATGATCGGAAAGGGCGGCGAAGGTAAGTCCCGGATCGGACTGGTGATGCGGTCGATCCTCGGGATCAATATGAACACCACCAGTATCCAGAAGGTCGAGACAAACCGCTTTGCCAGGGCGGACCTGGAGGATAAGCTGCTCATGGTGGATGACGACATGGATATGAGTGCGCTGACCAAGACGAACTATATCAAATCCATTGTCACCTCCGAGTGCCAGATGGATGTCGAACGCAAAGGCATCCAGAGCTATCAGAGTCTTCTGTATGTCCGCTTCCTGTGTTTCGGAAACGGAGCTCTTACCGCGCTTCACGATCGGTCTGACGGCTTCTTTCGGAGACAGATCGTGATCACAACGAAGGACAAGCCGGAAGGCCGTGTTGACGATCCCTATCTTGTCGAAAAGATGGCCGCGGAAAAGGAGGGCATCTTTCTATGGTGCCTGGAGGGACTCAAGCGTCTTGTCGCCAATGATTACCGCTTTACCATCAGTGACCGGTCAAAGGATAACATCGATGCCATTGTGAAGGACGCGAACAACATCCTGGAGTTTCTGACTTCCGTTGGTTACCTTACCTTTCATGAGGACAGCAAGGCGGCGACCAGCGATCTGTATGCGGCCTATAAGGAATGGTGTGATGACAATGCGGACAATGCGCTTTCCATGAAGAGCTTCGCCAATTTCCTTTCCCAGTATGCGGAATCTTATCACCTGATCCCGGATAACAACATCTATCGCGGAAAAGGGAAACGCTGCCGGGGATACCGTGGCATCGAGGTCGTCGATCATGACAATCCATTTCTTAAGTAAAGTTGTCAAATCATGCGTACGTGCGTACAAGCATACAGTGCCTGTTACAGGTGTCGGCTGTACGCATGTACGTACGAACGCAAGAATCAGGAAGTCTTTACCACTACAGAGTTTGAAGGAGGAGCAGAGACTATGGCAGCACCGCAGTATGCGATCATGCGATTTATGAAATACAAGGGGCCGGAGATCGGGAAGATCGAGGCCCACGACGAAAGGACAAAAGAGTCTTATGCCAGTAATCCGGATATCGACCCTGACAGGACTCATCTGAATTTCCATCTAGTTAAACCTCAGGGCCGGTACCGAACGGAAGCAGAAAGACAGATCAGAGAAGCCGGATGCCGGACCCGGACGGACAGTGTTAGGCTGGTGGAGACAGTGATCACCGCCAGTCCTGAGTTCTTCCAGGGAAAGAGTGTGAAGGAAATCAGAGCCTTCTTCCGGGAAGCACTGGAGTTCATCAAACAGAAACAGAATCCTGATACGATCATTTCAGCCGTGGTGCATATGGACGAGAAAACGCCCCATATGCACCTTTCTTTTGTCCCGCTGACGGAAGACGGCAGACTTTCGGCAAAAGAGATCATCGGCAACAAGAAGAAACTCATCAAGTGGCAGGATGCCTACTGGGAGCATATGGTCAAAAGGTTCCCGGAGCTTGAAAGGGGATTAAGCGCCAGCGAAACCGGCAGGGACTATATCCCTCCCCGGGTCTTCAAAGAGATGACACGGCTCAATAAACAAAGGGGGAAGCTGGAGGGTCTGCTCTCGGAGGTCAATGCCTTCAATGCGAAGGCTAAGGCTGCCGAGATCGGTAAGGTGTTGGATAAGTATATCCCAAGTGTAGAGAAAATGAGCACGCAGGTCCGGAAATACAGCAAGGTTTTCGGTTCCATGAAGGCTGAAAACGCGGCGCTTGAACTGGCAAACGAAACCCTTACGGCAGAACTGAAGGAAAGCCGCCAGGAGAGCGTTTTAAAGAGAATGGCAGATCTGCAGCTTCGTCGTGACTATGACGCTGCGGTGGCCCTTCTGGAGCGGATCCCGCCGGAGGTATTGGAGGCCTACGCCCGTGACGATCGGAGTGAAAGGAATAAAACGAAAGGGAGGGATGCGGATGTACGAGAATGATGTGTGGAGCGGCCTGGCGGGTTTTCTCGCCAATATGATAGAGAAATATGCCGGGGAGATGGATCTGGACGCACTGCCGGATCCCAGACAGCAAAGCAGGCTGAAAGGCATCGAAGAAGTGTATCGAAGATATATGCGGCTCAGTGCAGAAGCGAGACAGGCTGCATAACAATCAGGCCGATTCTGTGGATGTTTCCATGGAGTCGGCCTTCTCTTTTATTGAAAAATGGACATATATATTGTAAGATGCACGTGGAAAATATGTCCAAACTTTTGAGGAGCCGTTGATGGAAAATAAGAAAATCAAGGTCTATATTTATACCCGCGTATCGACCGCAATGCAGATCGATGGCTATTCCCTGGATGCCCAGCGGACCCGCATGCGCGCCTTTGCGGAATTTAATGACTATGAGGTTGCGGGGGAGTATGAGGATGCCGGCAAGTCCGGAAAGTCCATAGAAGGCCGCGACGAGTTTAACCGCATGATGGAAGACATTAAGACCGGCAAGGATGATGTCTCCTTTGTACTGGTCTTCAAATTGTCGCGCTTCGGGAGGAATGCCGCAGATGTCCTGTCCACGCTGCAGACGATGCAAGATTTCGGTGTGAATCTAATCTGCATGGAAGATGCCATCGACTCTTCAAAGGATGCCGGGAAGTTGATGATCTCCGTTCTGTCAGCAGTTGCAGAGATCGAGCGTGAGAATATTCGTGTCCAAACCATGGAGGGCCGGATTCAGAAAGCGAGGGAGGGCAAGTGGAACGGTGGTTTTCCGCCTTATGGATACAGCCTGAAGGATGGTGTACTGGAGATCAATGAGGAGGAAGCTCCGGCGATCCGCACCATTTTTGAACAGTGGGTCTCCACGGATATCGGCGCCAATGGTCTTGCCAAGTATCTGGAAAATCACGGGATCCATAAGATTGCCCGTCATAATGGAAAGAATCCGCTGTTTGATTCCGCACTTATTCGCCGTATCATCAAGAACCCGGTGTACTGCGGAAAGATCGCTTATGGCCGCCGTAAAACGGAAAAGGTGCATGGCACCCGCAACGAATACAAGCTGGTCGAGCAGGATGATTACCTGGTAGTGGATGGCCTGCATGAAGGCATCGTCTCGGAAGAATTGTGGAACCAGGCCCAGGTCAAAATGATCGCCCAGGCAAAGAAATACGAGCATGTGAACAAGGCGAAGGATACGAAGACACACCTCTTGTCAGGCCTTGTAAAATGCCCAGTATGCGGCGCCGGCATGTATGGCAATAAAAGTATCAAGCACCGGAAAGATGGGTCTAAATATAAGGATTTTTACTACTACAGCTGCAAGCACAGGACCATGACCCGCGGCCATAAATGCGATTATAAAAAGCAGATCCAGGAAGAGGTTCTGGATGCTTCCGTAGCCGAAATCATTACAAAACTGGTTTCAAATCCGCGCTTTGCCTCGCTCATGCAGGAAAAGATTAATATGAAGGTGGACACCACGGCCATCGATCAGGAGATCAAGGCGCTGGAGAAACAGCTGAAGCAGTCCTACACTATGAAGCGGAAGACCCTGGAAGAGATCGAACAGCTGGATCCGGATGAACGTCATTATAACCGCCGCAAGGCCGATCTGGATGACCGTTTGTACCGGATGTACGATAAGATCGATGACCAGGAGCAGAGCCTCATAGAGGCTAGGGCAAAGAAGCAGTCCATCGAGTCTGAAAAGGTCACTGGAAATAACATCTACAAAATTCTGCTCTACTTCGACAAGTTCTATAAGCTGATGAATGAGGACGAGCAGCGGAAGCTGATGGAAGCCCTCATTGAAGACATCCAGATCTACAGAGAGCGGCAGCCCAGCGGACAATGGCTGAAGTCGATCACCTTCCGGCTTCCGATCATTGACAGCGATATGAGCATGCCGATCGGAAATGGTTTGGACAGTGACACACACATCGAGACGGTAGTATTGATGTCACGAGTCGAAGGAAAATAGCCGCGAAAGCTTAAGTATACTGTGGTTTTCGGGCAATCGGGCAAATTTGACATCAGGCTGGACAAACACTTCTCGGTAACTTATCCAAAGTAAAATCAGCTCAAAAAGTGTGAGAGTTGAGTTGCCGCGATAGATGTCACTATGTTGAGTTGC
>ERZ772960.3580-NODE-3580-length-10391-cov-11.740809_pt1 | contig 10391 bp, 9 predicted proteins | sample MGYA00580678_ERZ772960 | MGnify/ENA primary metagenome ERZ772960 (study PRJEB29015, sample SAMEA2737930) | human oral metagenome | biome: human oral; feature: human-associated habitat; material: dental | place: China | collected 2059 ...
CTGAGTGCTAACTTACGATGTCTATACTAATCGTTTTAAGTCAAAAAGTCAATAGGTATTTTGTAAAAAAGTCAAAAAAACAACAAAGAGCCTCGAAAAGCTCTTTGCTGTTTGCTGTATATGCAGTGATTTCTATCGGGCGTGCCCCATGTCCATTCGCTTGGGGTACGTCCCACAAGCCCGCAGAAATGACTTACTTACTCTTTGAACGCCGCCACAAGGTTTTTGAGGCGTGCTGTGCCTTCCTTGAAGGTCTGGATCTTCGCGAGAATGTTCTCGTACTCTGCCGCCATGGAGACAACCTTCTCCGCAATGCGTGTGTTGCCCTCCGCGCCCTCGTGAGTCGCGTTACGGATGCCCTCCATCGATGCGTTCATCTCGCTGACGGAATTTAAGAGCCGCTCCGAGCGCACGGAGGTCGCCTCCGCGTCCTTGCGGAAGAACTCGGCATCCGCCTTGTACTGTACCGCAGTCTTATCCATGAAATCATAATCACTGCGGATATTCTCGTCGATAAAGGTGAGCAGCTTGTGTGTGCCGTCTGAGAGTGCCTGCACGGAGCCCGTGACCTGCCCCGTGAGCCCCTTGATCTTCTCCGCCGTTCCACGCGACTGCTCGGCGAGTTTTGCTACCTCGCCCGCAACCACGGCAAATCCGCGTCCCGCTTCGCCCGCACGCGCCGCCTCGATGCTCGCGTTGAGCGCGAGGAGGTTCGTCTGCTCGGCGATCTCTTCGATGTCGTGCGTGAGCTGGTCAATCTGCTCGACCACCTTCGCAGATTCAAGTGCCTCCGCCACCGAGGCCTTCGTGCCTCCAAAGATCTTACGCGTCTGGAGACGCGACTGCTCCATGCTCGTCTGGAGATCAGCAGCGCGCTGCGCAACCTCACGTGTATATTCCTCACTCTCGTGTGCTGCGTCCGCTGCCCCCTTGATCCCGTCATTCAGCTCACCGCTGAGATGCTGGACACTGGATGTAGCTGCTGCCGTCTCCTCCATGCCTGCTGACATCTCCTCGGTCACGGCAGACATGTCCTGCGTGTCATTGTTGAGCCCGTGCAGCATCTCCTCAAGCTCGGCAACCATCGCATCGGTCTGCTCCGCCTCCTCGTGCACCTGCTTCATAAAGCCCTGCATCTTGCCGAGTGCCTTGACGACTGTGCCGATCTCATCCGCACGATCCGAGAGTTCGCGCGGAATCTCACGCGAGAGATCACCGGAAGCGACAGCGCTGAGATGCCCGATGGAGGCAGCGAGCGGATCAGAAATATTGTCCGCAATGCGCCGCGACACGAGCATACCAAATCCCACCGCAATCAGGATGATGATGGCAAAGCTGTAAATTGTACGCTGATAGCGCACGTTGTTCGCCTCAAAGAGCTGCTTTCCCTGAAATACGTTGTCCGGTGTAAGCACCGCCATATTGCTTGAGATAACGGTGAGCGCACCGATGTTGTCAAAGATCGCGATGCGGTCTTTGGGGGATGTTCCCATGCTGTTGATCGCCCCGATCTTATCCTTGGCGGTGTCCAGATTCTTCTCAAGCTCCGCAATCGTCGCCTGCGCCCGCTCACTCGTGTCGATCTTCTTCAGTTCCTCCATGTCGTGACGGATGCCGTCCAGATTGCTAAGCACGTCATCCACGAGGATCTTGCGGTTGTCCGCCGTAAAGCCACCCTGCAGGAGGTAGGGCACATTGACGCTGATCTTCCGCAGGCGCGTGTTCGCGTCGTTCAGATACTGCGTCGTCATCAGATTGTGATGATACATATCATCAAGCGACTGCTGTGCCTGATAGTTCGAGTAGATGCCGACGACGGCAACGAGGAGCATCGCTGCTATCAGGAAAACGGACAGGATAAACACCTTCGTCCGCACCGCATAGTCCTTCATCGCGTCCGCCGAAATGAATGGAATGTTCATCGTGCTCTCCTCCTCACTTCGCCTGCGCAATGTTGTCTGCTGTTATGGATGTAAAGGGAATCGCGAGATCGCCGGAGGGCGGACTCCCTTTCAGAAAGCCTTCTGCGAGCGTAAGCGCGCCCTCGCCCTGCGCCTTTGCATCCTGCTTGACGGTCTGCACCATCTCACCCGCCTCAACAGCGGCAAGACCTGCAGGAGTTGCATCCACACCCGAGACGAGGCAGCCCGCAAGGCGATTTGACCCCTTGAGCGCGGCAATTGCACCGAGTGCCATCTCATCGTTTCCTGCAACGACGCCGTTGATCTCGGGGAACATATTCATCCAGAGCATCATGGTCTTCAAGGCCTCGGCCTTGCTCCACCCGGCATCGACAAAGGAGAGCAGCTGAATATCGGGGCGCTTGTCCAGACACGCCGCCTTGAACCCCTCCCAGCGGCCGACTGCACTGCTCTGCGTCGCGTCGCCCTGCAAATACACGATCTTGGCATTCGGCGGCAGATGCGATGCCATGTACTCTCCCTGCATACGCCCCGCCTCCACATCGTCGGAGTAGGCGCGCAGCACCTTTCCACCGGAAACGCTGCGGTTGACCGTGATGATGGGGATGCCCGCATCGTTTGCCTTTTCAATCGTCTTCACAATGCTCGAACCATCGGCGGCGAGCAGTACAATCGCCCCTGCACCGCTGCTGATGGCCTCGTTCAGCTGGTCGATCTGCATATTGCCGTCGTTCTTCGCGTCGAGGAATTCGACCTCAATGCCGTCCGCCTTCGCCTTATTTGCAAACGCATCCTTGATCTGCGCGCAGAAACCGTCGCTGTCATCATAGTTCGCATAGACAACGCGATCCGAACTCGCGCCCGTCAGCCCGCAGCCCGCAAGCCCCAGACAGGCAGCCGGCACGAGCAGAAGCCCCCATTTCCTCAGATTCATGACATCCTCTCCTACATAGTATAGAATACAAATTGGCGGAGCAGCTGCACCGCCCCTAACTACATCTGTTTTACAGGTACGGGACCGCGTGAAAGCGCGATTGCCCCCGTCCGCGCGATCTCGATAATGCCGTAGTCGGAGAGCAGCTCCGAGAGGGCATCGATCTTCTTCGCGTCGCCCGTCAGCTCGACGACAACATTCTCCACACCGACATCCACAATGCGCGCGCGGAAAATGTTCACCACGTCGATAATCTCCGCGCGGTTCTCCTTTGTTGCATGCACCTTGATGAGGACGAGTTCGCGCGTGATCGCCTCGAACTGCGTGAGATTGACGATCTTCACCACGTCAATCAGCTTCGAAAGCTGTGTGACGACCTGCCGCAGTTCGTTCTCCGAGGCGACGGAGACGACGATGTTGATGCGCGTGACATCCGCCTCCTCCGTGTAGCCGGCGGAGATGCTCTCGATGTTGAACGCGCGGCGGCTGATGAGCCCCGCAATATGCGTGAGGACGCCGGGCTTGTTGTCGACGAGCACGGCGAGCAAATACTTATCCATCTTATCTCCCTCCGAGCACCATCTGATCGAGCCGCTTGCCGCCCGGTACCATCGGCACGACATCCGCCTCCTCAGGCACGATGACATCGATGAGGCGTGCGCCCTTCTCACGCAGCACACGCGGCAGAACCTCGGCAAACTCCTCCCGCGTCTCAATGCGGCAGGCAGCAACGCCCATCGCTTCGGCGAGCCTTACGAAGTCCGTCTTGCCCTTCAGCTCCGAGGCGGAGTAATGGTGACTGTAGAAGAGGCGCTGCCACTGCCCGACCATGCCGAGGATGGAGTTGTGCACAATCACGATCTTTACGTCGATATCGTTGTCCGCCATCGTTGCGAGCTCCTGACAGTTCATCATGATGCTGCCGTCGCCCGTGATAAGGACGACCTCACGCTCGGGACAGGCGAGTTTCGCACCAATCGCTGCAGGCAGACCGTAACCCATCGTGCCGAGTCCGCCCGAGGTGAGGAAATGGCGTGGCTCGGGGCAGTCGAAGAACTGTGCCGCCCACATCTGATGCTGCCCCACATCCGTCACACAGATCGCATCCGCATCGACGAGTTCGCGCACGCGGCTGATGAGCTCCTCGGGGCGGATGTCCTCCGATGCCTTCCACCCAAGCGGATGCGCGCGCTCCATTGAGAGCACCTCGCCGCGCCACGGACGGAACTTCACCGCAAGATCTTCCTGCACTGCACGCACAGCATCCACGAATGTGGGGAGCGTCTCGCGCAGATCACCGATGACAGGAATGTCCGCGCGCACATTTTTGTTCAGCTCTGCGGGATCAATGTCAAAGTGTATGATCCGCGCCTTCGGCGCAAACGCCGCCGTATTCCCCGTCACGCGGTCGCTGAAGCGCGTGCCGAGCGCAAGCAGGAGGTCGCACTCCTGAATCGCCATGTTCGAGGCATAGGCACCGTGCATCCCCGCCATGCCCGTATGGCCCTCGGTCTCTGCCGCAACGCCGCCGATGCCCATGAGTGTCGCAACGGAGGGCATCCCCGTGATGGCAAGAAGCTCGCGCACATACGCCGCCGTATCCGAGAGCACAACGCCGCCGCCCACGAAGAGGAGCGGCTGACGTGCCGCAGCAAGTGCCTCCGCTGCCGCGCGCACCGCCTCCATATCAAAGGGGACATCCCCTGTATAGCCGTGCAGCTCCACATTTGCAGGATATGCGTAGTCAATCGGCGCATCGAATACATCCTTTGCCACGTCGATCACAACCACGCCGGGACGCCCCGTCCGCGCGATGTAGAACGCCTCCTTCACAACGCGCGGAATGTCGTTCACATCTTTTACGAGATAGTTGTGCTTGGTGATTGGCGTCGTAATGCCGACAATGTCCGCCTCCTGGAACGAATCCTTTCCGATGTACGGATTCGCCACCTGCCCCGTGATGCAGACCATCGGCACGGAGTCCATGTGCGCCGTCGCAATGCCCGTCACGAGATTCGTTGCGCCGGGTCCCGAGGTCGCAAACGCCACGCCGACCTTGCCCGAGGCACGCGCATAACCGTCCGCCGCGTGCGCCGCCCCCTGTTCATGGCGTGTCAGGATATGCGGAAACTTCATTTTATAAACTTCATCGTAAAGTGTGAGGACGGCACCGCCCGGATAGCCGAATACAACGTCAACGTCCTCCGCCTTTAGGCTTTCCAAGAGAGCGCGTGCACCATTCATCAGCAATAGAACCCCTCCTAAACAACAAAAGTACCGATCATCCGCCCCTATAAGGGTCTCATATCGGTACTTTCGATGGAATCCCCTTATAATAACACTCTTTCATTATAGGACTTTTCCGTATTTTTTACAAGCAAATTGCCACGCTTCCTATGACATACATCACAGATGCTCACTCGCCAGAACAAAGGCATAGACGCGGCGTGCCCCCGCACGTTTCAGTGTACGCGCACATTCCGTCAGCGTTGCACCCGATGTCATGATATCATCTACGAGCAGAATATCTCTGCCCGCAACATCTGCATCCGCCGCAAGGGCAAACGCCCCTCTGAGTTCCCGCTGGCGCTCCGTGCGCGTGTGCTCGTAGAGCGGTGCCGTCTCACGCGTGCGGACGAGCAGGGAGCGGAGTGCGATGCCATGTACTGCAAGCCACGGTGCAAAGATCTCCTCCACTTGATTGAAGCCGCGCATCTTTCTTCGCTCCGGTGCAAGGGGAACGGGAACGGCGGTCAAGGAACGTGGCAGCTGCGCAAGAGCCTCTTCCCCCATCGCGAGGAGTGTGTGCAGTGCCGGGAGCGCAGCGCGTTTCTTCTGATATTTCAGCGCGTGCAGGAGATCGCGCACCGCCTCGCGATAGTGGGCAAATGCCCAAACGCCGTCGAGTATCGGCATCATCTCCGGCGTGCGTGCAAGGGCATGCACCGTGCTGAGACGGCGCATGCAGGGCATACAAAAATCCCCCCGACGCTCGACATAGGCGGAACAGTTCGGACAGCGCGGGGGGAAAACAAAGTTAAGGAATATTGAAAACAAATTTATTTCTCCAATCATTTCATTAAAACGGTTGCATAACGGCTATATTTATGGTATGATAAACGCAAGAACAGAGATATATCTCCTAAAACCGTGTATGATGAAGAGAGGAGAATGTCTATTGACACATTTCATTCAGCGTGGTGACCATGCCCCCTGATGGGAATGCATCTTTGAAGAAGACGCGAGGCAGCGAAGGTGGCTGACCTCATATGGCATTGCGTCAGCAAGGAGTGGTTTCTACGTCGTCATCCCCACCGTTTGGGGCGTGACATCTTTCCCTGTACGATTCGTTTTTCGAAAACCAAGCGCGCAAATTTGGATGATATTCGAGATCTCCAAAACGGTTTCAGCTGAACGTACAATACACAGTCGCGTGAACACGCGGTTCATGCGATCCCAAACAACTGAATAAGGACGTGTTTAACTTCTATGTTTGTTGCTATATAACCGGCAGCTTGCTCGAAACAGAGCGGCTGTCGGTTTTTTGATTACGTGGAACACGCAAGCTGGTCTCACACAAAACGGATATCCCCGCCGCTCGCCTTGCGCAGACGGTTCATAATCGCAGTCCCCAGTCCGACCGCCGCTGTCCCCTCAGCGAGGAGGGAGGTCACGGGCATATCGTCAAAATGGCGGAGCGCGTCGTAGAGACAGGATGCAAATGCACTGTGATTGCCACGCGCCCCGCAGTGATAGGTGTCGTCTGCATGGATGATGTCGGAGAGTGCCGCAATCGTCTCATTGCTTGCGATGAGTGCAGGCCGCTCCCCCGTTGCCGTACGGCGCAGGAACTCCTCTCTCAATGCCGCGGCGACATCTGTCCCCGTCCCCACATAGACGGTGAGCGGCATGCGCGGCGCATAGTGCGTGTACTTCATGCCGGGCGCGCGCGGTGCCGCATCCTCTGCTGTGAGTGCCGCATCCATGCACACCTCGATGTGCGGTAGTTCCGCCGCAATCATCTCGCGTGTGACAGCACCGGGGCGCAAAATCGTGACAGTGTCCTTCTCCGTGCAATCGACAATCGTGGACTCCACCCCTAGGCGGCAGCTGCCACCGTCGAGAATGAGAGGGATGCGTCCCTCCATATCATCATAGACCATCGCCGCCGAAGTAGGGCTCGGTCGTCCCGAGGTGTTTGCCGACGGCGCAGCAATCGGCACACCTGCCGCACGGATAAGACGACGCGCGACATCGTGGTCGGGACAGCGCACGCCGACGGTTGGCAGCCCACCCGTCACGATGTCGGGGATATGCGGTGCTTTCGGCAGGATGACCGTGATGGGCCCCGGCGCAAACGCCGTGAGGAGATGTGCCGCGAGCGGCGGCACGTCGGCCGCAACCGTGTGCGCCATGGCGAGGTCTGCGATATGGAGGATGAGCGGATTGTCGGAGGGACGCCCCTTCGCCTCGTAGATGCGTGCGCACGCCTCCGCATCGAGTCCGTTTGCGCCGAGTCCGTAGACCGTCTCCGTTGGAAATGCAACGAGCGCGCCGCTGCGGATCGTCTCTGCGGCACGCTCAAAATCTGTGCGCGATGTCGAACGAAGTATCTCCGTATCCATTGTATCCTCCCTACTCCGTATACCCCACCACAACGCGCTCAATCCCCGCGAGATCCTTCAAGATCTCCGTACGCACAATGCGCGGATGTGCCATCGCAAGTGCCGCAACGGCAGCCGCCTCATCAATCCCAACCTCGACGGCAATTGCACCGCCCTCTTTCAAGAGAGCAGGCGCATCTGCCATCAGACGGCGGTAGATATTCAGCCCATCCGTGCCGCCGTCGAGCGCGAGATGCGGCTCGTAGCTGCGCACCTCGGGCATGAGGGTCGCAATATCCGCCGTGGGAATGTACGGCGGATTCGAGAGGATCACATCGTAGCTGCACCCCGCGAGCGGCGCAGTGAGATCGCCCTCGTGAATCTCAATGCGCTCCGTAAGGTTCAGTCGCTCCGCATTCTCCCGCGCAACCTCTGCCGCAGCAGGAGATATGTCCACGGCATCCGCGCGTGTGCCCTCCGTATAGTGAAGGACGGAGAGTGCAATCGCACCCGTGCCCGTCCCGATGTCAGCAAGCGCGAGGTCATCGCGCCCCTCTGCCGCGCGCGCGCGCAGAAAATCCACGGCACACTGGACAAGAATCTCCGTATCGGGGCGCGGGATGAGCGTATCGCGCGTCACGCGAAAGTCCAGCCCCATAAACTCACGCCGCCCAAGCACATACGCGAGCGGCACATGCGCCGCCCGCTCCTTCACATAGGAACGAAATCGCGCGAGCTCCGCAGGCTCAAGCGGCTCATCAAAATGCACATAGAGATACATCCGATCCTTGCCGAGCACGGCGCCGAGCAGCACCTCCGCGTCAAGGCGCGGATTCTCAATGCCGTGCTCGCGAAAGAAATCCGTCGTCCATGTGAGGAGACGCGCCATCGTCCAAACATCCGCCATCAGTTCACCTGTTTCAGCCGCTGTGCCTGATCCGCCGTGATGAGTCCCGCGAGGATTTCATCCAGCTCGCCATCGAGCACGGCGTTGATCTTGTAGAGAGTCAGCCCGATGCGGTGGTCGGTCACGCGTCCCTGTGGGAAGTTATATGTGCGGATGCGCTCGCTGCGGTCACCCGAGCCAACCTGACTGCGGCGGTCGGCCGCGACGGCATCCGCCTGCTCCTGCTGCGCACGGTCATAGAGGCGCGCGCGCAGCACCTTCATCGCCTTCTCGCGGTTCTTGAGCTGCGACTTCTCGTCCTGACACTGCACAACGATGCCCGTCGGGATATGCGTGATGCGGATTGCCGTCTCCGTGCGGTTGACGTACTGCCCGCCCGCGCCCGAGGCGCAGTAGGTGTCGATGCGCAGATCGTTCGGATCGACCGTGACCTCGACCTCCTCTGCCTCAGGCAGCACGGCGACCGTGACCGCCGACGTGTGGATGCGCCCACCCGACTCCGTGACGGGGATGCGCTGCACGCGGTGCGTGCCGCTCTCGTATTTCAGGCGGCTGTACGCCCCCGAGCCGTTCACGAGAAATGAGATTTCCTTAAAGCCGCCGATCTCCGTCGGATTGCTGCTGAGGATCTCCGTCCGCCAGCCCTGCCGCTCGGCGTAGCGCGCATACATACGGAAAAGACTCGCCGCAAAGAGAGCCGCCTCCTCCCCTCCGACACCGCCGCGAATCTCGACAATGACGTTCTTGTCATCGTTCGGATCGCGCGGCAGGAGGAGGATCGGCAGCTGCTCTGCGAGGACATCGCGCTCTGCCTCTGCCTCCGCGATCTCCTCTGCGAGCATCTCCTTCATCTCGGCATCTGCCTCGGCGAGCATCCCCTTGTCCTCTTCGATGGTCGCAAGCGCTGCCCGATACGCATCGTACGCCTCGACAATCGGCGTGAGCGCCGCGTGCTCGCGCGTATACCTCTGCCACTTGTCCATATCTGCCATGACCGCGGGGTCGCTCAGGAGCGCTTCGAGCTCATGATATTTATCTGCAACGGCACTGAGTTTGCTTAACACGTTACGTCCTTTCGATAGTTTCCACTTCCTGCAGGGATGTCCTCAGGCGGCAGCACCGCCTTCAGCGACTCGATTGCGACCTCGACCATCTCATCAGCGGGCGGGCGCGTCGTCAGGTATTGCAGCCAGAGCCCCGGCGTGATGAGGATGTGCACAAACCGGTTCTCGCTGCGCCCCGCAAAGCGGATGATCTCGTAGGAGACACCCGCGACCACGGGCAGGACGGCAAGACGGCTCAGGATGCGCAGCCAGAGGTCAGGCCAGCCGAAGAACACGTGAAAGACGATGGCAACAACCATGACAATGAGGAGGAAGTTCGTGCCGCAGCGCGGATGCAGGCGCGGGAACTTCTGCACGTTCTCCACGGTCAGCGCCTCGCCCGCCTCGTAGCAGTGAATCGTCTTGTGCTCCGCGCCGTGGTACTGGAAAACGCGACGAATCCCGCCCATAAAGGAGATGCCCCAGATGTAGAGCAGGAAGACCGCGAGGCGGATGCCGCCCTCGATGAGGTTGAATACGATGGGATCGTCCGTATACGCCGCCGCAAGGTGCGCCGCCCCCGTCGGGATGACAATGAAGAGCACGCTCGCGAGAACAAGGGCAAAGAGGATCGTCATCGCGATCTCCTTCTTCGTCATCTGCTCATCCTCCTCGCCCGCCGCCTGTGCGGAGAACGAGAGGGCGCGCATGCCGATGACGAGGGATTCCACCATGATGACGGAGCCGCGAATCAGCGGCAGGTTGAGGATCGGATAACGGTCGCGGATCGATGTGACGGGGTGCGTCTCCACTTCGATCTCCCCGTTTGGGAGGCGCACGGCGGTCGCAGTCTTATTCGCATCGCGCATCATGACCCCCTCGATGACCGCCTGTCCGCCGACCGCAAGGTCGGTTATTTTTTTTGACATAAAATTTCCTTACTGTATCAAAAAAGAGACCATTGCACAATCTCTCGTACAA
>ERZ772960.3581-NODE-3581-length-10390-cov-4.810547_pt1 | contig 10390 bp, 6 predicted proteins | sample MGYA00580678_ERZ772960 | MGnify/ENA primary metagenome ERZ772960 (study PRJEB29015, sample SAMEA2737930) | human oral metagenome | biome: human oral; feature: human-associated habitat; material: dental | place: China | collected 2059 ...
TCTTTTGGTCAAAAATATTCATTCTTCTAAGAGTATATGGGTGAAAATTGAGAGGGTGCAGGTTTTGCAGAGGTCTCATAACAACACGCCACAAAGAAGACTTTCCTGCCATTCAAGATTCCCTAGTCGTAAACGTCGTGGTGAATGGAAATGGACGGGTAGACACTGTTTGGTTGGTGCATCCGAAGTCATTCCCTTTTGAAAATATGTATCGGTTCATCAAAAGCTATGATTTCAAAGGGGCATTGATAGAATATTACACTACCGAGCCAAAACAAGGACCTTGCCTAATGAAACTGAAATTGGTCTTGGACAAGAAAAAAAATGTTACATATATCCTTTCATTATTTGTCGGTAAAGGAAGAAAGAGAATAGTTCTTATTGCGATACACATATGGAAAGGAGATGTTTAATTTTCGCTATGAGTTGTTTGTTTTTTGAGCATTTCAAAAGCTCAGGCTTTAATTGAGCAGATTGAACATGCTTATAGTACGCTTGAGTCTGCTTGGAGTGGCAGGGAAGAGATGCCGCTGAAGACGTGTTTCCTTGCAAATGAAAAACAGCCTGCAACAGGGGGCGACCGTTGCAAGCTGTCGGTGGAAACCGCGAAAGGGAGGTTATCCGTCAGAGTAGGCTCTTGATGGCAGCATCAATGTCTTTCACTTGCACGTCACGCAACTTCACTGCGTTGTCTTTTCCGATGAGGAAGAACGTAGGAAGGCTTTGTACGTTGTAGAGATTAAGCGTCTGCGACTCCGTTCCGGCCTCATCTCGGACGCTGATCCAAGGTAGTGCGGCTGTCTGTGTCTTCCAGAAATGTTCGTCGGGGTCTACGGAAACCTGATAGATTTCAAAGCCTTGGGCATGATATTTATTGTAGAGGTCGCGCAACATCATGATGCGTCGGGTGCTGTTTTCGCCGGCAAAGACGTGGAAGTCGAGCATGACTACCTTTCCGGAAAGGTCGGACAGGCGACGAATGTTACCCTTGTTGTCGGGCAATGCAATGTCGATGATGCCGCTCACTTTCACCTTTTCGGCACTGAGACGGGCCCGTTGCTGTTCAGCTTCGATGAGGCGGGCGTCTTTCATGCCCTGCAGGGCGATATTGTGTAGGTTGATTCCGCGCTCGGCTTTCGGGTAGAAGGTATCCCAACTCGTGGCTACAGCCGCATAAACCTTATTGTCTTCCTTGCTATTGCGCGGATTGAAAATCAGATGTTGCTGGTCGCCCAGTACAACGGTTTGGAAAAGGGCAAAGTAGGCATATGCTTTCATGGGCTCCTTAAAGATATAATTGCGCTTCACCTTGTCCTTATAGGCCTCAAGGGTCTTTGCGATGGTGGCCTCTACAGCGTCGATGCCCAGATCGGGACGCTTGATGATATTGTCAATCTGCGTCTGAAGTGCCTGTTGCATGCGTGCCAGCTCCTTGATTTTACGGCAGTTTTCGCTTCCATTGACCTCATATTGGGTGGCCATTGCAGGATAGGTGGCCTTGATGTGCACGGTTTCGGTGGAGTCGATGCTCACATTGATCATCTGTCCGGCAATACGCAGGCGATAGAAATCGGGGGCTTCGGGGGCCTTTTCACTGAAAGAGAAACTCCCATTCTCGCCTAATTTCACGGAATCCACAATGACAGGGCCGTTGAGGCTCATGTTTTCGAAATACAGCATGGAGTCTTTGGCGTTGGAAATCTCACCCTCAACGTGGAATTTCTTGTTCGTGCAGGAAGTCAGGCCCAAGGCGACAAGCGCGAAAGCTGCGATAATAAAGCGTTTTCTTATTCTCATTTTCTTATAGATTTTTCATGTTCCGAATGCAAAAGTAGTGCAATTAGGGCAAACGACAAAATTTGAAAGGGAAAAAACGAGAGGAATAGGACAGTAAACTGGGCGGAAACGGAGTGAGAGCGTGGTGACGTTGCAATGAAACGATAGGGAGGAGAGGCGATATTCCGTTAGAACAATCTGATAATTTGCAGGCCTGCATAGACTGCGATGATACCTAAGAAGACGCTTCCTCCCATGTAAGCAGTCGCTTGCCACAGCTGATGGGCGCGAAGCAGCGTCAAACTCTCGTTACAAAAGGTGGAGAACGTGGTGAAACCGCCGCAGAATCCCACGGTCAAGAAGAGCTTCCAGCCTTCCTGTATGCCTGTTCCTCGGTCGGCAATGCCATAAAACAAGCCGATAAGCAGGCAACCTAAAAGGTTGACGGTCATCGTTCCCACGGGGAAGGCACTAAAAAACGTACCCTGCAACAGCTTGGGTAGCAGCCATCGCGAGACAGATCCCAAAGCACCTCCGGCAGCAATATACAGTATAGAACGTATCATCATCGGCTACAAAGGTACGAATTTATCCTTTGGAAGCGTTATTGCCGGTTCTTTTTTGCATAAAATAATGAAATAATGGGCCTTTTACTTTTTTTTCTCATATATAATAGGTAACTTTGCGCGGATTTTAAGATGTTAGATAAAACAATAAGAATTATTTAGATGAACGTTATTACAAAAACAGTTCAATTGCCTGATGGGAGAACCATCACGATTGAGACCGGAAAAGTTGCAAAACAAGCTGATGGTGCTGCGGTGCTCCGCATGGGCAACACAGTGCTCTTGGCAACGGTTTGTGCAGCAAAGGATGCCGTTCCGGGTACAGATTTCATGCCTTTGCAGGTTGATTACCGCGAGCAGTACAGTTCTGCAGGTCGTTTTCCGGGTGGTTTCACCAAGCGCGAAGGCAAGGCGAGCGACAATGAGATATTGACCTCGCGTCTCGTTGACCGGGCACTTCGTCCGCTTTTCCCGTCTAACTACCATGCAGAAGTTTATGTTCAAGTGATGCTTCTTTCGGCCGATGGTGTAGACCAGCCCGATGCTTTGGCCGGTTTTGCAGCTTCTGCGGCTATGGCTTGCTCTGATATTCCTTTCGAACATTATATTTCCGAGGTTCGTGTTGCCCGCATTAAGGGCGAATATGTCATCAATCCTACCTCCCAACAGATGGCAGATGCCGATATGGACTTGATGGTTGCTGCCACCAAGGACAACATCATGATGGTGGAAGGCGAGATGAAAGAGGTTTCAGAACAGGACCTTATCGGTGCGCTGAAGGTTGCAGCTGAGGCCATCAAGCCGATGTGCGAGCTTCAAGAAGAGTTGGCTAAGGAACTCGGTAAAGACGTGAAGCGCGAGTATGATCACGAAATCAACGATGAAGACTTGCGTGAACAAATCAAGAAAGAGCTTTATCAGCCCGTTTATGATATCAATAAACAGGCGCTCGAAAAGCAGGCACGCCACGATGCTTTCGATAAGATTTTGGCGGATTTCCTTGAGAAATACGATGCTGCGCACAGCGATTTGTCAGAAGAAGACCTTGAAGAGAAGCACGCAGAGGCCAACCGTTACTATGAAGATGTGATGCGTGATGCCATGCGTCGCTGCATTCTTGATGAAGGACAACGCCTTGATGGTCGTAAGACTACAGACATTCGACCCATTTGGTGCGAGGTTTCTCCGCTCCCAATGCCCCACGGAAGTGCGCTTTTCCAGCGTGGTGAAACCCTCTCCCTCTCCACTTGTACGCTCGGAACAAAGCTCGATGAGAAGCTTGTAGACGATGTTTTGGAGAAAAGCTACCAGCGTTTCCTCCTGCATTATAACTTCCCTCCGTTCTCAACCGGTGAGGCCAAGGCACAGCGTGGCGTAGGTCGTCGCGAAATCGGCCACGGTCATCTGGCATGGCGTGGACTGAAGGGGCAGATTCCCGAGGATTATCCTTACACGGTTCGCTTGGTCAGCCAGATACTTGAGTCGAACGGGTCTTCTTCTATGGCTACCGTTTGTGCCGGAACCCTTGCATTGATGGACGCAGGTGTGCCGATGAAAAAGCCTGTCAGCGGTATTGCTATGGGCTTGATCAAGAACCCCGGCGAAGATAAATACGCCATTTTGAGTGACATTCTTGGTGACGAGGACCACTTGGGTGACATGGATTTCAAGACAACCGGCACACGTGACGGTCTGACCGCCACGCAGATGGACATCAAATGCGACGGTTTGTCGTTCGAAATCCTTGAGCAGGCATTGATGCAGGCTAAGGCCGGCCGCGAACATATCCTGAATTGCATGCTCGAAACCATTTCCGAGCCTCGTGCAGAGCTCAAACCACAGGTTCCACGCATTGAAGCTTTCGACATACCCAAGGAGTTCATCGGTGCAGTGATAGGCCCCGGCGGTAAGATTATCCAGCAGATGCAGGAAGAAACCGGTGCAACCATCACCATTGATGAGACCGAAGGAAAGGGTCATGTGACCGTTTCGGCACCCAACAGAGACAGCATCGAGGCCGCAATGAACAAAATCAAGGCCATCGTAGCCGTTCCCGAAGTGGGCGAGGTTTATGAAGGTACGGTTCGCAGTGTGATGCCTTACGGTTGTTTCGTTGAGATTCTTCCGGGCAGAGATGGCTTGCTCCACATCTCGGAAATCAGTTGGAAGCGTCTTGAAACCGTTGAAGAAGCCGGCATCAAAGAGGGAGACAAGATCAGAGTGAAGCTCATGGAGATCGATCCCAAGACTGGTAAGTACAAGCTTTCTTGCCGTGCACTGCTCGAAAAGCCTGAAGGTTATGTAGAACGTGAGCGTCGTCCGCGTCCTGATCGTGGCGAACGTCGTCCTCGTCGTGACGGAGATTACCGCGAGAACAACCGTGGTCGTCGCTTCGAACACCAAGACAACGATGCAGATAATGGCGCCGTTGAGTAATCCTTAACGGACATTCCAACCTAAAAACAATCCCTGCACATGGTGAAAGCCATCGTGCAGGGACTTTTTTTTGTTATTTCTTCATGTAATCTCGTGGCGACATGCCGTAAAGGTTCTTGAACATGGTGGAGAACGAGGCCGAGTTGGTGAAGCCACAGGCGTACATTACCTCCGTAATATTCTGTCCGCTTTTCTGCAAGAGCCGGGCCGCTTGCTGCAAACGTGTATTGCGAATGAAGGTGTGGGGCGTCTGATTGGTCAGTTCTTTCATCTTTCTGTGCAGATGGACACGGCTGATTCCCACTTCTCGGGCAATCATATCCGTGTTCAAGTCGGGCACGCTGATGTTGGCATTGATGACGTTCAAGATGCGTTCCATGAGCTTTTCGTCGGGCGAATCCAGTGCAATCGGTTTGATTTTTCCCTCTTGTGTCTGGCTGCCGTTGAACTTATTGCGCAGCAATTCGCGTTGGTGCAGCATGTTGAACACTGTGCGTCGCAGGATATCCATGTTGAACGGCTTCACGATATAGGCGTCGGCACCCGTCTCCAAACCCTCTAATCGGTCTTCATCGCGGTTCTTTGCCGTCAGCATGATGACGGGAATGTGGTTTGTATTGACGTTTGCTTTGATTTTGGCACACAGCTCATTGCCGTTCATCACGGGCATCATCAAGTCGGTAATGACCAATGCAGGCAGTTTTTTCAGGATAACATCGAGCGCCTCGCGGCCGTTATCGCAGGCAATGACGTGGAAATTGCGCCCCAATTCCGTTTGCAGATAGTGGCTGATTTCGTCATCATCTTCGGCAATAACGATGGTCTGACGCTTGCGATTGGACAGTTGTTCGTTGAGCGAAGGCCGTGGTTTTCCTCCCGTTTCACCCTCTTGACCTGCGTTTTCAAGTGAAGTTTGCGATTCATCGAGGTCGATAGGCCTGTCTTTTTCAGTCTCCTTGGCCATCATTTCTTCTGGTTTGAGGTGACTGTTCCCCAAGGGCAGCGTGACCACAAAGGCGCAACCCCTTTCGTTTTCAAGGTTGCGTGCCTCGATATTTCCGTAATGCAGTTCCACAATCGAGCGTGCCAAGTCGAGTCCGATGCCTGTTCCGATATGCTCATCGTTGGTTTTTGTGTCGGCTTGATAGAAGCGTTCGAAAATTCGTTTCAGTTTTTCTTCGGGTATTTTCTCGCCATTATCGCTGATGGTGATGCGTGCTTCGGTGTCCGTATGGCTGAGGCGAATAGCGATATTGCCCCCTGTTGGTGTGTATTTGAAGGCATTCGAGATGATATTCACCAGCACTTTGTCGAAGTTCCTGCGGTCTATCCACACGGAAAGTGGGCCATCATGCCCGAAGCGGAAGTCGATGTTCTTCGCCTTGGCCTGCTCTTTGAAGAGTGCGTAAACATCGTCTATGAAGCCCACCAAGTCCGTTTTCTGCATGTGCATGGCCAACATTCCCTTGTCAATCTTGCGCAAATCCATGAGTTGATTGATGAGATGAAGAATGCGTTCGGCGTTCCTTTTGATGGTGGTGTAGATGCCTTGTCGGTGAAGGTCGGTGTCTTCCTTCATCAATTGCAGCAGGGGCGAGATGATAAGCGTCATCGGCGTGCGGATTTCATGGCTGATGTTCATGAAGAAGCGCAGCTTGGCTTCGCCCATTTCCTCGGCATGCATGTGGGCTTGAAGACGCATGCGGTCGCGCGTCTTACGCTTCTGATAGCGGTAAAACAGGCAGATGAGCGCGGCAATCGTCAGCAGATAGACCATGTAGGCAGGCGCAGAACGATACCAAGGTGCCTCTATTTCCACCGTGAAAGCCTTCACTTCCGACGGCATATTGTTATACATTGCCTTCACCCGAAAGGTGTAATTGCCCGGCGAAAGATGGCTGAACATGATCTCGTTCATGCCGGGTTGCAGTCTCACCCAGGCTTCTTTGTTGATGCTGTAGAGGTAGGTGATGTTGTCAGGGTCGTCGTATGTGAGGGTTGAAAGCTGAATGGAGAACGAGTTGTCCTCGTATTTCAGCCGGATATTGCTGTCGTTGATGCCGATATTCTGCTGCTGATTGCCCACGATAAGCCCTGTAATCATCACCTTGGCCGTCCAAGATTGGTCTGTTTTCCGGGCCGTATCAAACCAGTTGATGCCTGCCGTTCCGCCCAAAAGCAGGTAGCGTCCGTCGCTTATATAGGAGGCTCCGTCGGAGAACTCGTTGCTTTGCAGTCCGTTGTTGGCATAATAGCAAGCCAATACGTTTCCTTCTGTCGTCATACAGCACAGTCCGTGGTCGGTTCCTACCCACAGCCTGCCCCTCGAATCCTGCTCGATGCAGGCAATACCGTTGTCGGGTAGTCCGTTCTGCATGGTGAACAAGCGATGCTTGCGTGCCTTGATGTCGTAGCAATAGAGCCCATCATTGGTGCCGAGCCACACACGACCGCTTCGGTCTTCCAGCAACACGCGCGAAAAGGTGTTGTAGTTCGGACAGTTGGTTCCAAAGACATTGGTCCAGCTTCCGGCCGTCAAATCGAGGCAACTCAGCCCTACTGCTCCCGCAACATAGACGCGCCGGCCGTCGCGCGACACCACAACTTTGTTCAGATAATCGTTGGGTATCGAATTCATCTTGCGGTCGAAACCGGCTCCGGGCAACTGTCTGTAGTGCTTGATGCCGTAGTTTCGGATATCGAGGCAGGCCAATCCCTGTCCCATCGAGGCAAACCAAAGGTTTCCTTTGGGGTCGGTCGTGATGCCAAAAATGCTCGGTCGCTCGCCCATTTCAAGGTCTACGGGGTGATAGGTGGCCGAACTTGCTGTCACCCAGCCACAACCTTGCTGATAACTTCCCGTCCAAATGCGGCCCAATCTGTCCTCCGTCAGGCTGAGAATGGTGCCGGGTGTGGTGGTATAATGGTGGACGAGACGATGGTCTTTGTCCAACAAATAAAGTCCATCACGGTCGGTTCCCACCCAGATGTGGCCCGTTTTGTCGCGCAAGACCGCAGTCACGCAGTTGTTGCCTATCACGTTGGCTCCTGATTTCGGCCCCATATAGCCGAAATCCGAGTGTGTTGAGGGCTGCATGTAGACGCCTTTCTGAAACAATCCCAGCCATATATTGCCGCTACGGTCCTCGACTATCGTTTGAACCTTGGTCTTTGAGAGGTCGATGTTGTCGTAATAAGGATTGGAAACCAGCTGTTGACGTTCCGGATCGTACACATAAAGGCCCGAACCATCACAGCCCAACATCACTTGTCCTGCCCGATTTATATAGACTTTCACGATGGGTAGGTTGCCCGTTGCAGCTATCTTCACAAACTGTTTGGCTCCTTTGGCCATGCACCACAGGCCCATTCTCTTGATGCCCACGTAGACATTGCCCTGTCGGTCTACCCCAATGTCACCGCCTTTCACGAGTTCTCGCTCTTCGGGACGTGTGAAATAGCGCAGCAACCGCTTGCCGTCGAGGCACAAAAGGCCTTGGTCTTCGCTCACGATCCAAAGGCGGTTGCGGCCGTCTTCCACGATATGACTCACGTAGTTCACCGTGCGTAGGGCTCCAATGGGCCGGGCTACGTTGCCGTTGAGCCTGAATATGCCGTAACCCGACGAGGAAAAGAGCATCGTTCCGTCGTGGGTTTCGAGCAAATCCGTGATATATGTGCGCACGGGTTTGTTGTCGTTGGTCAGCAATCTGACGTCGGCGAACCGCCCGTTCTCCATGCGTTGCACGGTGAGATTGGTGCCGATGTAGAGCGTTCCCTTGCGGTCTTGGCAGACACAGTTGATATAATTGCTCGAAAGTCCGTAGGTCTTGTGTTCCTTTTTCAGCGTCTTGAACTGATAACCGTCGTAGCGGTTGAGTCCGTTTCGCGTGGCAATCCACATGAAACCGTCCTTGTCTTGATAGATATTCGTGACGAAACTGCTCGAAAGTTGGTTGTCGCCGTCATACAGTCTGCCCGTTCCGGCGTGGGCATGTAGCGTAAACAGCAGGGAAAACAGCAGCAGATAGCGTTTCATAAGGTATTACATGGTTTCTATAACTGTTACAAAGATACACCTTTTTCCGTAACCTTGCGGCTCGGTTCCCGTTTTTTTCGGCGAAATAATGCCCTGTTTGTTTGCTTGTTCCAATGATTTTCGCGATTTTTGCAAACAGGAAAGGCCCTTGGCGGCCGTCACTTCAACATCGGAAACATGAAAAAAGCCGGCTTTTATCTTGGCTTCAGCCTCGTTCTCTTGGCCTTTTATGCAGCAAGTTGCATGCATAGAAGGGCTTCGGCTGCCCGCTCCAATGCCCCAAAAACCGTCAGAAGAGGACTGAACCCCGACACGATAGGCTTCCGAACCCTGACGGATACGTTTGCTGCACGCCGGGGATTAGACAGCGTGGGCTACGAACTCTCCCTGCCAATCGGCGGTGGCAACCGAGCCGTCAGAGACAGTTTGACGCGCTATGTAGCCGAAATCTTGGTCAAACTTAACCCCGGTATCCTGGGAACCGATACCGAACAGCTGCGCCGACACACCTATCATGGCCCCCTTTCCGACCCCAATGCCGTGCTTGACTATTATAAAAAGGAGTTTCAAAAGGGCTTCGTCGTATGGGCAAATGAGGTAGGAAGGACGACACTGCAGCAGTATCTCTACTTCTGGGGCGGCAAGACATGGGAGTCAGCCAAGGCCATCAGCTATGGAATATCAGTGGAATGCTATTTCGGTGGGGCGCATCCCGAATATCTGTCTTATGGCGCTACATTCAGAAAATCAGACGGGAAGCGTGTCCAAATCATTGATACAGCGAAGGTGAAAGCCCTTCAAAAGCTCATGCGAGAGGCGCTTTTGAAACAGTATTTTGAGGACAGTGAGGACGGTCATGTGCTGAATGAACTGGACGAAGTACTGTATGGGCCGTTTATTCCGCTGCCCCGTGAGGGATTGTATTTGCAGGGTAGCGATGTGATTTTTGAATATGCGCAAGGCGAAATCTGCCCTGATGTCTACGGACTACCGTTTTTCTCGCTTCCTTACCGGCAGCTTCGTCCCTTTATGACCCGCGAAGCTTTGGATTTGTTGCCCCCGGATAGCAAGACGAGAAAAGTGCGATAACAGACAAGAATCGTTTCCACAGGTTGTAAATTCAATTCATGACCGATGTCAACCTACAACAGTGTGGAATGATTTGCGGAAAGTGGTTTGTAAATTCAATTCATAACCGATATTAACTACGTGACGAAATGCCACGCAAGGCGGCCATTATATTTGTAAATTCAATTTATAACGGATATTAACCCCCTGCCGGCTGTTTTGTTGAATCATGTACTTCGGTTCGCACTATATCCCATTTTACGGCGCAATACGGCCGGGGAGGGCATGTAGGGACGCACGGTCCGTGCGTCCGCGCAAGGAGAATGAAACACAAATGCACGATTATTAGAGCGGACGCACGAGCCGTGCGTCCCTACATGCGTTCGAACAGCTCATTCAATCAATCATTTCATGCATTAATATGGACAATGTGGACATGTAGGGACGCACGGCTCGTGCGTCCGTTCAACACGGTTGACGAGTAAACAAGTGAATAAGTGAACGA
>ERZ772960.3584-NODE-3584-length-10381-cov-17.051617_pt1 | contig 10381 bp, 26 predicted proteins | sample MGYA00580678_ERZ772960 | MGnify/ENA primary metagenome ERZ772960 (study PRJEB29015, sample SAMEA2737930) | human oral metagenome | biome: human oral; feature: human-associated habitat; material: dental | place: China | collected 2059 ...
AGGGGGTCATGTACACGTGGGAGCCAAATTTTAAAGTCAACTCCTCGGTCTTCATGCCCCTCTATTTTTGCATAGCATAGGGGGGAGTATTTCAACAGAGCCGTCAGCTTTGACACTGTATCTTCTAGATCTAGCAGACGCATTATGCCTAGCTTCATGACAACTCTTGCATAATGTTATTAAGTTATCTTCACCAAGTGAAATTGATGCATCCATAATGTTTTCTTCAGTTAGTTCTACAATGTGATGCACTTCTTTGCCTGGTGTTATCAACCCTTTTTTCAAACAGTCTTGGCATAGGCCGTTATCTCTTTTCCAAATAAACTGTCGTGTCTTCTGCCATGTTCTTGATTTATAAAAAGCTTTGCTAAATTCCTTCGCCATACATTTCCTCGGTGCAGGCGAAAGGGAAACCATTAATTTTATATAGAGAAAGGAGGATTGATAATGAAAACTTCATGCCAAGTTACATATTTTTATAATGGCTTCCCATGCAAAAAGCACACATCCCAAACATGTGTGCTTCCTTCACCTACGCGCATAGTAGCATAATTTTTCAAGCACAATTGTGCAAAGTTAATATTTGCGTAGAATATTTTTAATTTTTCTCTGTACTACCGAATGGTCATATCCAAGAATATACCCTATCGTTTCAAATGACCTTCCGCATTCATAGCGCTGATACAGAATCTCTATTTCTCTATCAGATAATTTTCTAAGGAAGGTTTGAATATCATTTAATTCTGTTTCATAAATTTGATATTGTCTGGATAATTGTTCTTCCTCATTCATCAATTCAATTAGATTGCATTTGTAAATATGCGTTCCTCGTTGATACTTTGCCTCTTCTTCTGAACGTATTGCAGGCGATCTAACTGTACCCTTTAGTTCAATGCTTATCTCCTGAAGCCTATCCCAAATTTCAACAGCACGATTTGCAGAGAACTTGATACCTTTCAGTTTTCCATCAATATACTTAATTTTTTCGTTATTAATCATGTTTCACCCTTCTACTTATTTTCTTCTCTACCCAACGCAAGCGGTCTTCAAGCACAAAGAGTTGGTATGTATTAACTTCTGCATATTCATTTCTTTTATGCGCAGCCTTTACCCTTGCTATTTCTTTTTCTAGGTGATTTCTTTTTCTGTATAGAATGGCTAGCTCAATTTCTTCTTTCTTAGTCATTATCATCTGCTCCTGCAACACGAACTGCTATCATCATAAAAACTCCAAAAAACATTCCACATCCAAATGATAGAATTACAATCATTGTTTATCCTCCGGCATACAGTACACAGGTGAATTTGTCCAAAAGTTATCGCTAATCATTTCCATCATAATATTCTGTGCTTCTTCTTTCTTAGAATAAACACCAAGTAAACGATCATTATCATCAATAGTTGCTCTTATCTCATAAGTTATCTTTTCGTCTCTATCTTTTTCTAATAAATAGAACTTTTTAACGTTTGGTCTGTAGTAGATTACATCTCTTTTTTGATTCTGAATTGAATACATTTTTATCTCCTTTTTCTATCGTCTTGTGAGTGTAACAGAATCAGAACTATGTTACGCTCATTTCAAAGCCTTATTTTCTTAATAACGCTTATCAGTATTGATTTATCTTGATTTCCTGTATTTATGACAGTTACATAAATCGAATGTTACACTCACGCATATTTTTTTATTGTTTTCGGTACATGCAAGAATGTTTATTTTCTATCCCCATTTTTCTGTGTGGTTGATAGACTGTCTAACATCCTGTATGTCTGAAGGCTCTAACATGATATAGAGCATTGTTTCTGCAGCGCTCTCATGCATCAGCAGCTTCTGTGTTGTTAGCAGGTCGTGTGTTTCATCCCAGTACCATCTACCATATGACTTTCTTAAACTGTGGCAAGCAACAGGATATTCAATGCCTGCTTCTTTGGCCAATTGTTTAATTACTCTCCATGCCTGCTGTCTAGTGATTGGATAGCCTTTTAAGCCCTGCCTTGATTCAAAGATATATTCATTAGGTTGGATTGAATAACGCTCTATGTATTCACGAACTGTCGCATATACATCGGCATTCATTGTAAACTGCTGTACTTTTCCGGTTTTCATTTCCTTACAAGTATATTGGCCACCCGCAATATCTCTAGGCGTTAACTCAATAAGGGTTTCTATTCTGTTGCCTGTATTCACTCCCAGGATAAGCAGTATATAGTTTCTGTACCATACACGATACTTCCAACTGCTCGGATCGTGTTTGTCTCTATGATTCAGACAACACCGGACCATTTCATCAAAATCACTCTTAATGAATGGCTTTACAATTTCCCTACCATGTTTATCCGGTGTCTTCCGAAGATAGCCTTTGGTCCGTTGCAGACGTCTAAGCTGTCTCATCTACGTATTCAACTCCAAGTTGTTTTAACTCTTCCACATATCCATTCAGCTCATAGTTAAAATTTTCCAAAATTATATTGAGTATTTTTTGAACTAAAACACCATCAATTTCAAAATAAACATGATTAACTCTCACACAAAAATCACTTATCCCATTTTCTTTTGAAGAATTTAAAAATGAAGTTTCTTTTTTTAAACATTCTATTTTTGTTAATATCGTTTCTACCTTTTCGATATCACTTGATTTCATCATTCACCATTTCCAGCCTTTCTTTTAAACGTTCAAATTTTCTTTCACGCACTTTCTGAATTTCCTCAAAAGTAATCTTGTACATCATCATTAGTTGGTCTATGGTAATTGTTACATCTGCCATTTCCTCGATTAAGTGTTCACGGTCCAGCTTCCCTCTAAAGTCCTTGCAAATTTCTTTTGTAAGTTCACTCATTTCTTCGATTGCCATTAGTTTCTGTGCCTTCTCACCATAAGTGGAAATGGCTTTATTAAAAATTTCTTGATAGGTCATCATTCTTTTGCTCCATTATCCCTTTCTGCTATTAGTTGTTTTAAAACATTTAGATCATATCCACTTTCAATGAATTTAATTGCAATCGGTTTATTACAACCATTCCCAAGATATGTGTAAATATATGCAATTTCGTCAATGTTAAATTTAGTTCCTAATGTTTTATTAAAAGCGGATATATATTTTTGTTGCCATTCGATATTACGTTTAGAAGTTCTGTACGGTTCTGTTTTATAACACCTGCTTACAACTGATATAAATCTTCGTTTCAACTCAATATCACTCTCTATTTCTCCTAAAGAAAACCAAAGCATATTTTGTTGATCAAGAGTTATTTCAAATCCACCATTAACGTAATATTTAATGAAGCTATGTGGAAATTCCGACATTATTTTTATCAGAAAATCTTTTATTGCATCATTCATTACCTTCACCACCCAAACACGTCATCGACAAAATCTTCTAGCATGAACCACACTCTTATAAACGTTGCTATTATACATGCGCATATGAATAATCCTACGCAACAGCAGAACACAATGAATAATATGAGTGCAATTATTCCAATTACTAAATTTATGTTTTCCATTATTCACTCCGTTCTATTTGTGTCTTACTGACCATTTTCATAAAATCATCGTAGCTTTGGTTTTCAAGGTATAGTTTCAACAGATTGTATTGATTGATATTTGCTTCAACTTGCACTTGATAATTATGCTCTGCAATATGAAGCATATCTATCAATTCATCTTTTGACTTTCGTTTTAGTGCTGTATCACTCGGAAAAACTGTTCCTAAGCACCCTAACTTTTTAAGCATTTGGATCACCCCACATTCTTTTGAATGCAAGTTTTGATCCAAACTCGAAATTAAAGTTATCTTCTTTTGAACATTTAGAATTTGCATGTCTCACGCATTTTCCATCGACGTAGTAAGCAGCTGTGATACGGTTCCCTTTCTTAACAATTTGAATTTCTTCTTTAGTTTCCGTCAATTCACGAAGTGTTCTCATCATGTTTTTCATACCATAGATAAATGCATCAACAATGTCATATCTCTTTTCCATTTACATCACCTGCGTTTTCTTTCTAAAAACCATCCATATTGTTTTTGCCTGTTTTCCACTCCTGTTTCCGAACAGTGGATATGCACCGATTACTTTGATGATTTCCGATACCGGTATCTGATATTCATTCCATTTAAATATCAGCGTCCCACGGTTCGATAATACGCGCATACATTCGGCAAAACCGTCGCGAATAATATCTTTCCAATTAGTAGGGAGCTTCCCATATTTCTTTGCCATCCATGCATTACTTCCGATTTGTTTTAAATGTGGTGGATCAAAAACAACGAGATCGAATAATTCATTTTCAAATGGTAAATCTGTAAAATCAGCAACCACATCCGGAGCAATCGTAAGTCTTCTTTCTATTTTTCCGTTTTTACTTTTATAAATAATTTCATTATCGACCGTTCTGCAATCCACATACAAAGTGCCCTTATGGTTTTTATCGAACCAGATCATCCTGCTCCCACAGGTCGCATCGAGTATCATTTATTCTTCACTCCAATCCAGTGCCTGACCGCATGAACAACAATACAGTTGTCCCTCTATCACAACTTCATTCCTACTCCCTAATTTTCGTAACTCACCTTTACAGTTTGGACAGTTTCCCTGCCGAACTACCGGTGTACTTTGATTGATAGGTTTCTTTGGCGTTGCCTTATCAACAAGTTCCTGTAACGCTTTTCTTGCAATCTCTCTTTTGGCGTCTAACTCATCCCTATATGTTTTATCGTCAACTGTTTCATCAAACATTTGTAACGATACAGCCAGATAATCTAATGCTTCTTGATATCTATTCATTTAGCAACTCCTTAATGATCTTCTTCACAAGTTCTTCCTTTTCTCTTATTTAATTTTTTATAAAATCAAACTCTGCTGTACATCTTTTAACATTTTCTGTTTTGCCTGCTTGTAATAATCTTTCTTGATTTCAAATCCATAACAAGAACGATTTATCTCTGCACACGCTCTAAGTGTTGAACCGCTGCCGGCACATGGATCTATCACGACATCGCCCTCATCTGTAAATATTTCAATTAGTTGTTTTAATAACTGTACTGGCTTCTGTGTAGGATGTATCTTTGGTGTTGTTGTATCTCGTTCCCACTTAAACCAGTTGAATATCATGCGATTGTTGTTATTGAATTTTGGCAATTTATCACGATATAAAACAACCGCATACTCAGTAGCACCGACTATCTTCATATTTGCCTTTAGCACTTGTCCTGAATAGTTTTTTACAAATACAAGCGGGTAACTTTTCATAAATCCATACTTTTTCCCATACTCAATAATTTGTTGCATTTGTTCAAAGGCACAGAACACGATCATTGCTGGTGCTTTTCCAACTTCTTTCGGCTCTTTAATTAGCATCTTTGAGCAAAAATGCATGTATTCTGGAATTCTGAAATAACCATCGGTATCAAAGAACGATGACTTTGCCTTTTTACTTTCACCGTTCTTATTGTCACCACCGACATACCATGACGGACTGCTTGCATACGCATTTTCAGCAAGATTGTACGGAATGTCCGCAATGACAAGTTGTGCTTTCGGGATTTGATAGCGTTTATAGTTTTGAAAACTATCATTAAATAACTCTATCTTCTGCTGTTTAATCATTTTCTCTTCCTTCCTGCTGCAACCTGAGCACCCTTTCAATCAGTTCCTTTGATGGCGGTTTTCCTTCCGGCAATGTACCTTCTTCCTGTTGCCGGATATATTCCGGCGTTGTAATCTTTACATACGATTGTGGTTTCAGAGTATATTCTCGTTCTGCACATGCAATCCAAGAATTGATGAACCTCATGATTCCATTCTTGGTCTTTCGCTTTGTCGGATTAGTTTTAAGCCATTGGCTCATTTTTAAAATTTGATCACGTACATTCACATCTGGATAAGCATCAACGAATTCTTTTAAATGAGTCTTGGATATGTGAAACCGAGAACCATCTTTCAGAATTAAAGGTGGTAAATCCATTACAGGTTCGGATGCGAACGAAGTTTGCTCCGGACAAGTAGTATTTATATCTTCTTTACTTCTTATATTTCTTATTATTCTTATATTGTCCGCACTTCGTTGCGCACTTTGGTACGCACTTTGATACGCAGTTTGTTGCGCATTTAGTTCCGCAAGGGTTTCGCCAACATCTTGAAATTTGTCGTAATTTACTATGCTTATGTGCGTATATTTGTTTGTAGATTTTAATGTAATCATCTTTTCATTTTCAAATATTTTTAGCCACTTGCGGATTGTGTTATCTGATTTAATGCCGGTTACGAGCATCAGGTTATTGATTGATGTGATCAATTCACCTCTCTTTACTTTTCGCCCTTTAAAGTAACCATCGGTCCAATTTGCTAAAAGCAATACATGCATCCATATCGTGAATGCATAGTAGCAATCATGATAGCGCCACTCTAATATCTGGCGGTCTATCTTAATAAATCCCTGTTTCATATATGTCCTTTGCCACACTTACAATAGATTTGTATTTTCTGTGACATATCCTTTCTTTTAAAGCGGTCTATTGCAATCAATGCATTCAGCGTTAGACCAGTTATCCCTTTCTAATTTAATTTGGCATTGGTTGCGGCCAGCGAACGCGCTCCTGCAAGTGCACGCAATACTTCACGATAACTTAGCTCCTTCTTTTCTAAAATTCGGTATATCTGAGAAGCAGTGCGTTCGACAACAGCATCTCTTGTAGATTGATTTTCATATTCTTCTAGTGTCAGTTGTTTCTTCATGTTCTTTTTCTCCTATTAACAGCCGTAGCTGTTCTAACTGTTTTTTTGTTTGATAAAACTTGCATTGTAAGCATTCATTCTTAACTTCAAACACCCTGTACCCAGCTTTAATTGGTGGGCAACATTGTGTTTCTTCATTCCATCTAGTGCATTGCTGGCAATCAAAACATTGCTTAATCACATTGATCACTCATCTCTTTTACTTTTCTCTGAAATGCGTCAAGTTTTGAAAGTTCAAAGTTAAGTGCAGCTTCTGCTTGATCATCGTTTAAAATCACAACATCGTTATCAATGATTTCTTCTACAGGCTCACCTTTTAAGCGATGCAACTTATTAGCAATTAGTGAATTCATAGGTCTATACCTACTAAGAAAAGAAATACCCTTGCAAAAATAGCTAAACAAGAACCGTAAATTATAATTTTTTCTAGTGCTTCTTTTATTATTTTTTTTAAATTATTCATATCTGTACCTTTCTAAAAAAGTGTTAATTGTTCCTGCTCCTTATCGCTTATTTCTTGTGTGCTTGGAGCTTTAAAAGTTTCGTAGATGAATTTATCCAGCTTATCTTCAATGCGTCTTCTACGTGCTTTCATTCGTGCAATATCAGCTTCCAACTGCTCTATGTCAATACTTTCCTTTTCTTGCGGAATTCTCGGCACCGACCATACATCTTCCAGATTGGTTATTATTTCGCTGAATTTTACTTGTTTTGTCTTGCAGTCATAAATTTCTTTTTTAACATCACTAATCGTTTTGCTTTTTTTCAGTACCAAGAGCACAATCACGATTGATGTATCTTCAAAAGCATTTTCGACCAAATTCAATTCAACAAGTGAAGCTCCTAATAAATCACGAAACTTTTGTTCTTGCGTTCTATAAGTAACTCCCGGGAAAAGAATGTAGAAACCATAATCCTTTGCATATTGGATTGACTTTAAAACGAATATGTCATCAACTGCACCTGATTTTTTCCACTCGAATTCACTTTGAATATTTGATTGCTCTATCTCTGATAGATCTTTGAACTTAATAGAAAACGGAGGATTCATTATGATGCAATCAAAATCTGTAAAACCAGATTGATTAAAGAAACTATCATTTATTACTTTCGAAGTTGGATAGTTTTCCAGAAAAACATCACAAGCTTCTTTTTGAATCTCTATTCCCTGTATGAATGATGCATTTACATATTGTTCTAGCTGACCACTTCCACATGCACCATCAAATACAGTTGGATTGTCTCCTACATATTGACGTACTTTCTTTGCAACATATCTTCGTAGTTCGTCACCAGTTATGTACTCTGCAAATTTGTCAGCAATCTTCCTGTTGTTAAACTCTTTCATCAGCTGCCGCCTCTTCTAACGGTCTTCTTCCCATTAGCAGCACGTTGTCTCTCTTCTGTTGTAAAGCGTCGTGAAACTTGTTCTTTTGGCGGCATACGATGCAACTTACAACCATCCGTTAACGCAGCTAATATTTGGCTAAAAACAAAACCTGTTTCTTCCCTACAGCCATACTCTCCAAGCGTTAGATCCATATGTCCCGAAAGGGCCACTTTAATAGCGTCACCCGATGGTGTTATGTAAATGTCGACAATATTATTGGTATTAAAAAGACTTTTTCTGTCTTCTGATAAAATCCACATATCTCTACCTTTCTGTGTTAAAATGGTAGTGACATATTTCCGATGTCACTTAAGCGCTGTGTCTTTGTCGGGACTGCGCTTTTTTAGTTGCCTTTGCAATAGCGGCACGATATTCATTTGATATATTTTGATTGCGATAATCATCAAACAGTCTATCCACCTGTTCCGCTTCATATCTCCATCCACGCCCCATTTTTACGCGATCGATAATCCCTGCATTAAACCACCCTTCAATCGTTTCATCCGAAACAGAGAAGAGTTCTTTCAATTCCTTCTGCGTGTAATATTGTTTTCGGATATTGTTCTGCAATCTGACTTTTGCTATTTCAACAGCAACCGCAGATTTAACTGTCTTTTCCACCAATTCTCGAATGTAGTCTTCTATGATGTTCTCCATGCAATTCTCCTTTCTATAATCGCTCCTCTCTGCTGATGTATAATGCACCTGAAAGGAGGTGAATAAAATGTTTAAATATGATGAACATACTGCTACCAAAAAAGCTTTCGAATTAGCAGAAAAGGCAATTGAAGCAGGTTTCTTGGGAGCAGGTATGGATGGCCGAACAGCTGGCGAATATGTGATCGCTTTTATGAACGCCATCGTCGATGGACTTACTGAAAAGAATGCAGGACCAAATCAGCTAGATGAGTAGTAGCTTCGACTACTGCCGGTAAAATGCTTCCAACCTGTCTGCTGGAGGCATTTTTCGTTTCTTTTTGTATCCAATCACACAAATCATTTAATACTTCTTTCAATTTCTCTTTTGTCTCCATTTCTATCCTCCTTTCTTGATATAATTTAGATAAATACGCTGGAGGTACTGATTATGAAAAATCTAATATTGCGTTTTAGAATGTATAGATTGCTTACCAAGATGCTTGATGCTGAACGAAGTGGAAATACTATGTTATCCGTTTGCAATCTTCCAAAAGACGAAGAAATATTGTCTGCGCTGCAAGAAGCAAACTGCATTGAGATAGAATATGCCGACAACACAATATGGTTCATTCATCGCGGCCAAAAACCACGCTTGTATCTAATCGAACGATCAGAACTTTGGGTAAATCGAATCATTTCGTTTATCCTTGGCATTGCGTCAACACTTCTTGTTGAAGCTGCAATCAAAATACTCTTTTCAGCGCAATAATGATTAATCCAACTAATACACCCATTAAGAAGAATGTAATGATTCCTCTACTTTCTTTTTCCATACTGTCTCCTTTCGTTGCTATGATTCTTGATAAAGATCATTAATATTCACCTGTAAAGCTTCTGCAATATAGAAAACATCTTCTGCATTGATTTTTGAGCGAAAATTAAGCATATTACTAAATTCTTGCTCAGTTTTACCGATATTTTTAGCGATTGTTTTTTGCTTCAATCCTTTTAAATCGATAGTCTTACGAATGTTTTTTACAAGAGTTTCCGAAGTAAACATATATATCAACCCCCTTTCTAATTACAAGTTTCTTTTAATAATTAGATAATATTACAAGTTTTATGTAAATACAATATATTTTTATCAAATTTCTTGTATAAATATATAGAAAATTTCAAATTTTAAATATATTATCTCTTTAGGAGGTAGTTTATGAGCATAGGTAGCAGAATCAAAGAAGCAAGAACCGCGCTGAATTATACTCAAAGTGAACTTGCAGAAGCACTTGAAATTACTACAGGAGCAGTCGCGAATTACGAAAATGAAGTAAGCGTTCCGAAGCCAGAAATTCTATATAAACTAATGAACGTTTTGAAATGTGATGCAAATTATCTTTACCAAGATATGTATAATTCAAAAAATAATGATTTTATCATTAGTAGTAATGAGCAATCTTTCATAAAAAAATACCGCAGCTTAGATGGCTACGGCAGAAAAGCAATAAATAATGTGTTAGATGTTGAATATGAGCGTTGTAACACAGTTCTTGAAGAAGATGTACCAGCATACATTACAAAGCCTTATTACGCTGTAGGAGCGTCTGCCGGCAATGGTGAGT
>ERZ772960.3587-NODE-3587-length-10377-cov-9.459891_pt1 | contig 10377 bp, 10 predicted proteins | sample MGYA00580678_ERZ772960 | MGnify/ENA primary metagenome ERZ772960 (study PRJEB29015, sample SAMEA2737930) | human oral metagenome | biome: human oral; feature: human-associated habitat; material: dental | place: China | collected 2059 ...
ATGAAATTATGCGCTTAAGAGTATAGGCTTGCAACTGGGTTTTAGGACTGACCCCAAACACTGATGATATGGGAATAAGTTGTCTGTAGAAGACGGAAAGACAGGCTGATGGACAGGCATCGTATCCATTTGTCTTTTCTGCATTTTATCCTCCTTTATAAGACCATCTAACTTTGGATAGCCATACCATGCAAGTGCATAAGCATTTATTTCCAATCTATGCAGTTAACGGAGGAACCCTAAATTTGCCGATACGGATTATTTTCGTTATCTTTGTCAACAAAACAAACGAAACAACCAATGGCAACAGTAGACGACAAGAAGATTATCTTCTCAATGGTGGGGGTGTCTAAGATCATCCCGCAGAATCAGAAACAGATCCTGAAGAACATTTACCTCTCGTTCTTTTATGGTGCAAAGATAGGCATTATCGGTCTCAACGGTGCCGGAAAGTCCACGCTGATGAAGATCATCGCCGGACTGGTGGAGCCTACACAGGGTGAGGTGGTATGGAGTCCCGGCTACTCGGTGGGCTATCTGCCGCAGGATCCGCCGCTCGACGAGACAAAGACCGTGAAAGAGAATGTCATGGAAGGCGTACAGCAGATCTATGATGCACTGAAAGAATACGACGACATCAACGTGAAGTTCGGACAGGAGGAGTATTACTCTGATGCCGACAAGATGGACAAACTGATGCAGCGACAGGCTGAATTGCAGGATATCATCGATGCAACAGATGCCTGGAACATCGACTCGCGACTGGACCGCGCAATGGATGCACTGCGCTGTCCAAAGGGCGATCTGCCTGTAACGAACCTTTCGGGTGGAGAGCGTCGCCGCGTCGCACTCTGCCGCCTGCTCCTTCAGAAGCCCGATGTGCTGCTGCTCGACGAGCCGACGAACCACCTTGACGCCGAAAGCATCGACTGGCTGGAGCAGCATTTGCAGCAGTATGAGGGTACGGTCATCGCCGTTACCCACGACCGTTACTTCCTGGACGATGTGAGCGAGTGGATTCTTGAACTCGATCGTGGCGAGGGCATTCCATGGAAGGGCAACTACTCATCATGGCTTGAGCAGAAAACAAAACGCATGGAACAGGAAGAAAAATCGGCTTCCAAGCGTCGCAAGACCCTGGAGCGTGAGCTGGAATGGGTACGTATGGCGCCGAAGGCACGGCAGGCAAAGGGAAAGGCCCGTCTGAACTCTTACGAGCAGATGCTCAACGAGGAACAGAAGCAGCATGAGGAGAAACTCGAAATCTTCATCCCGAACGGTCCGCGTCTTGGAAACAAGGTGATCGAAGCGCGACACGTGAAGAAAGCCTTTGGTGAGAAGGTGCTCTTCGACGACCTCAACTTCACGCTGCCGCCGAACGGCATCGTGGGCGTCATCGGGCCGAACGGTGCAGGCAAGACAACGCTCTTCCGCCTCATCATGGGACTGGAACAGGTCGACGGCGGAACATTCGAGGTGGGTGAGACGGTGAAGCTGGCATACGTCGACCAGCAGCATAAGGATATTGACCCGAAGAAGACAGTGTATGACGTTGTGGCACAGGGAAATGAGACGATCCGCATGGGTGGGCGCGACATCAACTCGCGGGCCTATCTCTCACGTTTCAACTTCTCCGGCACCGACCAGAGCAAGCTCTGCTCCGTCCTCTCCGGCGGCGAACGTAACCGCCTGCAATTGGCACTGGCCCTGAAGCAGGAAGGCAACGTCCTCTTACTCGACGAACCGACGAACGACATCGACGTGAATACGCTCCGTGCTCTGGAGGAAGGTCTCGAGGCATTCGCAGGATGTGCGGTCGTCATCAGTCACGACCGTTGGTTCCTCGACCGTATCTGTACGCACATCCTTGCCTTTGAGGGCAACGGAGAGGTGGTCTTCTTCGAGGGCGGTTTCTCTGATTATGAGATCAATAAGGCACGCCGATTGGGTAATGAGGAGATAAAGAAAGGAAGGTACAGGAAGCTGATGGAGGGATAAAAAAGCCTCACCCCCGGCCCCTCTCCGAATGGAGAGGGGAGTAGACGGCGGGAGACTCCTGCGTGGAAGGGACCGAGGCCGAGACAGGATTCGGGTGAGGCTGGGAGTCCAAAGACAGAAGGAGGAAACCTCTATGCAGGAGAAACCGAACCCGAAGCCAGGTAAAACAGGGATTCCGGGACAGATGAAGAAAAGACCGGAGAACCCTCCTCAACAGGGAGGATAAAAACAAAATGAGTTGTCTGTTGTTAAAATGAGACCTGTCCATGTCACCTTTTGTGCACCGGCAACGTTATACATGTGAATCGGTTCAGAAAGAAAATTCAATGTATAACCTACTTAAAAATGAATGATTATGGATTCTGTAGTTCTCCACACCCTTGCTGACGCTGTTTTCCCAATAGCCGTCGCGGTGATTCTTCCTATTGTGTACACCTGGCTCACTTACCGGAACAAGCAGCACGAGACCGACAAAAGAAGCCAGATTGTAATGGCTTTCATCGAAAAGAACCCTGATGTCGACATACAGGAGTTCCTCCGCCAGATAACTCCTCCGAAGAAACCGTACAAGGAGAAGTTGATGACAATGGTGCATTACGAGATGCTTTGGGGAACAATCTGCATGATAGGCGGGACCGCAACCATCTTGGTGATTATAACACTGTGGCTCGTGTTGGGCTTTGCCAACACGTACATTCCTATTGGTGCCGTCTTCGGCGTACTTCCACTGGCTGTCGGATGCGGTCTGCTGGCAGCCTACAACAATGGCAAGAAGGCTCTGGACAAGCTGAACGACAACGATTAGGAAACTATGACAAGAGAACAGTTCGTCAACCGGGTCGGTCAGGAGCAGGCAGCATTGCGCCGGTTCCTGACGGCCTTGTGCTGCGGCAACAGTGCCGAAGCTGACGACATTGCTCAAGAAGCACTCATCAAGGCCTATCTTCGAAGCGAACAGTACGACGAACGGGGGAAGTTCCCGGCATGGCTGATGAAAACCGCCTATCGTGTCTTCATCGATTCACACCGCAGACAGAAGAACCGGGCCGAACAGCCTATTGAGAAAGCCTTGACGTTACAGGGAAGCAATGGGAGCGATGATGCTTTCCGCTACGAGGAATTGCACAGTGCCTTGGCAACGCTTTCTGAAACGATACGGACAAGCATCCTGCTCTATTACATGCAGGGCTATCAGATAAAAGAGATTGCAGAGATAACCGACAGCAGTGAGAGTGCCATCAAGAAGCAGCTCTCACGGGGACGGGAGGAACTTAAAAACTTACTGGGAAGATGAACGAGGACAAATTCTTAAAAGACCTGCTGGCAGACTATCATCCCCGGCTTTCGAATGACAGGCAGTTCATGGGGAGGCTGCAACGGCAGATGGAACTTGTAGAAGAAGTAAAGGCTTATCAACGCGCAGAGACCCGTAAGAACAGACGGCTGTCAGTCTGGATGCTTGCCGTCGGCATTGTAGTGGGGTGCATGGTGACGCTCGCAAGTTTCACACTGCCTGCCATCATGGAGACATACGTCAATGGGACAGAATCGGAACTTATCCTTGTCCTGCTGCACAACGTCCGGTATATCGGTCTGGCGATCGGTGCCGCCTTCGTCACGTTCAGCCTGCTGTTCACCATGAGGATGGCCAACCTGAAACCGTAAAGCCCCATTCTGCGGGAAGCAGGGGAAGGTGTCAAAAAAAGAGACACCCACACGATGAGGATGTCTCTTTCCTTATGCCTCTCCGACAGCTATCGAACCTGTACGACCAGATACTTGCTCGTGCTCCAGAAGGTCTGCGGATCCGTGATACGGAGGACGTACTGCCCGTTGGTGTCAGTCGACAGAGAGTAGCTGCTGCTCGGATGAGCCGTCAGCAGCCGGGCGCTCTTGCTGTAAAGTTTGATTTCCTTATTGACACGGATGTCAATCTTCGTAAAGTAGTTTTTGTTGAACGAACCCTGCAATACCTTTCCACCGTCGAGGATGTGCTGTGCCTTCAGTTCACTCTTCGTACCGAACACATACCAGCCTGTATTCAGCTGCTTGTCCTGTGTGCTGATGGTCTCGGTCTTCTGATTGCTTTCCGCCTGAAGATTTTCCTTTTCCTTGGTGAGGGTCTCCTTCTCCGTAGCAAGGCTCTCTTTTTCCGTCTTCAGCGTCGCAACATCCGTATTCAGCCCCGTGATGGTCTCGTCAAGTTCCTTGATATGGATATTTTTCGACTCCAGTTCGGAACGGAGCTGCTTCAAGTCCGACTCCTTGCGGCTCAGCTGGTTGGTCAGCTGGCTGAGGGTCTTCTTCATGGCGTCCCCCTTGAAGCCCGTCTCGCGCAACTGCTGCTGCAGCTTCTTGATCAGTTCGCGGTTCTCCTTCATGCGCTGGGCGATGAACTGGATATTCTCCTTCACCTGCGTAGCCTTGTCCGGCCGTTCACCGTCCTTCGCAATCGTTACCCGGTTCTCGGCCTCGTTGATCTCGGTAAAGCCCTGCTGGATATCGTTCAGCGTGCCCATCATGTCATTGATTTCATTGTCACGTGCACTGATGATAGAGCGCAGGGAGTCATTCTGTATCTCGGCAGGATTCAATGCCGACTTCTTGTCTTGATTGCAGGATGCCAGTGCAAGAGCTCCACATACTGCCATTACTAATAGTTTCTTCATACGTTATATGTTTTATCCGTTTGCTTCTTCCTGTCGGAAGACTTGACTTTTTCCTTTCCCGCCACCACGATGACAAACTCACCCCGTGGTTCGGTCTCTTTGAAATGGGCGATCACCTCTGCCAGCGTTCCGCGTACACTCTCTTCATGCACCTTTGAGATTTCCCTGCAGCAGCTTGCCTGCCGCTCCGTTCCGAACACCTCCGCAAACTGTTCCAGGGTCTTTACCACCCGGTAAGGCGACTCGTAGAAGACCATCGTCCGCGTTTCCTCCGACAGGCTTTCAAGATGCGTCCTGCGCCCTTTCTTCTGCGGCAGGAAGCCTTCGAAACAGAACCGGTCGCAAGGCAGTCCGCTCGACACAAGCGCCGGCACGAAGGCCGTCGCACCCGGCAGCGTCTGGACAGTCACGCCGCTGGCTGCCGCCTCACGGGCCAGAAAGAAGCCCGGATCGCTGATGCCCGGCGTCCCCGCATCAGAGATGAGCGCAATGGTCTCCCCTGCTTTCAGACGGTTGACAATCCCTGCAGAAGTGCTGTGTTCATTGAACTTATGATGAGATATCAGGCGGTTCCTGATTTCAAAATGCTTCAACAGAATACCCGAGGTGCGGGTATCTTCACACAGAACCAGATCAGCCTCCTTAAGGACTCTGATGGCCCGGAGCGTCATATCCTCCATATTGCCGACAGGGGTCGGTACGAGATACAGTATTCCCATTCTTAGCTGCAAATGTAAGTCAAATCGGATGAAAGTCAAAATAAATTAGCTTTTTTTACATAACAATCATTTCCGTTTGCAGGGGGCAGAAGCATCGGAGACCGGGGGCATTCAGAAGAGGGGCACATCCGGCTGCAGGTACAGGATGAGAGGAGGAAAGGAGAATGTTTCACCGCCACAGGTTGAGGAAAAGACGGCATCCTTCAGGGGAAAGGTTCAGAAATCTTGACCTCTCGACACATTCAACCGGGAAGACAGCTTCTTCCCCGGCTTCCCCCTCTTTCAGCAACTTTTAACGCTTAACATTTATCTTTTCTCTATAAAATATCTATCTTTGCATCAACAAATGACAACGATGGACAATCTCAACGGTGAAAGGCGTCGGCAGGGACGCATTGAAGTGATTTGCGGAAGTATGTTCTCCGGCAAGACCGAAGAACTCATCCGACGGATGAAACGGGCGAAGTTCGCCAGACAAAAAGTGGAGATCTTCAAGCCCTCCATTGACACCCGCTATTCCGACGAGGATGTCGTCAGCCACGACCAGAATACCATTCACTCCACACCGATCGACTCATCGGGCAGCATCCCGCTCCTTGCAGCAGGCATCGATGTCGTCGGCATCGACGAAGCACAGTTCCTGGATGACGGGCTTGTAGATGTCTGCAACCAGCTGGCGAACAACGGCGTGCGCGTCATCATCGCCGGCCTCGACATGGACTACAAGGGTGTCCCCTTCGGTCCTATCCCCGCCCTCTGCGCCATCGCCGACGAGGTGACGAAGGTGCATGCCATCTGTGTGAAGTGCGGTGCGCTGGCATACGTGAGCCACCGTCTTGTGGCCGACGACCGCCGTGTCATGCTGGGCGAACAGCAGGAATACGAGCCGTTGTGCCGTGCCTGCTATCAGAGAGCGATACAGGAGGAAAGAAAAGACAGAAAATAAAAGGACTATGGCACAGACTATCACATTCGACAAGTTCATACGATGGGCATTGATCGCACTTGCCATCCTCGCCGTCGGCTTTATCATCAATGCCCTCTCCGGGGTGCTTCTGCCTTTCTTTATCGCATGGCTGCTCGCCTACCTGCTCTACCCCATTGTGAAGTTTGTACAGTACAGGCTCCATGTGCCGAGCAGAGCCTTGAGCATCCTCGTCACCCTCCTGTTCGTCGCAGCGGTCATTACCGCCATCTTCCTCTTCATAGTCCCCCCGATGATCGGCCAGATCGACCGGCTCATGCACGTTGCCAACCGCTATCTGCACGAGACGACCCATACCGACAGCCTGTCGGCAATCGTACAGCGGTGGGTCATGGAGAACCAGATCGAGATAGAACGCTACCTGAAGAGTCCCGACTTCACCAATACCCTCAAGACCGCCATGCCGAAGCTCTTCTCGGTAATCGGGCAGACGGCAAGCATCGTCCTGTCGATCATCGCATCCTGCATCACCTTGTTATATATGTTCTTCATCCTGCTCGACTATGAGACGCTGACCGAGAAATGGATAAAGATATTCCCCAGGAACGTACGCCCCTTCTGGGCCGGACTGGCACAGGACGTGGAACACGAGCTGAACAACTACATCCGAGGACAGGGACTGGTATCGCTCTGCTTAGGCATCTTGTTCTGCATCGGATTCACCATCATCGACTTCCCGATGGCCATCGGCATGGGCATCCTCGTCGGCATCCTCAACCTCGTACCTTATCTTCATACCTTCGCACTCATACCGACGGCGTTCCTCGCCCTGCTCAAGGCGGCCGATACAGGACAGAACTTCTGGATCATCTTCGGGTCGGCCCTGGCGGTCTTCGCCGTCGTGCAGGTGCTGATGGACATGGTGATTACGCCGAAGATCATGGGAAAAGCCATGGGACTGAACCCGGCCATCCTGCTGCTTTCCCTCTCCGTATGGGGGGCACTGTTAGGCTTCATCGGACTGATCATCGCCCTTCCGCTCACCACACTCATCATTGCCTATTGGCAGCGGTATGTGACAAAGGAGGAACAGTAAACATCCTATCCGCCCCGTCTCTCCTTGCAAGATTTCCGACAGGCGCATGACGGGCAGACCGTTATGACAGACACCCCCGCTCTCCGACAGACACTATGTCGTGCTGCGGAAAGCGAGGGTGTCTGCTTTTCCCCAGGCAGCTGCCATGCAGCCGTACCGCAGTAAGCCCGGGAGCGATTCATGACCGTACTTCCATGCCCTTGTCATTCAAAGGAAAGCATGACAGGTCAGAATGTGAAATCCTCCATGTCAGATTACAGTGATGGGCGTATCCAAATCCACAAAAAGTCCTATCCGCAGTCTGTCATGTTTATTGTTTTTATTAAACAATATACCATCAAGCCTGGTTCTCATCTCATATCTATACTTTTTTACATACTCTGAAGAACCAGCAGGAATTGCGTAATACGACACAAAGACTAAATTAGAAATATAAAAATCTATTGCTTCAAAACCAGTTGATGACACATAATTGACAGGTGCTTTCCCATTGAAATAATTGATCTCAACACAGCAGGAATCGTTTGTCATTCTAAAATCATGGTTTAATGATTTTTCGTATGCGTTCATAAAGTCAGGAACATAAAGATGAAGGTCTACGGTAGAATCTTTCGACGTTATCAGTCTTACTTTCAAGGTCAAGCTCTGCTTGTCATCTGCAGTTCTGTATGCCATAACCGTGCTGAGGCGGTCGGTATTGATGGTATCTGACTCCGTAATGTCTATATTTTTCTCATTCATATACCCCATAATCCTACAACTTTGCAGAGGTGTATAGTCCTGTTCCTGGCCGTCTTCATCATCATGGCTGCACGAACTCAACAAGCCTGTGAACAGAAAAACTGTAAGAAGTAGGACAATTGAGAAAATATTAGTTTTTCTATTATTGTTTATTTTCATAATCGTAACGAATGTTATTGAGGGTATATCAAATATCTGTTCAGATACTTGACATACCCTTTTGTAAAACATATTTTATCGTACAGAATAAGGTGCTACCATCAAATTAGCAAATCCAGTACTATAGGTGAACATCCTATAACCTTTTTTGCTATCATAAGATAGAATGACTGGATCAGAATAGTTAATATAGCAATCCCCCAATCCATCACTTTGGGTTGTTGCTGAATACGTATAGTTCGTTTCTCTTTTTTCAGTCTTTGTTCTATCTATTCCAGCAGAAGATTTAATAACATCTGCAAGTTTTTCTCCCGTAACAGAAAGACTCAATTTGTTGACAAATTCAGAAAGTAAGTTGTCGTTCTTTGTTATGGTCATCGCCCTGTCATATTCCTCTACAGAAACTTTTATTCCTAAAGATTCTTTAGATAGATCCCATGTACTAGAACTTAATAGAATGGGTAGTCCATTATTAAGTTTCGTGACATCAACCCATTTAGGCTCTAAACTGCTAATTTTTGTAGAATACCACCACTTGGCATGTCTGAACATAGTCGCATGCCTGAATTCAACATTAAACTTCTTGACATGGAACAAGTCTATAGGAGACACAGAGATAGGCTTACTTTCGCTAATCTCTATTTTTCCGTCTCTGCTTTGTCTTACAAATCTAAAAATAAACTCAAAATTCCCATTCGTCCATAAATCTCTTACAATACCGTCATAATCTGGCTTATTGTCATGATGGTATAGGTTTCCATCCCTGTCGTGTACGACGGTCGGGGCATCATTAGTATAATCTTCATTATCTGTTATTTTTTGGTAGCTGGAGGGATTGATACTAAATTTATATAGACGCTCAAATACATTCGGGTTTAGTCTGCCATTCTTTGGTTTTTTACTGGACAGTCCATAATATATATAATCGCGATCCAAACTGTATTTGTTCTGTTTAAATTCTTGGAAAGCCTGTACACAAAGCGGGTCAATCTCTTCTTTTGTCAAAAAAGGCTCTGCGGATGTGTTCTTGTTAGGATTCTCCTCTTCATAATAAGAATCTCTAGTGAGGACACGAGTACTACCATCAAATGCTTTGTCTGCAAAGTCATAAGAAATAGAATTATTACCAGCTCGTGTCGAAGTCTTATCAACATCTCCGATTATTTTCATTCTTTCATTTCTCTTAACTACCAAAAACGGGAAGTCTGGAAGTTCAGATTTACCTAATGAAAACAGAGAGTCTCCATTCTCATAGAATGTTGATTGCAAGTTACCATCTGCATAACTTACTGCAACAGAATTATCTGTTGTGTCCCATTTCTTTACACTGAAAGAATTAAAGGCAGATAAGTCCGGTATAAGAATGGTAAGTAACGGTTCTGCATCTTCAATCTTTTGAAGAACTACCTTATTTGAGTGTTCCAACAGTAATTCTCGGAAAGTTTTCCCTTTTTCGACCTCAACATCTTTGACATAAGGATAAAAAATATCATAGTCTTTATCATACATCTTAAGAGCATTTTGTTTGAGAAACGAACGCAAAGACTGACTGTTGGAGACTGCTTTTGACAAGATAACAGCAAAGTCTTTCTGTGCTCCAGAACTCGACAGAGTCGTATCACTTTCGTGTCGAGAGGCTATTGTTGTATTAATACTATATGGCGTTGTAATGTCATCACTACATGCAGTTAAAATACCTGCAAGAAAGAGATGAATTAAAACTTTTTTCATTTTATCTATTAAATCTTAGATGTCGCAAAAGTATAAAGGAAGAACAGAAACGCCTTATTAATTAAGACCGTTTAGCGATGTTTAAACATGGTTTCACTATCGTCAGCTCGCAGGTGTCATGCAGCTTTTTCTCCACAAGTTGCTTATACACAGTTTATTGTATACAGAATACACATTCTGCATGACTCTTTGTCCGCCAGATGCCCGTGTCGTTGCGAAAACAGCCTGTGCCCTTATGGGGAAAGTCCCTGTTCTCGTCCTTGCAGTTCTCTTACAGAAAAAACGAGGGTGTGTCAAAATTGATACATCCTCTTTTTTATTCTTCCTTTACCTTGTCTA
>ERZ772960.3588-NODE-3588-length-10376-cov-5.262378_pt1 | contig 10376 bp, 9 predicted proteins | sample MGYA00580678_ERZ772960 | MGnify/ENA primary metagenome ERZ772960 (study PRJEB29015, sample SAMEA2737930) | human oral metagenome | biome: human oral; feature: human-associated habitat; material: dental | place: China | collected 2059 ...
TCTAATTTTGTACTATTGTATCAAAAGCTGACGAAGTGTCAAGGAGTTGTCTTTAGCAAGCCAGAAAACTCCTCTTCCATACATTTAAGAAATCGTTGCTCTGCTGGAGAGGTCGGTTTCTGTTTTAGTAAAGTGATTGAGGACTATCACCAAAATAGCAAATTCAATAATAAAAAAGCACGAATCTGCATCAGACAATATATACCCTTTTATATTATCTTGTGCAAGAAGCCAAACCAATAGAATCTAGCCTCCATTTTGTCTAGGCCTACTCTATTTCCACAAAGCACCTAAAATCTGTTTTTCTAATAAGTCTAAGTCTTCTTCATTTATTTCTCCATTGTCGCTAACGATATAAAGCTGAGCGAAGTAAGCCAACAATGGACCAACACAAATACGAACCATTTGAGGAATCGTTAACTCTGGATTTACACGTGGATCTGCTAGCAATTCCTTATGAAGTACTCGAAGTTTATCTTGAATAGCATTCCAGATAAAAATCTGTTCATTTTTTAGTTTTTTATTTGAAAAACTCTCCTGCAGAATGATTTTCATCAAAGCACGATTTTTTTTGAGATAGCTCATACGATCGTGGACGAGATAACGAACCCTCTCTTCTGTCGTTTCAAAAGCTAAGAGTTCCTCAAAAAAACTACCGAAAATGCCTGGGACTACAGGATGTAAAATAGCCGTCAGTAGATCATCCTTCGTCTTAAAATACTTAAACAAAGTTGCCTGGCTTAGTCCAGCACGCTCAGCTATGTGAAGAGTTGAGGTCCCATGGTAACTCCTGGTTGATATGAGATCCACTGCTGCCTGCATGATTTTTTTCTTTCCTTGAGGGTAATTCGCTTCTTCTAAGTAATCTTCAAACGATTCAAAAACAGTCTTATCCATCTAATCTTCACACCTTTTTAGCATTATTTATGTTGATTTCTAAACTTTACGATAACGACGCAATCCAACAATATTGAGAATTGTTAAAATGATCAAGAAAATCATTAAAACACCAAGATTTGGCAAAATATCACCAAGATTGTGTCCGTAAAGAATAATCTGGCTTATTGCATCACCAGAATAGGTTAATGGCAAAAATTTCCCCACAGTTGGAGCCCATTCTCCCATGGATGACAATGGAATAATCCCTGAGAAAAAGAGTTGAGGCATAATCACGAGAGGAATAAATTGCATCATTTGGAATTCTGATTTTGCTAGAGTAGACAAGAGAATTCCAAAAGCTAGTGCTACAAGAGCCAGTACCACATTAACTATTATAACATTTAAAATATTTCCTACAACTTCTACATCTAGTAGCCAAATTGCTGCTAAGACGACAACTGCCGTTTGAAAAATCGCAATAATACCGTAAGACAACATATAGCCATAGACAATTTCAGAACGTTTCACTGGGGTTGCTAACAAGCGATCCAAGGTTCCACTTGTGCGCTCTTTCAAAAGTGCCATACCAGAAATCAAAAAGACAAAGAAGAAGACCACAAAGCCAATTAAAATTGGAATCATACGTGCAAAGAATCCAGTATTTTTATCTCCATATTGGTAAGATTCTTTGATTTCAGGCGCCTTTGCATCTAATTTCAATTGTGGAAAAGCTTGTTTGACACGAGATAGTAACTGATTGGTGCCTTCACTGGCGATACTTGTTCGTAACACTTGTCGTATCATAGATGTCTTGGAGGCATCTGTATTTGCATAGTCGACCTGATACTCACCGTCTTTATAAGAAATCACAGCATCGACTTTTTCATTTGCTAGTGCTTCTTTGGCTTGTTCTAAGTCTTGATAAGTCTCGACGTCCACATGGTCGAGCTCATCCATTTTCGTTACCAAACCAGTTGGTAGATCCTGTGTTGCTAACTTGACATTCACGGTTGTACTAGCTGAAAACATGAGGTTCATCAACCACATGATAAAAACAGGTGCTATAAACATCAGAGCTAGAGTTCGTTTGTCACGAAGTAATTCTTTGATGACTTTTTTTGCAATCGCTATTGTTCTCATTTTACTCACCTTCTGCTTTTAAAAATACTTCTTCAATACTTGAAACTTGATAACTTTCTTTTAAGTGTTGCGGTGTATCAAAAGCAATGATTTTTCCGCCTAATAATAAGCCGACCTTATCCGTCAACTCTGCTTCATCCATAACATGGGTAGTAACTAATATCCCAACCCCATTGTCTCTAAGCGCGAATAATTCTTTCCAGATTTTCTTCCGAAGAGAAGGGTCAATTCCAACTGTCGGTTCGTCCAAAATCAAGAGCTGAGGATTCCCCAGAAGCGCGATGGCTAAAGACAAGCGTCGCTTCATTCCTCCAGAATAACCGGATACCGTTTTATTCAAATGCTCTGTCAGATCCACTACTTGAGCTATATGAGCAATTTTCTCCTTTAGGTCTTTTTTAGAAAGCCCCTTTAGCTGACCAAAAAATTCCAGATTTTCTTGACCTGACAAGGCTTCATATAAGGCATCTGACTGGGCCATATAACCAATATCTCCTAAAATATGGCGATTAGGCATAGCGCGGTTTAACACTAAAGCTACGCCTCCATCAACCTTTTCCATTCCTAACGTGGTCTTAATCATAGTTGATTTACCAGCACCAGACGGACCAATTAAACCTATAATTTCTCCTGTCTGCAATTCAAAGCTGACATGATCCAGAACTATTTGATGGTCAAAAGATTTTACTAAATCTTGTAAATGTAGTAATGTTTTCATTTGCTTCCTCCTTTGTGAGTGATTACTCACTTACTAAATATGAACCTATTATAGTGAGTGCTTACTCACTTGTCAAGAAAAAAGTTGAAATTCTTTAAAAAATAAAGCACCAGATTCGTATCTGATGTTTATAATGCACATGTCTTATTTCTAAAAATGTTTTTGAACTTCCTCTCTATACTCCGAAATGGTCTTTTCTGTCCACTTTTTAAAGGCCTATTTTTCCTCTACTTTTCTCGGCTAATCCAACCATCGTCATTGCTATCGCAACTCTAATGACCTTGGTAATGGGAATTCATTTTACTCATTTTTATATGAAACAGACTAAGAAATTTTCAAGACCTAATTGAAACCAAATTAGCCCTCGGAAGTCAAAAAATCCTCGAACTCTACGCTGACCGTCTAGCAGAATCAGATCAAATGTGGCATGACATTTCTAAGAATTCGGTCAAGGGTCGTAACCTACAAGCCGCTTACGTAGATGTGGACGTCGATGGATTGACTTTGGGAGACTTCTTCGCCTTCAACCAAGGACTAAATAAAATGGGCGACGAAGCGCTCCCTTCTAAAGTTCACCCTGAACATTTTGTATTTGCTGGGGTGCACGGTGGACAGGAAGTGATGAAGTTGATTGGAGAGTACGGACAACCAACTTATCAAAAAATCTTTATCAGTCTAGATGCTGAAAAACCAGTCATTCCTGATGCTGATACAAAAATTTCTATGGCAGGTGATACTGCTACTCTCATGCCCGATCCAAGCCTTGATATCAAGATGTATGGTATGCATCAGTTCAAGATGAAAAAAGGTGGACTCCGCATCAAATTAGGCGTCTTTTCCCCAGAAGCAACCTCAAGCTAGATGGAGTTCGGTCACCAGGAACACCTAGCAGTTGAATTTTTCAATTCCCTCACAATCGCCTATCAAAACAAAACATTTAGGGGAAAACTACTCAATACTCTCTTAAAATTCAAGAAATTTAAGTAAACACAAATGAGTGACTTAACAATTTATCCTTGAAAGCTACAACTATAAAACCACTCGTAACATATCAATCTATCACCCATATAAAAAGATAGCCATTCTAATTGAATGCTATCCTTTTTTGTTTATCCTTGTCCACCAGGGGCTGGACCTGTGCCTTGAGGTCCCCCAGCCGGTCCACCGCCTCCAGGCATAGAGTTGACGATTTCCGTTTGCTTTTCACCGTTGAGGTAGATATCTCCACCTGTGTAGGTCGCAGTTCCATCAAAGTCAAAACCTGTCTGACCAGTCATTTTAATGGTTCCGCCTGTGACCGTGATATTGCCGTTTGAGTCAATTGGGTCTGTATCCCCTTGACCAACTTCTACTGTCAGGTTACCACCGTTCATGGTAAAGAAAATCTCACTTTGTTGGGCGTTTTTATTAGCTGCATTGACTCCATCATCTGTCGAATAGATGGTAATGTCCCCACCGTTGATAGTGATGGACTTACCTTCAAGTCCTTCTGTCGAATTCTTGACGGTGTAGGTACCACTATCGATGACCAAATTACCTGATGCGTGGATGCCATCATCTCCTGCTGTGACTGTTATGGTATTGTTAGCCAAATACATATTGCCGACAGTCATATCGTCATCATTGTCGACCTTGACCCCATCTTCTTTGGCGTCGATAGTCATGGTCGTACCAGTGATGTTGAGTTCATCATTGACATTAAAGGCATCGCCAACTGCTGTGATGTTATAGGTTCCACCCGTGATGTGGAGGGTGTCGTTAGCTTTAATACCATTATTTTTCTTTCCTTCTACATTAAGAGTTCCTTTCCCGTTAATGGTTAAATCCACCTTAGAAAAGAGAGCTGCGTCGGCTTTTTCGTCACTGTTCGAGCTTGAGTCAGAGAGACTGTTGGTGGTTCCTTCTGCCAGAGTCAGGTAGACATGGCCAGCCGATGTCGCAGATATCGCTGCATTGGTGTTAGTCATGGTCGCACCTTTTAAGACTAGGTGAACATCTGCCGACTTATCTGCCTCGACCTTGATCTGAACTCCGTCAGACTGACCTGAAATCACATAGGTTCCAGATTTTGTGATGGTCACTGTTGAGCCAGAGACTGTCACCCCATCTCCAGAGACGTTTGCAGATGAGCCAGATAGCTCAATCTTAGAAGCTGTGCTTTCATCATAAGAAGTATCATAGTCCTTCTCTGTAAAATAGGAAGATTGATTTGTCTTTGTTGAAGTTGTTGTGGCACTATTTGTCGTTGCATTGGTATTGGATGTAGTTGTTGACTGGGCACATGCTGCCATCAGCACCATTGCCGTTAAACTCGTTGCGAGTAGGGTCCATTTTTTTGATTTCATACCTTTTTCCTCTCCTTCGTATGATATAGCTAGACAGTCTACTGAAGATTCCTGAAACAAAACTAAAACTTTTCTGAAAGTTTCCTTAAATTCAGTTTCAGTTAAGTTTCGCTTAATAAAACTTTTAGAAATGTCCTCTAGACTTGTTCCAAGCAAGTTTACCTTGTTTAATCTATGATTTATCTAAAGGAGAAATTGCTTATGAAACCCCTAGAAACAAGCTTTGAACGGATCGAAACCAAGTACCTGGTTTCTAAAACAGACTTACAGGATTTAATAGAAGATTTGAAAGACTGCCTCGTCGAGGACGACTATCCGACTTCGACCATTTCCAATATCTACTTTGACACAGAAGATTTTCAGCTCATCAAAGACTCCTTGCAAGATCAGCATAAGAAGGAAAAAATCCGTATGCGGACCTATCTCGCGCAACCAAGCGCTGACAGCCCCGTCTTTCTAGAAATCAAGTCCAAAGACGAAGCCGGTGTCGGTCACAAGCACCGCGTCCTATCCCAGTCCGATACCATCACCCAACTCATCACCAAGGGTTGGGGAGGAGACCTGATCAAAGATAGCTTTCTAGTAGCAGAGGTGCAAAAGCTACGTCAACGCTACAGTGAAGCTCTCAAACCGCGTATTTATATTTCTTATGACCGTTTTTCACTAAAAGAAAAAAAGAAAATCCCAGGATTCCCCTACCAGAAAATTCGTGTCACTCTTGACCAAAACCTGACCTATCGTGATAAACAGGTCTGCCTATTTGCTGACAAGGAAGGCCTGCCTCTCTTAGAAGACGACCTGGTCATCATGGAAATCAAGGCGCCTGGTGACAAGCCGCAATGGCTACAGGATATTCTTGATAAATATGGGCTGGTAGAGCAAAAATTCTCAAAATACTCCTGCGCCTACCATAAATCACAAGGACTGGCCTATGCCCCACAACCTATCGGAGAAAGTGTAGGTAATGCTTATGTCTAACCTTTTTAACTCTATTTTCAACGACGCAACCGCCACTGCTGACCCCCTCCAACTCCTACTCGCCCTTGTCGTCAGTCTTTTTCTAGGACTAGCACTCAGTTGGGCTTATAAACAACGGACTCTTTACACACGGGAATTTGTCATCAGTTTGACCCTTTTACCTTGTTTGATGACGCTGGTTATCTTCCTCGTCAATGGCAGTCTCGGAACGTCGATTGCAGTGGCAGGGACCTTTAGTCTCATTCGTTTCCGTTCTGCCACGAGTGGCTCTCGAGAGCTAATCGCTATCTTTCTAGCCATGATCATCGGTCTGGCGGTAGGGACAGGCTACCTTCTCTTAGCCGTACTCTTCACGGTCTTTATTCTAGGTATTTGGCTCCTTTTGGAAAAACAACAGAGCAAGAGCAATCACCAACGTCGTAGACTCTTGACCATCACACTTCCCAATAAAGAAGACCGCCTAGATACTATCCAGGTCGCGCTGGATCAATTTTGCACCGAGTCTGACCTCATCTCAGTAGATACCAGCAACGCTGGTGAATCCTTGCAAACCGTCTACGAAGTCGATCTCCATCCTCAAGTAGACGACTTTCAACTGACGAGCTACCTGACAAGCAAGATTCCCCAGTGCGATGTCTCCTTGACCAAGAAAGCCAAAAAGAAGAAAAATCTATAAGACTAAAGCTCATAAAAAGAACAGCCCAAGCTGTTCTTTTTAGTTTTCTTTCACAGGTATCTCCTTAATCACGCGCGCAGGATTGCCAGCTAGGACAACATTATCTCCGAAGGACTTGGTGATCACAGCCCCCGCTCCTGCCACTACGTTGTTTCCCAGTGTCACTCCAGGAAGGACAATGACGCCACCTCCAGCCCAGAAATTGTCACCGATGGTGATGGGCTTGCCGTATTCGACCCCTGAATTGCGTTCATGCGGATCCAGTGGATGGAGTGGGGTTAAAAACTGACAGTTGGGGCCAAGCATGGCATTGTTACCGATGCGAATCGGACAAACATCCAGCATGGTCAAGTTCCAATTAGAATAAAAATTTTCCCCTAGATGGATATTGACTCCATAATCGACCACCAGACGTGGATTGACATAGAGATTTTCCCCAGTTGAACCAAACCAACTTTTGATAATCTCCGCCCCTTTCAAGGGATCTAACTCCTGGTTGAAATCTGCCTGCTTCTGACGTGCTGTCTGAACCAAGACCCGCAACTCGGGGTCAAACGGATGATAGGGCTCTCCCGCTATCATTTTCTGGTATTCACTGGTCATCTTAATACCTCACACTTAGTTTGAGGCCATCATATCAAAAAGACTTTGAAAGGTCAAGAATACTATAATATCAAATTTTCGGACACTATCAACGCTCACTTATTCTTGCAATTTATAGATTAGAAATCGTTCACTTTGTCTATATCAATCACAATGTATTGTTTACATGATGTTGTAAAAAAGTGATTCCCAAAATGGAAATCACTTTTTATTCAGCAAGGAAATTGTTCCTGAACATCGAAACCATAATAAAAATCATTGCTTCGTACCAAGTTCTCGCAATTTCTGATAAACTTGCTCTTCATCCGTTGCCACCTGATAAACAATATTTTGATTTCCCAAGGAATTAAAGAAATAATCTTGAATAGCAATAGCTAATTTATCACTGTCTCGCATATTATCTGACTTAGTTTCTACAAAAAGATAAACAATCTTATTTTGAGCACCTTCAATTACAAAAACAAAATCAGGACTAGTTGTTCCACCCATATATTTCGGAATACGAATAGCCGATTTAGGTAATTTCCCAAATACTGTTACTGCCTCATCATAGTGATGCTGAAGAAGTTTTTTCTCTGGATTCTCACTATCATAGTAAACGGGTGGACGGTCGTAAAGATATCGTTCTTCCCTCCCAACCTCAGTCAACTCTTTTGTACCTAAATTTCCAATAATAATTTCATTTACAAAACTATCCGTTGTAGCATCATAAAGTGTTGTAATAGCTTGAAAATCCAAACTTTCATAGCGATAAGCTGTGCTATAACTCTTCTCAAAAGCACATTTAAAGGCTTTAACCAAATTTTTCAAGGTCTCATTATTTAGAATATTATCATTTCTAATTTTTTTCAATACTTTTAAGAGCCGCCTATGTAATGCTGTAATAGGTAAATTCGTTTCCTGTACCAGCTTTTTGAGGAAGTCTCCATACGCCATACCAGCTCTCGTATGGCTATAACGAGCTGTCTCTGTTGAACTAGCAACTTCACTATCCCCTGCTACCAGACTTTCCCTTATCATACCAAAATATTCAACAACATAGTGCGTCTCATCTAAAAATATCTGATCCATAAGTTGTGATATGTCAACAGCTCCATCATCAAAAACTATCATACGTCGCTTCGAAAAATCTCTCCAAAGTTCTTTCACCTGTTTCCAGTTGTCTTGATTTAATTTAACATGCGTAACAGGCCTTGTCTCATTACTATTACGAACCTTATCGCCTCTCAGTTGCTGTTCTGTCAGGATAGGATACAACTGGCATAATTTCTCCCATCCTCCCTCTTGATAAGTCATAGAAAAATCAATAATTCCCTTCTGTCCCAACTGATTTTTGAGGGTATCCTCCGTCAAATCCGAATAATGGCTAAGAATCAACCGAATCGTTTGCTCATCTAATCTTTCTCTATTAAATTCAATTGGAGCGTCGTTGTTGATTTCTCCAATTAATTTTTGGGCAAAATCTCTCTCATCATATCCAATGAGGAAATCCAACCGAGAGACAAATTCGTCTTGTGTGACACGGCGTCCCTTCTCATCAACTGGAAGACGAAGTCCTCGACCTACTTCTTGAATCTTCGAATTTTCAGATCCGGAAGTGCGAAGTTTGCAAATAACAAAAACATTGGGGTTATCCCATCCTTCACGAAGCGTCCACTTTGAAAAAAGGAAGCGTCTAGTTAGCCAATTCCCTTCACCATCTTTAAAAGACAATAGCTTGGTTTTATTATGAAGAATATCATCAACTTCTGCTTGAATATCATCGGCACCTGACCCACGATCTTCTCCGAAATAGCCTGCATGAATGGACTGAGTATCAGCCTGCAAGTCACACAGGCTTGCTTTAAGGTAGCCTAAATAATCTTTACTGATAGCATCTGACATTTTTTCCATGTCTGCTATCCTGCTTTGCAATTTCGCCAAAAGCATACGCTCAAAAGTCAAACGCAACCAGCCATCCTTCTTTCGATAAGAGGCAATAGAGTCAATGAAAAAAAGGGTTAGAGCCTTAATTTTAGGTTGATTATTCGGACGACTAAAAAGTTCCCATTCCTTTATAAAGTGCTTATCAATAGCATCTTCTATCATAAGTTCCTGATAAGAGTTAGCAAAGGTGTGAGGCATGAGTATCATCCCAACAGCCAATTCCAATCCATTACTGAGCACTTTGGAACCTGCATAAAAAACATCCCCCTCAAAAGCAGAATCAACATCAACAAGATTATCTCCGACCGCTAGCGTCCTTGTCAAATTGCCTTTTTTCAGAGTCAACTCCTTCGCTTTTACGCCTACTACCTTCCATATATTTTGGCTTTCCTCTTTAGTCAATTTAGGATAAGCAATATCAATCCCCTTTACAAGCCCTTGATTAAAGGACTTGACAGCAGTCAAGTTATAGACTGGTTGGTCTTGATAATAGTGTTTCTTTAAATGACCTACTCTACCATTTTTTACCATCACCTCAGGAAATGTAGCCCCAAAGCGAACAATCATTTGAGGTTTGAGACTGGTTACCGCTTGATAATTTTTGCCATCAATGGGAAAACGATGCGGTTCGTCTATAATAACAACTGGACGTGTCCTTTCAAGGGCTGCAATGGGCTGTGTGATGTTAGACAAAAGGGTCTGATCGTATTTGTCACTTGTCATAGAAGACGACCGTAGCATATCTGCATTGACTAGAAGAACTTGAATCGTGTTACTATTGAGCCTTGAACCTTCTATAAAACTTGTCAGTTGAGCTGGAAAGTTTTTGCGACCACTTTTCACTTTAAAGTCCCCCGCATTGATGACATTGAGATCAATACGAACGTTACTGTAATGTTGAGAAAAGTGCTGTTTAGCATAATCCGACTGGATAAAATGTCTGGTTCCCTCTTTGATAGCGGGACTCGGTACGACAATAATAAATTTAAAAAGTCCTCTCTCCTTGTGAAGCTCATAGAGAAGTCTGGTATATACATATGTCTTACCAGTTCCTGTCTCCATCTTAACATCTAAAAAATAAAACATAATGAAAAACATTTTATTATTAGCT
>ERZ772960.3590-NODE-3590-length-10370-cov-5.986524_pt1 | contig 10370 bp, 10 predicted proteins | sample MGYA00580678_ERZ772960 | MGnify/ENA primary metagenome ERZ772960 (study PRJEB29015, sample SAMEA2737930) | human oral metagenome | biome: human oral; feature: human-associated habitat; material: dental | place: China | collected 2059 ...
CGCGCGACCCTGAGATTCGCTACACACAGAGCGGCAAAGCATTTTGCCGTTTTACGGTGGCGGTTGACCGCCGCTTCTCGCGTGCAACACAGCAGGAAGGCCAGCAGACGGCTGATTTCATCCCCGTGACATGCTGGGAGAAACTCGCCGAGATCTGCGGCAACAATCTCACCAAGGGACGCCGTATCGGCGTCGAGGGGCGCATCCAGGTGCGCAGCTACGACGGCAGCGACGGACAGCGCAAGTATGCGACGGATGTGGTGGCAGACAATGTGGAGTTCCTTGATTCCAAGAATGCCGGCAGCTCGCAGGGCGGCTATGACGCATCTGCGCCGCGTTCTGCCGCACCCGTTGCGGGCGGCGGAGCTGCACCGGATATGATGGGACCCGTCATTCCCGATGACGACATTCCATTCTGAGCATGAAGATGATCGAAATATCCTGAAATGAGGAGGGACAGCGAACATGATGAAACGAGATCGGGGCCGCAAGCCTCGTCGCAAGGTCTGCTCGTTCTGCGTGGACAAGGTAGACCATATCGACTATAAGGATGCCGCAAAGCTGCGTCGCTTTACGACGGAGCGTGGCAAGATCCTGCCGCGTCGCATTTCCGGCAACTGCGCAAAGCATCAGCGTCAGGTGACGCTTGCCATCAAGCGCGCGCGTAATATTGCGCTTCTTCCGTTTACAGCGGAGTAAACGGATCGCACTGCCGCACCTTCGGGTGCGGTTTTTTGTTGGCATCTAAGGAATCCCCGATAAATTTAGCCATGCCATCTTGACGCATCTTTTTCGCCCGCACTTCGGCAAAAAAATCCTCCACAGAGCACCACTCTGCGTCCGGTTTTCCACCTCGTTCGGACGAAAAATCTACGCCGATCTGACGGACTTCATTTTATCAGTGATTTCCTAAAGCGTTCTTAACGCGGCTATGTTACTGTATAGGCAGTGCAATAGTAAGAAAGGAGCAACGTATGAAGAAAAAGAAGTATGTCGCCGGAGTGCTGGCTCTTGCCCTGGGACTCGGTATTGCGGCAGTACCAAGTGCAGAGGCCGCGCCGACAGTTCAGTCGCTCGATTACATCGACGGAGCGACGAATGAATATAGCTTCCGCATGAAGGAAGAGGATCGTGTCCATGAGCAGAACGTGCGCAAGATCCGCTTTGAGTTCCGTCGGGACGGCGATCAGGAGAAGTATGATCGTGCGATGAAGGAAGAGCAGCGGCGTCACGATCGCGCGGTGAAGCAGATCAAGCGGGACTACGATCAGCGTACGCCCTGGCGGCGCTAAAAAAGACCTTATCCTATGCCATTTGACGTAGGATAAGGCTTTTTTATTTTTGTTGTTCAACCGTGTCAATCACCGTTCCATCCAGCGCCTCACAGGTGATGCGGAGATGGTGTGCATCCGCCTCCAGATAGAGGTAGTTCGACGGTGCGGGATTCGCGGAGGCGGCGAGGTCGTAGGACTCGGGCGGGACATCGAAGTACTCGTTGCCACCCGGCCCGCCGAGGAGATAGAGCGTTCCCTGTGTGTCCGTCTGCCCTGCGCGGATCTGACGCCGCCGATAGGCGTGGACGTGTCCTGTGACAACGAGGTCGATGCCGCACGCATCGAATGTATCCATAAAGACACGCCCCACGTCACTGATGCCGTGCTGCGTCTCCTGTACGGTCTGATACTCTCCGTAGGCGAGAATGTCCTTGTGCATGAGGATGATTTTCCATGGGGCGGAGGATGTCATTGCATCGCGTTTCAGCCAGGCGAGCTGCTCCTCATTCAGCGCCGCACCGCGTGCGCCGCACTCAAGGAACTGTGTATCGAGGACGATCACGTGCACGGCACCGAGATCGAAGGAATAATAGTGCCCGCGAAATGCCGTGCTGCCGTTTTCGGGCAGGGCAAAGGTCCTGAGATAGCGCAGCGGCAGGGTGTCTGTCCACGCGAGGCTGTAATACTCGTGATTGCCGAGCACGGGGACATGAGGAGCGCGTGCGAGCGGCGATGGATTCCCCTCCATCGCCGTGAAGCAGCTGTCCCAATGCCACGTGGATTCGCCGTTGTCTGTGAGGTCACCGACGAGTGCGGCAAAATCTGCATCGCTGTGACGCCGCCATGCTGCCTGATAGAGGCTGTTCCAGACGCTGTAATCCTCCCCACATTGGCTGTCCGAAAAGAGCAGAGCGTGCACGGGCGTACGGACTGCATGTGGAGCAGATAGGGGAATCCAATCAGATGTCCCTGCCGTATGCGTGACACGGTAGGCACCGCCGCCAGCGGGCAGAGGGATCTCTGCGTGGTAGACGAACTGCTCTGTGTCGTCTATGGTGAAATGCGTGTAAGAGGGGACGAATGCCGTGATATGTCCGTCTCTTCCGCTGCGCAGCTCGACATGTGCGCCGCGCAGGAGAGTGGACGCGTCCCACTGGATCATGCGCGTGTTGCTTGGCTGTGCCGTAATGATCTGGCGCAGGTGGCGGATGCCGTCTGCTGCGGCTGCGGCACGAGATGAAAAGAGACCGCCGAGTCCCATTGTGAGAATGGACTGAAGGGCGGTCTGAAGGAAATGGCGTCGTGTCATGATTTTTTCTCCACATCCTGTACGGCGGCCTCTGTGCGCATCATGCGTCGTTCGAAACGGATGGCGGTGTAGATGAGAATGGCAGCGCAGATAACGACAACGACCAGGCGCGTCTTATCCTCCTGCTGCATGATGAGGTCATGCCCGATGATTGCCTCGATGCCCGTCGAGGGAAATTTTCCGACGAGAGAGGCGAGGACGTAGTCGCGCAAGCGGATCGAGGAGAGGGCACCGACGGCATTCATGATAGCGGAGGGCAGGTATGGCACCATGCGTCCGATGAGCATGATGATGAAGCCCTTGCTGCCGCTGTAGTGATCGACCTTTGCGAGAAAGGGGCTCTTCGCGATCGCCTTTTCTGCCGCATCGCGGAAGTAGAAGCGCATCAGCACGAAGGCGACCGTTACGCCGACGGTCTCTGCGACACAGGACAGAATGATGCCGGGGACAATGCCGAATAGGATGACGTTTGCCGTCGAGAAAATGACGGCGGGCGGAAAGCCAAGTGCATTGGTAAAGAGGGTGAGCAAAAAGGCGAAGAGGACTGCTCCATCGCCGAAGGTGTGAATGTACTCCACCGTCGCCGGAATATCACCGCTGGCAAGCAGCGTGAAGAGTGAGGGGAGGAACTGCGGTGCAATGAGATGGATGATGACAAAGAGAAGGATGATGGCGAGTGCCGCACCGAGTTTGAGGATGCCCATGCCCTGTGGTCGTTTCACGTGAGTACCTCCTCCTGAGGGAGTCAGTTCATAAATAGCATGGCGAATGCACCGAGGAGCAGGGCAAGACTAAAGCCCTGCATGGCGTTCGCAATGCTCTTTCCGTAGGCGGCGGAAAAATGTGCTGCGATTTTGCGCAGCTCAAAGATGAGGAAGGACAGACAGAAGAAGGCGAGTGCCGTGTCGTCCTGTGTCCACCCATAGGCGAAGATCAGTGCCGTGAGGACGATGCCGGTCTGCTCCCCGCGGGAGAAGAGACGCTGCGGCTCTTGTGCCCGCTCGCGCTCGTCGATCTGCGCGCGGGTCAGCGGAATGCCCATCTCGTCCATTTTTTCCTGATCGCGGTCAAACCACCGGTAGTGGAACCCCATGGATCTTCACCTCCATCGTTTTGTTCGGGCTAATTGGATGCGATGCGCCGCTGCGTCGGCAGATTGCCAGGTTTTGGTAGGTCAGGACGCTTGTTTGGACGCAACGACGGCTTCTCAGGCGCAGGCTGTACGGGCGGATTGGGTGCGCTCGGCGTGGGATGTGACGGGCGGCCGTTCTTATTCTGCGCCGCCTCCATACGCGTGCGCATGCGTGCTCGCTGTTGTTCCTGCTCCGCACGCTCCTGCTGCATGATGCGCAGGCGCTCCGTCTGCAGCTCATCCGAGCCGTAGTAGACGCGTGCCTCCTCCACGATCTCCGGCAGCTCTGCATAGAGATAGCGGCCGGGACAGGCTGTCGCGTTAAAGTCGCGGTGCCCCTTTACCGTGACGCCCCAGATGGGATCCAGCTGATAGACGGTGCAGAGGGCGGCGATCAGATGCGCGGCGCTGTGTTTCTGTGCCTCGGTCGGTACAGCGTCCTCGAAATTTCCGACGATGTTGATGCCGACGGTATGTCGATTCTCGCCGTAGACATGTGCGCCGACGGTGCCCATGGGGCGTCCCTCCTCGATCGTGCCGTCCTTGCGGACGAGAAAGTGGTAGCCGATGCCCGCCCAGCCATTGTGCAGATGCCACTCATGGACGGTCGCAGCGGAGACATCTGCGTTCGTGTTGCCGATGTGATGAATGACGATGCAGTCCGTGACAAAGCGGTTTTCGAGTGCGCCAAAGGAGAGATACGTCGGCTTTATCGTCACGCCCGGAAGGGCGGAGGGAATGTACCATGATGCCTCTGCCGCATCGGGAAAAAAGGGGAAAAGGGCTGCACCGATGCCAACGAGGGTCATGCGGCGCAGAAAGTCTCTACGGTTCATGTGGAATCTCCCGGGAAATGATCGTGTGGTCGTGGATGCGCAGCTCCGTCTCATGCAGCGCATAGAGGGTCGAGCGATGCCCGACGCTGATGATGCCCGACGCAGGAAGCTCCTGTCGGAGCAGCTCGTACAGGGCACGTTCGCGCGGCTCGTCGAGGGCGGATGTTGCCTCATCGAGAAAGATCCAGTCGGGGCGGATGAGCAGGATGCGTGCAAAGGCAAGACGCTGCTGCTCACCGAGCGACAGGATACGGCTCCAGTCGTCCGTGTCGGATAGGCGTGGCGCGAGGTGGGGGAGTCCGACCTGCGCGAGCACGTGCGCCATCTCCGTATCAGAGACGGCCGCCGTACACGGGTAGGAGAGTGCGCGGCGGAGTGTGCCGAGCGGCAGATAGGGATGCTGCGGGAGGAAGAGGCGCGACGAGCGTTCAGGCATCGTCACAGTGCCGCTGCCCGCAAACCAAATCCCTGCGACAGCGCGCAGGAGCGTGCTCTTGCCGACGCCCGACTCCCCCGTAACGAGCACGCGGCTGCCCTCTGGCAGGGTCAGTGCGGAGACGGCAAAGAGCTCCGCACCGTGCGGGAGCGCGACGTGCAGATCACTGAGACGCAATGCGTCCTCCGCATCGTCCTCGTGGACGATCATGGGCGGAACGGCAGCGGCCTCGTTGATATGCGCAGTAAAGCCCGACAGTCGCTGGATGACGGCGGACAGCTCGGCGATGGAGCTGTAGGAGTCAACGAAGAAGGACAGCGCATCCTGCACACGGCCGAATGCCGAGATGGTCTGCATCAGACCGCCGAGGGCGATCTCGCCCGCATAGTAGCGTGGCGCCGCCATGATGAGCGGAAAGATAATAGCGAGCTGCCCGTAGCCGTTCACATAGAAGTTCAGTAGCTTCGTCCGCCGCATCAGCCCCCAGTAGTTTTTAATGACATTGGCAAAGCGTTCCTTGAACCCCTGTGTCTCTGCCATCTCGCCGCGATAGAACGCGATGCTCTCGCTGTTCTCCCGCACGCGCATCATGCTGAAACGGAAATCCGCCTCGTAGCGCTGCTGATCGAAATTCAGTCGGATGAGTTTTCGCCCGACCAGATGGACGAGGACGCTGCCAACGCACGCATAGAGGAGGGACAGCCAGAACATATAGCCGTAGATGGTGAATGTCTCACTTCCGATGGGGACGGTGAGCACCCCTGACAGATTCCACAGCACGACGGCGAATGCGCCAAGCGTTGTGAGCTGCTTCAGTGCGCCGACGAGGAGCGTCAGCGTCAGCGTGACGAACTGGTTGATGTCCTCGCTGATGCGCTGGTCGGGGTTGTCCGTGTCGCTGCGCAGTACCTGCAGACGGTAGTAGACCTGCCCACGCATCCAGCGCGTGAGATACTCCTCCGTCATCCATGTGCGCCAGTGGATCGTCAGCATCTGCCGCAGATAGACGGCATAGACGGCAATGACGATGTAGAGGAGGGCAAGCCCCGTAAACGTGCCGATGAGCGGCCAAAAGGAAGCCCAGTCATACGCTTGGAGTACATCGTAGAAATTGCGGTACCAGTCGTTGATGCGGACGAGCAGATAGACCATGACGAGATTGAGCACGATCACGGATGCAAGCAGCCCGCGTGCTTTCCACTTTTCCGCAGAGCTCCAATATCCTTTGAACAGCTGCCAAAAGCCACGGATGAGGGGCAGTTTCACGCCGTATCCTCCTTTTTTGAACGAACGATATTTATTATAGTATTTTTTCATCAGAACCGCAAGGGAGCGCATCGGGAAATGAAAGATGCTATCATTGACGAACACATCAATATATAGTAGAATACAGTCGTATCAACTATATGGGTATCGAGCGGAAAGGACTTGCCATGGATTCTATCGCGCAGGGCATCACATTTTTTAAGCAGGGCGGTATCGTCATGTATTTCTTGGCGATTGCGTCCATTTTTGTTGTCTTTATTGGGATCGAGCGCGCATTTTACTTTGCACGCGCGGATGCAGGACGTGCGTTTGCACACGCCTTCATGCTCCATATTGCCAATGCTCGCTATGCGGAGGCACTTGCCCTTGCGCGCGACCAGCGCGGCGCGATTGCCGACATTCTGTTCAGTGCGATCACCAAGAACAGCAGCCGTGCTGACCGGATGAGTGCCTACATGGAGATCCAGTCCGGCATCGCCCTCTCCAAGATGCGGCGGCGCATCTACTACCTGAGCGTGATCGTGACGATGGCACCGCTCCTCGGCCTCCTAGGGACGATCAGCGGCATGATTACGACGTTCAGTGTGTTCAACATCCAGGCGGGCGAGCCGGCGGCGATCACAGGCGGCATCGGTGAGGCACTGATTGCGACGGCGATGGGTCTCTGCGTTGCTCTTGTTGCCCTGATGGTGCATGCGTATTTCTCCCAGCGGATCGAGAACATCGTCACGGATATGGAGATGTGCTTTTCCGCTGCTGAGAGCAGCCGTCTCGCTCTCGCCGACGCTGCCGGCGTCACGGCGGACGATGCAGCGGAGGGGGCGGCACAATGAGACTGCGTGACCGCAGGGCATTCGGAAAGCCTGAGGTCGTCATCATTCCGATGATCGACATCATGTTCTTCCTGCTCGTCTTCTTCATCATGAGTACACTCTACATGGTCAACGTCAAGACCGTGGATGTCAATCTCCCCAAGGCGCAGTCGGCACAGACGCAGCTGAACGTGACCTATCTCGTCACGGTGCGCAAGGATGGCTCGCTCTGGCTCGAGGATCAGCCGATTGATGCGGATACTCTCGTGCAGCAGGCGCGCATGGAGTCACAAAAAAATCCGCGCTTTGCCGTCGTCGTGCGCGCGGATGGAGATATGAACTACAGCGGCGTCATGGAGCTGCTGGATCGCTTCCGCCAAGCGGGGATTACGCGCTTTGGATTGGCGGCGCAGTAAGGGAAAATAAACAGGGGCTGCTCTGTACGATTTCACTTCGTGCAGCAGCCCCTATCTTTATGGCATCTTTCGTTCCACCACGGGTGCAGACTCCAGTCGCACCTCGAACGTGCGCGGCCACGGATAGTACGCGGTGATATTGCTCTGCACGACCCGCAGCGTCATGCCGTTTTGGTTCACGGGCGTACGAAATGCAGCGGTCGTCTCATAGCTCCGCATGCGCCGGCGCAGATCGTTCATCAGGAGATCGTTCGCCCAGCGCCAGTTTCGCGTGAGATCGAGATCGGCACTGTTCGCATAGCCCGCACGGCGGAGCGCGTCGTCCACACGGTCAATCGTCTCCTTGAGGTAGAACTCGTCCTCTGCCATGCGCCCCGTGAGAAAGGCGAGATTTGCAGCGGCGGCGCGTTCCCGCTCCTCTGCTGTCGCGGCATTTTTCATGGCGCAGTGATAGAGAACAGCCTCCGCGACTGCCGTACCGATGGCGTTGCTCGCCGTATTCCACCCCGCGTACGCCGTCAGGGCGTTCACGGGGACATTTTTTTCGGTCAGCATGGGGAGCAGTGTCTCTTCTGCGCGAAAATGGCGCGATAGATCGACGAGCGCGACGGATCTTCCTGCGGAAAGCAGCCGATGGATCGCGGCGGCAGAGGGTGTGCGTGTGCCAAGCGTATCCGCGTCATTGTCGCCCGCCGCGATGAAGAGGGTCAGGTCGCTGTCCGCGTCATCCGCCGCAAGCGTGCCGCCGAGCATAGTGATCTTCTCCCGTGCCGTCACATCGTTCGAGACCGCCATAAAGGGAAAGACGGCATCTGCCATATTGTCACGTGCATAGCGGAGTGACATGCTGGGAGGAGTGCCGCCACGCGCACGCAGGTCATCGACGGCCATCCGCGCGAGCATCGAGAGCGCAATCTCATCCGCTCCGTGCACAATCATCGCCCGCTCCGGAGCGATGTTTTTTTGTGCCAGCAGGGCGGCGAGTTCCGCCTTTTTCAGATTGCCGACGGAGAACTCCTCGCCGTCGTCCTGCCCGAGCACAAGGCGTGTGAGCGTGCCCTCCTCGGTGAGCGTAATGAGCATGGCGGCGAGCGCCGTACTCTCGTCGAAGTGCGCAAGATACTTTTGCAGATCCGCATCAGGGATCTCGGCGCGCAGACGCGCCATATCCTCTGCGTCAACCGGTAGCCCCGCGCCCGCGCGTCCTAGGAGACGTGCATAGGAGAGGAGCGCGCGCCGCTCGCGCCAGCCTTCGATGCCGTCCTGCGGAATCGTGCGCGGCAGAATATAGAACGCGTGCAGGGGGACATCGGGATGCGCTGCGTGTAGGTCACGGAGATACGCGGTGAGCGCGTCGATGTCCTCCGCCGAGATATGCGCCTCGCGTGCGGCGAGCAGACCACCCGAGAGCAGCTGATCGACCGAGAGGATGGCGGCATCCGCCTCATTGATATGCGCAGCCACCCAGCTGCGCATCGCTGCCGTGTCGCCTGCCATGGAGTAGTAGTCCATCAGCTCGGACGGCGGCGTCATGACCTCTCGCCCGATGATTTTGCCGCCGTTTACGACAAACGCTCCGCACGGCGGGCGCGAGTCGAGCGGAACAAGCAGAATGGGGCGCCGCACTGCCCCATCCTCCATAGCGGTGGAGAGCGGCTGCCACTCTCCCGCGTATATGGGATGGAAGGCAAAATGAAAAAGGAGGAGGGAGAGCGCGAGAAAAGCGGTGACCATTCCGAAACATTGCTTCATGCAGAATCCCCCTTCGTTTGCTTCATCAGAAGTATTTTACTGGATACCGCCCTGTTCTGCAATCCGTTGTTTGCTGCAGAAGCAATAAGGTGTCTAAAAAGGTGCAGGGGAAATTGCATCTTTTCATGCGCTATGATTGCTAAAATGTGGACATGGATAAGGCATTGAACACAACGAATGGAGGTATGACCTATGACGACGATGAATCAGCTGAAAGTAAACCTTCATATCACGGAGAAATGCAATTTCAAATGTCGGTACTGCTTTGCGCACTTCGAGAACAAGAATGACATGGGAATCTCCGATTGGAAGCGTGTGATTGACAATTTGAAGCAGAGCGGCATGGTGACGCAGATCAACTTCGCGGGCGGTGAGCCGGTATTGCATCGGAACTTTGCGGAAATCGTCGACTATGCCTACGGGCTGGGCTTCGAACTCTCCGTCATTTCCAATGGTTCGCTGTTGCTCGACCGTAAGAATCTGCCGCAAAACTTCTTTCGTAAGATCAAAACCCTTGGAGTCTCTGTGGACAGCATCATACCTGAGACACTGCGCACACTCGGCTGTTGTGACGCCGGCGAGAACGTCCTGACGAAGGAGCTCCTCGCGCAGCTGCTTTTCACTGCGAAAGAAGAGAACCCCGGTCTTATCATCAAGCTGAACACGGTGGTCACGAGTGTCAATGCGGGGGAAACGCTAATTCATCTGGAACGGGAGCTGCCGGTTGCTCGATGGAAGTTCCTCAAGATGAAGCGTTTCGACGACGGGAAGCGTACGAACAAGGAACTCGAAATCGAAGAGGAAATGTTTCAGACCTTTCTGCGCAGAAATGCCCGTACGCAGGGAGAGAGTGTCCCCGAAAGCTCACTGAAACGGTCCTACATTATCATCGACAACCGTGGTTCGCTCATCGACAATGCAGAGGATAACTATAAGACCGTCGGCAATCTAATCCGCGAGGACTTTCGAACGGTGTTTTCCCGCTACGCATTTGATGAGAAACTGTATGCAGATCGTTATGCAAAGGTTGGGTGAGTACCCCTCACTCTTGCGAATGCACATGATTTTCGGTAAAATGAGAAATAACTTAGGAGGTGCGCGTTCATGAATCAGAATATTGCAATCAATTTTTTCAGC
>ERZ772960.3594-NODE-3594-length-10363-cov-3.049185_pt1 | contig 10363 bp, 7 predicted proteins | sample MGYA00580678_ERZ772960 | MGnify/ENA primary metagenome ERZ772960 (study PRJEB29015, sample SAMEA2737930) | human oral metagenome | biome: human oral; feature: human-associated habitat; material: dental | place: China | collected 2059 ...
TGAGCATCTCGTCAAGGGTGATCTGCTCTACGTAGGCATAACCGGTCTGATCGCCTGACAGTACGCGCACGCCCATCCCGAAGTCAATGTTCGAGGATGCACGGTTGACGACGCCGTCTTGGAGACCGATGTTATTGGAATACGAATGTTCGAAAAACAGATCGGCATAATCGCCTCCTTTCTCCAGAGCTGCCGCAAGGACCTGCCGGAGCTGGCTCTCCGTAACGCCGAAGAGTTGCATGACGAACGACAAGGGACTCGAGCCTTTGGCCGTCGATGCGTTCAGGTCACAACCGGTTACCATGGAAGAGGCGGCCATTGAACTCAGCATCGCCCATCCTCCCGCTTTGATGAACTCACGTCGATTGATTGACATAGGTAGATGTTTTTTACGTTCATGGCTACAAAGGTAACAAGAAAAAGAAAAAATACGGAGCCGCGGAAAGAGAAATCTTCAATGTATGGTCAGGACGTTCCACGGTTGTTCGTGTCGGGAGGCGGAATGCCTTCTCTTCGTTTGGCATTCTGCCACAGTTCGCTTATCTTTGCCCAAACAAAAAAACAGAGAAACATTATGAACAGAAAAAACGTAAGCATGACCGTCGCAGCATGGTTGGCCGGGAGCCTCTTATTCTCTTCGTGTATCGGCTCCTTTAAGCTGACGAACGGACTGTTGAGCTGGAACCGCAGCCTCGACAATAAATTGGTAAACGAACTTGTTTTCGTTGCTTTCTGCATCGTCCCGGTATATGGGGTCTCCATTCTTGCCGATACACTGGTATTGAACACCATCGAATTTTGGAGCGGAGACAACCCGATTTCCTCGATGCCCGAAACGCAAACTGTCGAATCCGAAAACGGACAGTACACCATTCGCACCCAACCCAATGGCTACCACATCCGGAAAGAAGGTGGAACTGAAGGCATCGACCTTGTGTTCGACAAGGCTGACCGTACATGGAGCGTGGTGAGCGGCGATCAGTCGCACCGGCTCTTCCGCTTTACCGAGAAGTGTGATGAAGTGGTGATGTACCTACCCGACGGCAGAGAAATGAACGTCGAGCTAAGCCGTGCCGGAACCTTGGCATTCCGTCAAGCCGTAGAGAAACTGACTTATTTTGCAGCTAATTAATTTAACATTCCTATTTTATTTTCTATGAAGAACTATTTCTTGACGGGCATGTTCTGCCTTTCTCTTACCGGATCTTTGTGCGCGCAATCGTCCGGTCTGCCGTATTGGCAGGACATACAAACCGTAGCGGTGAACAAAGAAAAACCGCGTACCGAATTTATGAGTTACGACGATGCCCGAACGGCAGGGAGTACGCCTTTTGAACAGAGCAAGTATTATCTGTCGCTTAACGGCACATGGAAATTTCTGTATGTCGACAGCTATAAAAAGCTTCCGGCCGATGCCACGTCAGCCGATGTACATACCGCATCATGGAACGACATCCAAGTGCCTGGCAACTGGGAAATGCAAGGCTTCGGCACGGCTATTTACACGAATCACGGCTACGAGTTCAAGCCGCGCAATCCGCAACCTCCCGCATTGCCCGAAAACAATCCGGTGGGCATCTATCGTCGTGACTTCGAAATTCCCGCAGGTTGGGACGGACGCGACGTGTATCTGCATATCAATGGAGCCAAATCGGGGCTGTACGTCTACATCAACGGCCGGGAGGTTGGATACAGCGAGGATTCCAAAAATCCGGCCGAGTTCCTGATCAATCCGTATTTGAAGCAGGGAAAGAATATCGTGACCCTGAAAATATTCCGGTGGAGCACCGGGTCGTACCTCGAATGTCAGGATTTTTGGCGCATCAGTGGTATCGAGCGTGACGTCTACCTTTGGTCACAACCTAAAATCGCCGTGAACGATTTCCGTATCGTTTCAACACTCGACGATTCGTACCTGAATGGCATTTTTCGCCTTGCCGTCGATGTAAAAAATCATTCGTCGAAAGCCGAAAACGTAACGGTCTCATATCGATTGATCGATGAGCACAGGGCTGAAGTTGCGACAGGCAACCGTACGTTATCGGTAGAAGCCGGCACAACGCAGACCTTCTCGTTCGGAAACCTGTTGGAGAAAGTGGCGCGGTGGAGTGCCGAACAGCCCCACCTGTACCGTATCGTTATGACGGTCGAAGCAAACGGCAACGCGTGTGAGGCCGTGCCTTATCGTGTCGGCTTCCGCCGTTTCGAAATGAAGCAAACCGAAGCGCTTGCAGCTAACGGAAAGCCCTACACCGTCATGCTTTTCAATGGTCAGCCGATTAAGTTTAAAGGAGTAAACATCCACGAGCATAATCCCGAGACGGGGCATTACGTGACCGAAGCGTTGATGCGTCGCGATTTTGAACTGATGAAACTTCATAACCTGAATGCCGTGCGCCTGTGTCATTATCCGCAAAGCCGCCGCTTCTACGAATTGTGCGACGAATACGGGCTTTATGTGTATGACGAGGCCAACATCGAGTCGCACGGAATGTATTACGATCTGCGCAAAGGAGGTACGCTCGGCAATAATCCCGAATGGCTTGTCCCGCATATGGATCGGACGATGAATATGTACGAGCGCCACAAGAATTTTCCGAGCATCACACTCTGGTCACTCGGCAACGAGGCCGGTAACGGATACAATTTTTATCAGACATATCTGTACATAAAAAATAAGGAGAAGGACGGAGCAGACCGCCCCGTGAACTATGAGCGTGCGTTGTGGGAATGGAACACGGACATGTATGTGCCGCAATATCCGAGTGCCGACTGGTTAGAGAAAATCGGTCGCGAAGGGAGTGACCGTCCTGTCGTGCCGTCGGAATATTCGCATGCCATGGGAAACTCGAACGGAAATCTTTGGAAGCAGTGGCAGGCAATTTACCGATATCCGAACTTGCAAGGCGGATTCATCTGGGACTGGGTCGATCAGGGCATTCGCGAGACGGATAAAAACGGACGTACCTACTGGGCTTACGGAGGCGATTACGGCGTCAACGCACCGAGCGACGGCAATTTCCTCTGTAACGGCATCGTCAGTCCCGACCGTACCCCGCACCCGGCGATGGCCGAAGTGAAATACGCTCATCAAAACGTAGGCTTCGAACCGGTCGATACTCAAACAGGCGAAGTGCGTATCACCAACCGTTTCTACTTCACCTCTATCGACAACCGCTATAACATCATCTGCCGGCTCATGGCTGACGGAAAAACCTTGCAGGAAAAGGTGCTGCCTGTAACCCTGAAACCGCAGGAATCGACAACCGTCCGTACGTTTGTGCCCAAAGGATCGTCGGAATGTTTCGTCAATCTGTCTGTCGTAACGAAAGAGAAAGACGGCGTAATCCCTGCGGGACATGTGATTGCTCACGATCAGTTCCGTCTTTCGGAACAGACGAATCGCCCGCAATATAAAGCCGGTGGAGCTAAACCGCAGATTGTGAACGAAGGTGAGCGGATCGTCGTTTCGTCGCCGAAGGTGCAATTCGTCTTCGACAAAAAGAACGGCATCGTCACCTCCTACAAGGTCGGCGGCAAGGAATATTTCCATGACGGTTTCGGCGTACAACCCAACTTCTGGCGTGCCCCGACCGATAACGACTACGGCAACGGCGCTCCCGAACGCGAACAAATCTGGAAGCAGAGCAGCCGTCATTTTCACGTCACCGACGCAACGGCTCGTATCGAAGGGAATCAGGCGATTGTCGGCACGACATTCCTGTTGCCTGCCGGAAACCTGTATATCGTAGATTATACCATTTCTCCGAGTGGCGTAATGAACGTATCGGCACGTTTCACATCGACCGAGCTGAGCGCCGCCGAGGCAGAAGCGTCCGAAGCAACCCGCACGGCAACGTTCACTCCCGGCAAAGAGGCAGCCCGCAAAGAGGCTTCCCAACTGAACGTGCCACGTATCGGCGTACGTTTCCGTCTGCCCGCATCGATGAATACGGTGCGGTATTTCGGGCGTGGACCGGAAGAGAACTACTGGGACCGGAAAGCGGGTACGCCTGTCGGGCTCTACCAATCGACGGCCGATCAGCTGTATTTCCCGTACGTCAGACCGCAAGAAAACGGACATCACTGCGATACGCGCTGGCTCTCCCTCACTGCCGGAAACGGGGGCGGACTGCTCATCGTGGCAGACAGCCTGATTGAGTTCAATGCTTTACGTAATGCGATCGAAGATTTCGACGACGAAGAGAAAACCCATCTCCCACGCCAGTGGAACAACTTTACTCCTGAAATGATCGCCGATCACGATGAGGCGAAAGCTAAGAATCGCCTTCGCCGGCAGCATCATATCAACGACATCACGCCCCGCGATTTCGTTGAGGTGTGCATCGACCTCAAGCAGCAAGGTGTAGCCGGCTACGATAGCTGGGGAGACCGTCCGTTGCCGGAACATTCTTTACCGGCCAATCGCAATTACCGGTGGGGATTCACTTTCGTTCCTGTCGGCAGTGCATCGGAAGTGCAGGCAAAAAGCCGGATGACGTACGGAAACAAAAGCGGATCATCACCCGTGAAGAAGCAGGATTAACGAGACAACGCTTTTCAGACATGATCATTTGTCCCGGAGCCGCTGCCCCATACGGCCCCGGGACATTTTTATCTTCTGATGTAGTGTGTCAGATGTTTGGACAGAGAGAGAGTCGTCAGTCGTCGACAGCTTGTCCCAAGAGCGTCGCCGAAGTAGCATCTTCGATACGCACGTTCACATACCGGCCGATGCGGTGATTGCCCTTATCGAAAATCACAACTTTGTTGTGTTCCGTATGTCCGAACAGGCGGTCGCGCGACCGTTTGGAGAACCCTTCCACAAGCACCTCGAACGTTTTCCCGATGTCGCGGCGATTGCTTGCTTCCGAGAGTTGATTCTGCAAGTCGATCATCCCCTGCAGGCGTCTGACCTTAACTTCTTCCGGCACATCGTCGGGGAGATGTTTGGCGGCATATGTGCCCGGTCGCTCGGAATATTTGAACATAAAAGCTGCGTCATAGCCCACTTCGCGCATCAGCGACAAGGTTTCTTCGTAATCTTCCTCCGTTTCGGAATGATAGCCGCAAAAGAGATCGGTCGAGATGGCGCACTCCGGCAGGATGCGGCGTATGGCGGCGATGCGGTCGAGGTACCACTCGCGTGTGTATTTACGATTCATCACGGCCAGCATACGCGAACTGCCCGACTGTGCCGGCAGATGAATAAATTTGCAGATGTTTTTGTGTGCGGCCATGACGTAGAGCATCTCGTCGCTCATATCTTTCGGGTGCGAGGTCATAAAACGGATGCGCATCTCGGGCACAGCCTCCGCCACCCGGTCGAGAAGCTGAGGGAAACCGATGATTTTACCGTCGGGTGTCTCGTAACGGTACGAGTTAACATTTTGCCCAAGCAGCGTCACGTCTTTGTAACCTTTCTGCCGCATGTCGCGTATCTCGTTCAGAATGCTGTCGATGTCGCGGCTTCTCTCCCGTCCGCGCGTGTAAGGCACGATACAGTAGGAGCAGAAGTTATTGCAGCCGCGCATGATGGAGACGAAGCCGGTCACGTGCACACCCACCATCTTGAGCGGGATCACGTCGCGATATGTTTCCTGCATCGACAATTCGACATGGATCGCCTTCTCGCCCCGCTCTACGGCTCCGACAAGGTTCGGCAAATCCATGTACGAATCGGGACCGGCCACCAGATCGGCGCCGTGCCGGTTCACCAGTTCCTCTTTGACGCGCTCGGCCATACAACCGAGTACCCCGATAATCAGATGTTTCTTTTGCTTGCGCAACGACTGAAAGTATTGCAATCGCCCGACGACACGCTGTTCGGCATTATCGCGCACCGAACAGGTATTGACGAAGATTGCGTCTGCCTCACGGATATCGTTCGTCAATTCGTATCCGTCGGTCTGCATGACCGAAGCCACGACCTCGCTATCCGCCACATTCATCTGGCATCCGTATGTTTCAATATATAACCGGCGATCGCCCGTATGTCTTTTTGTTTCTATCTCCATTCCTTTCCAAAAAATAAGGGCGCAAATTTACACGATAATCTTCAATTTCCGTAACATACCCCCGGATTTCACTCCTAAACAGATGTTAATCCAAACAATCCATAGTTGTCGAAGATATGAAATACTTTAGGAATAATATGCCGGATTGCATTCCTTGATACATATAATGTTTTATCCAATAATTTTGATTATATTATTTTTTTTTATATCTTTGCGACTAAATCCAACCTTCAGCATATTCACATACTGATGTAGTTGGTAATATTTAATAAAAACTTTTTTAACAAAATGAAAAAAAAGATTAAAGACGGGCTATAGTCGTTTATCTACCACTCGACTACAGTTGCATTTAAAATAATTCTAGCGGTAAGAGAATGGGGAGAATGGTAGGACTTCTTTGAAATCCTATTGAATATTTATTCTTTGATAGAATAGATTTTCAGTCTATTCTAAGAAATAGGGGGGGGGATTTGATCCCCCTATTTCTTAATTATCAAGGCACAAAAAGCATGTTTTCGGATAAAGTCGTTTCCCGGATCTCTTTGCTCGAAAAGCCGACTTCCAGCACCTGCCCCATATAACTTTCGAAATAGAGCACTTTCAGTTCATGCCATCCCGCCTCCAGTGCGATCTTGCCGTCCTTCCGCCGCGGGCTGCCGGAACCGTCGTTATCGACTACCTCATGTCCGTCGATCAGCAGGCGCGAACCGTCGTCGGAGAACGTATAAAAACGATAGACGCCTCGTTCGGGAATGTTGATCCATGTCCGGAACTCGTAGCCGAAATGATCTTCGCGCGGGGCTTCACGAATCGAGAGTGCAGGCATCGTTCCTTTCCCGGCCGGTTCGCTCTGCGTCATCTGGCTCGTCGATTGGAAATCGCCTTCATAGTATATATAGCTCACACCCTGTTTGGAAGGAGCACCCTCGAGCGCTGGCAGGTACTGCATACCCGTTTCGTCGGCTGCCGAAAGTCCTGAAGGGAAGTAATAAAGCTGCTCTTTCCCCGATGGGGTACGAATCCACGTATCGAACCGGAACTTGTCCTGATACAACTCGATGATCCGCGCACCGCGTTCGAGTTTGCCGTACGCATCCGTCCCCGTGACCCGTCCGAAAGCCAAAGCAATGTCGTACTCGATCCCGATAAAATCGTTGTCATGATCATGCCCGGCAAACACCCCCATGACGTCTCCCATCTCAACCAGCGAGGCAAAAAGTCCCGAGTTGATTTTGGGAGAAGCATTCCCCTCTCCTTTCGTCCCGAGCGTCGTATGGCGTCCCTCCACGTGATCGTACTCCGGGAGGGGGATATGAAAGAAGGAGAGCGCGGGCAACGGCACGCCTCCGTTCCCTTGCGTATAATGCCGGCTCATCTTCCTGTACCATTCGATCTGATCGAAACGAATCCAATCGTAATGCCCGTATTTCGTTTGTGCGGGATAGTCGTTCGAATCGAAGCAGTAGAGCAGCGCGGCAACATCGGCCGATTGCGCACGCATAACGGGTAATACATAGTTTCCTGTGCCGTAAATATCTGCCGGTCCCTCCTCCCCGACGAAATACGGGCGATCCTTTAACAGAGCGAAAATCTCTTTCCGTGATATTCCGGCTTCAGCATCGTGATTTCCCATTGTGACGGCAAAAGGGATCTTCGTCTCTGCAAAAATGGCGGCGATAGCCTGCCAGGCCTCACGTGCCGGCGCATCGGTCACGACATCGCCGGTAAGAATGGCCAGATGAGGCTTTTCGGTATCGAGTATATGCTTGATGGTCGCGACGGTCGTTGCACAGTTCGGAGAGCGATGGCTCCAGTGCAGGTCTGTAAACTGTGCGATACGGAAGCGCCCCGCCTCATCGAAACGGAGCGTAACAGCGGACTCTTTCGCTGGCAATGCCCAAGCATACACGCATAAGAGCACAAGGAAGAGGAACAACTTTCTCATGACAAAAACGTTTTATTTCCATACAAGTTTAGCGACTACAGGAGCATGATCCGAAAGATAGATACCGTCTTTTTTTTCGGGTAGCGTTTCATAGGTCTGTACGGTGAAGTCGTCGGTCAAAAAAACGTAATCAATCAGCGGGCGTTCTGTTTGGGCAATCTTCCCGAAGTTATGAAACGTACCCCGAAGGCCGGTCACGTTTTGTGCGATGGAACGGCTGTCGCGCAAAGTCCGAGTCACATGGGTAAACACATCCGTGTCGGGCGTGGCGTTGAAGTCGCCCGTAAGGATCACCGGCAGCCCGCGCCTCAAGGTCTCGGTGCGGCGGAGCAGCAGCGCAACGCCTTCGCTACGGGCTACTTTCCCGACATGGTCGAGATGCGTATTGATAAAAAAGAGCTCGCGCCCCGTCTTTTTCTCCTTCAATATCGCCCACGTAGCCATACGCTCGCAGGCGCCGTCCCAACCTTTCGAACCGGCCACTTCAGGCGTTTCGCTCAGCCAGAACCACCCGGAGTCGATGGCTTCGAACCGGTCGGCACGGTACATAATCGCGCTGTATTCCCCTTTTTCCTTTCCGTCTTCGCGTCCGGCACCGATCGCCCGGTATTCCGGCAGCCGTTCCTTCAAATCATTCAACTGATGCGCGAGGACTTCCTGCATACCGAGTAGATCGACACCACGCGCACGAACCACCTCAGCCGCCACTTCCTTGCGATGAGGCCAGGCGTTTTCGCCGTCTCCCGCATGATCGTAACGGATATTGAACGTCATCACACACAACTCGGCCGGCTTCTCCGAAAAAGAGAGCAGCAACGGCAACAATAATAATCCGAATATTTTTCTCATGATGTTTTGATTTTTATGTAACTTAATAAATTAACGAAATTCCACTTCAGCACGGCAGATCGCTTTGCCCTCGTGACAGATGGCGGTGGCATAACGTGCGTCTCCGAGGCTTCTTCGATACAGGTCGAGCCTCATGCCATAGCGCCCCTCGGCCAGAAAAGCGATTTCAAACCGTGCGATCGACCGCGTACGATACGTTTCGATATCGAACAGGTCGAGCATCACCTCCATATATTTGATACTGTTGAGATGTCCGTTGATATCGAGATCACTGTATTTTACGGTATAGTTCATGGCCTCGGCATCGGGCGACCGTTCGGCTGCCGCCGGCTTGCCTGATAACGAGACGGGACACGGCCGCGACGTCAGATAGTCCGACAATCCTGTTTCGACAAGTGATACGGGGCGGCGCGTCGTTTTATCGATCGCTGCCCATACCGAGCGCGCATAACCGAGCGTCTCACCAGCCGATGTCGTAATTTCGAAACATCGATACGTAAAAATTCGCTCCACACGTTCGACCCATGTCATGATCCGTATCGGTTCGGACAGACGCATCCCATCAGAGATTTCGATGGCTAACCGCGAAAGTACCCATGCCGTATTCCGAGCCTCCATATCTTCGTAACCGTAACCGCGCTCAGCCGCATGGCATGTAGCCGCATGTAACAGATAGTCGCCCAAGGTCGGAATGGTCAGCCGACCCCTAAAATCGAGCGAATACACCTCTGTTTGGTACGCATACGTCCCGACTTTCCCGATGGGCTGCTCCGTCTTCTTCATGTCCTCACCTTGTTTGAATCTGTTTTCCGGCAAAGATAGTTTTTTTAGACGTACGGGAGGCGTTCGAAGTCTGATTTATGCGCCATCACATAAAAATCGGGGAAGGACACCGGTCATGGCTTCACTTCCTCCAACTCTTCCAATTCTTTCAGATTTTGCAGCATGATCTTAAAACTGCGGGAGAAAATCCGCTTGTATTCAAACACAGCGCCGACACCGCCTCCAGCGAAAAGGGCGAACAGCATCCCCCAGAACCACAAAGGAAATGTTGCTTCCAATGTAAGTAAATAGATAACCACCGTAATAAACAGCAAAAAACCGATCACATAGCTCACTATTGCCATACGTCGGTAGAATCGATAGGCACGTTCTACCTTTCTGATTTTCGCACAAACAGATTCCGAGAAATCGGCTCTATGGATTTTCAGAATTAGCATCATGGTTGTCACAATAGCACACAAAAGATAGATTAACACCATCATATTAAGCACTTCTACAAAACTGCGTGCCCGACCTTGTCCCCATAGAAGAATAGGAATACCGATCATCATGATCACCAGTCCTACGACAGAATAACCGATCATTTTGTTGGATGCTTTGTCCGATTGGTCGAGCAATATTTTCCGTATAATTGCCGACTGTAACCCTTCCTGTTGTTGCATACGCTGATCAAGCCCCCTCCATGCGCATTTTAACCCAAATCACGCGATATACTGTTGGGCGTTTTCCATTAATAATGGACGTATGAATGTACGACAATGGTTACGTC
>ERZ772960.3595-NODE-3595-length-10361-cov-17.595672_pt1 | contig 10361 bp, 8 predicted proteins | sample MGYA00580678_ERZ772960 | MGnify/ENA primary metagenome ERZ772960 (study PRJEB29015, sample SAMEA2737930) | human oral metagenome | biome: human oral; feature: human-associated habitat; material: dental | place: China | collected 2059 ...
AATAAAATAAAAAGAGAAGAAAGAGAGAACTTACACACTTTTTCAGACACTACCCATCCATATCAGTAAGATAGTGATTAGACATTATTATTTACACGTAAGTAAAGTTTTACTTACGTGTAAGTAGAACTTTATTTACGTGTAAGTAAAACTCTACTTACACGTAAATAAAACAACACTTAGCTTTAAGAAATAATGTATATTGCCTATAAAAAAGATGCAATATATATGAGAAGCAAAAGAATATTGCGAGAAAATTATCGCACACTTGTATTGTCGTGTTTCTCGAACACTATCTCCCCCCAATTTGTTGCTAAACCGCTTATCAATTATTTCAGATTATTTCCATCGTTCCCTATTCATCTTTCATTTGCCTGTTGGCATCTTTCCTGTCTTATCTTCTTTGACGTTGCTCACTACCATTAGAAATAAGACTGGCAATATACTTAATTATCAAACAAAATCTATATATGTTCTAACGACCGATTAAATAGATTCTCTATAGTATAGTCAAATAACTCCCACACTCTAAACGTTATCGATGTCCAGTAAGAAGGGGCCAGTTAGTAATCTCTCACTTTAGACGCATATCTAACTTTAAATATTGTGCTTAAGTATTTCGTACGAATATAAATGTGTTTTGCAACTTATATTAGCACACTTTGTGTGCACCTTTGCCTACAATAACCGAATAGATTTCTGGTGCGTGTCCATATTTAGCTGCAAACTTGGTCTTAACATCAGTTACAAATTTGTTATAAACATCCTCTTTCACAAGGTTAATGGTACACCCGCCGAAGCCACCTCCCATAATTCTACTTCCTGTTACACCATCTTCACGTGCAATGTTATTAAGGAAAACAAGTTCTTCACACGAAACTTCATATTCCTTACTTAAACCGTTATGGGTCTCAAACATTTTCTTGCCTACTGTTTCGTAATCTCCTTTCTCAAGCGCATTACACACTGAAAGCACACGATCTTTCTCGCCAAGAACAAAATGAGCACGTTTGTAGTCTTCTTCGCTGACTTCTGCTTTCACGCTATCCAATTGCTCCAAAGTACAGTCTCTTAAGGTTTCAAATTTAGTTTCTGGATATTTGGAAGCTATTTGTTTTACAACATTTTCGCAACTTCTACGACGGTCGTTATAAGGACTTCCTGCTAATTCATGTTTTACCTTCGAATTTACGAGAATCAGTTTATAGCCTTTAGGATTAAATGGGAAGTATTTGAACTCACGGCTACGACAATCTAATCGCATTAACTTTCCTTCCTCTCCGAAGACACTAGCAAATTGGTCCATAATGCCACAATTAACACCTATATATTTATGCTCTGTAGCTTGTCCAGCAAGCACCATATCCCATCTTGAAACCTTATTGTCGCCGAAAAGATCGTTCATTGCAAAAGCAAAACAACTTTCGAGTGCTGCGCTTGACGACATACCAGAGCCAAGTGGGACATCGCCATAAAATGCTGCATTGAAACCTTTTATATCTACATTCAGTTTCTTCATTTCTTGAACAATACCATAAATATAGCGTGCCCAAGTTGTCGTGGTCCTTCAGTATCATTAACCTTAAATTCTACACGATCCTTGAGATCTATTGAATAAAGCATGATAGTATCAGTTCCGTTAGGGCGAACTTCAGCCATAATACCTTTATCCACAGCACTTGGAAAAACAAATCCACCATTATAATCAGTATGTTCTCCTATAAGATTTATACGTCCTGGAGCAAAATAGATGCTTCCTGTTTTACCATCAAAATGTTTAATGAAACGGCCTCTAACAATTTCTATATCCATATTTGTTCTATTTAGAGTGTTCTTTAAGTGATATTTTCAGCATAAAAAATGGCAAGCTGAATGCCTGCCATTAAAATAATATATCGTTTAATTGTTTTTTGATTGCCGTGAACCAACTAAAGCATAGAAAAGCAAATACGAAAGCATAGCTACAACTAACCAATAGCTATTGATATCGCCAATTTTAGTTGCTATTAAATCTTGAATTAATGGCATTACGCCACCACCAAAAACCATAGTCATAAACAAACCAGAGGCAGATGCTGTATATCTACCAAGACCTTCGGTTGCAAGATTGTATATAACACCCCACATAACGGAAGTACATAGACCGCATAGAACTATGAAAACTACATTGGTGGGAACTTCTGCATCAATTAGCTTCCAATGAGTAATATCGGGAATTATAAGATTCATTTTACTTGTTTCGGGCATAAATATAGCAACAAGCAGTAATGAAATTGCAACAACTGATGTAGTGGTAAGCTGTATGCGAGACGACACTTTTCCACTTATAAAGGCACTAACAAACCGCCCAACAAGCATTAACAACCAATAGAAACCAGAAATAAGCCCACCTACGACAGCACTTCCTAGAATGCCTCCTTTTGAAAGAGGTTCGCTTAGATAGAATAGAAGCTTACTTGGAATACCAACTTCAATTCCTACATAGAAGAAAATAGCAATAATACCCAACTTCAATTGTCGATAGCCTAATGCCCCTTTGACACCAGCTAACACATCAGACTTTTCGGTTTCAGGCTCTGTAAGTTTCGTGAACCAAACAATACAGAACGAGAAAGCAAAAATTGCCAATGCAATAAGCAGCAAAGGCGTAACAACTTTAAGTGATGTTGTCTTTGTAATCTCACCTATCATAGAACCTGTTAGAATTGGTGTCAATGTTGCTGCAAGAGAATTTAATGAACCTCCTGTCTGTATAAGTTGGTTACCTCGATTTCCACCACCACCAAGAAGATTCAACATAGGGTTCACAACAGTATTAAGAATACAAACACAGAAACCACATACGAATGCACCGAAAAGATAAACAATATATGTAAATAAGGAATTTCCATCCATATTGCTTGATATATATTGTATTCCAATACCTATCAATCCTAAAGCTAAAGCCACAAGAGCAGTCTTTTTATAGCCAAATTTAGTAATCATCACACCAGCAGGAATGCCCATAAACAAATAAGCAACAAAGTTCATCATGTTACCCATCATACCTGCTCCTTCATAATGTTCCTTCCAGATAGTACCAAATGGCGCTGCCATATTTGTTACGAAGGCAATCATAGCAAATAGAAATACCATAGTAATAATTGCCACCAATGCTCCCCGTTTCTTAGTTTGATTTTCCATTGTTTATATATTTCCGTTTTATTAATTAATCTTATATTTTTCCTTTATTTTTCAACACCGAACTTATAGATAGTTTTTTGCTTATATTCCTTACTTGGTTCTAAAATTACAGAAGGGAAATAAGAACGATTAGGACTGTCAGGAAAATGTTGTGCTTCAAAACAGATAGCACTACGACGTGGGAAAGTTGCTCCATGTTGTCCTTTATAACCATCTGCCCAATTATCTGTATAAACTTGAAGTCCTGGTTCGGTAGTATATACTTCCATTGTTCTACCGCTCTTAGGGTCTTTTATACGTGCTGCAAATGATAATTCGCCTTCTTCTTTTTTATTCAGTACGAAACAATGGTCATAACCAGTACCATTCTTTATCTGTTCATTATCAGCATCTATATCTTGACCAACTAATTTAGGTTGGCGAAAATCAAAGGGCGTACCAGCTACTTTTAGAATCTCACCTGTTGGAATAGATGTCTCATCAATAGGAATATAAAAATTGGCATTGATTTGACATTCTAGTTCTTCAATACTTGGAGTCGGATTAGCAATACCAGCCAACGAGAAATATCCGTGACTAGTAAGATTTATTATTGTTTTCTTATTGGTTTTTGCTGAATACTTTATAATAAGTTCGTCATTATCAGTAAATGAATATGCAACCCAGACTTCAACTTCGCCAGTAAAGCCTTCTTCCCCGTATGGCGATGTATATTTCAGCACAACGGCATGCTCATTTATCTGAACAGCGTCCCAAACTTTAGTGTTAAATCCTTTTTTACCTCCATGCAATGAATTAGGACCATTATTAATGGCTATATTGTATTCTTTTCCGTCCAATTGGAAATGTCCTTTAGCAATACGATTGCTATAGCGACCAATGAGTGTTGAAAGATAAGGTTCTGGCGAATTGATAACATCGTGAATATTATCATGCCCTTGTATGATGTTTGCCAAATTTCCATCTCTATCTGGAACCATAATGGCAACAATCGCACCACCATAATTAGTGAAGGCTATTTCGTTACCTTTTGCATTCTTAAGTAGATAAAGATCTGTTCTCTTACCATCTATTATAGTCTGGAAATCTTCGCGTCTCAGACCACACACATAATGTGTCGCTTCGGTATTTACCATGATTTTCTGATTTTAGTTACATGTCTATATTGCAAAGGAAACAAAAATAACCGATAACCACAAACTATTTCAAAGTAAAAGAAGTTTTATCGTGTGTTAAAAACAATTAAAGGCAAGAACTCTTTAATCTTGCCTTTAACTGGAGTATATTATTACTAGAATTTACTTAAAAGGTCAGCAACAACATAACTTGAGCCTCCAACAAATATGAAATCGTCTATTTTTGATTCACTTAATGCTTGTTTATAAGCTTCTTCAACATTAGTAAAGGCTTTACCTTTAAGTCCATATCGCTCACCAACTTCTGCAATTTTTTCTACAGCAAAAGCACGCTTCGTACTGGGTTGTGTCCAGTAATAATGAGCATCTACTGGCAAAAGCTTCATCACAGACTCTATATCTTTATCGTCTACCATTCCAAAAACTATGCGTAGATTGAGGCATTTCTGATTTTTAATTTGTTGTGATAAGTCTTTCCAACCTGCTTCATTATGTCCTGTATCACAAATAACAATAGGATTTTCTTGTATTTGTTGCCATCTACCCATTAAACCTGTTGCTTCACACACATTTGAGAAACCTTTTGCAACGCTGTCAATATTTCTAATTATCTGATTATTGTAAAGTTGCATCACAGCCGTTAGCAGTGTGTTGGTATTCTTTTCTTGATAAACTCCACCCAATTCACCTTCAATTGTACCAAACAAGCGTGTTTGATAAGTGCGACCTCCTTTCGGATTAGCAGTTGCCGATAATACCATAGGAATATCTTCGGCAAATACTATCATAGCATCCATCTTTTGTGCCTTTGCTTCAAAAACGACACGAGTATCGGGCGTTGCTTCACCAATTACGACTGGAGTATTCTGCTTTATAATCCCGGCTTTTTCGTATGCAATCTTTGGTAATGTATCGCCCAAAAATTGAGTGTGGTCAAGCGATATATTAGTAATAATGGAAAGCAGAGGATTAATAATATTAGTACAATCTAAACGACCACCTAATCCTACTTCTATAATAGCAAAGTCTACTTTCTGTTCTGCAAAGTATTTAAAAGCCATTGCAGTAGTCAGTTCAAAGAACGATGGATGCAATGGTTCAAAGAACTTGCGATGACTTTCCACAAAATCAATCACATATTCTTCTGAAATCATCTTGCCATTTATTCTTATGCGTTCTCTAAAATCAACAAGGTGAGGACTTGTGTAAAGTCCAACTTTATAACCATCAGCTTGCAATATTGCTGCCAATGTGTGAGAACATGAACCCTTACCATTACTTCCTGCAATATGAATAGAACGGAAATTTTGATGTGGATTTCCAAAGTACTCGTCTAATGCGAGAGTTGTTGATAAACCTTCTTTATAAGCAGAAGCACCCACATGTTCAAAAACAGGGGTGCTATTATATAAGTATTCTGTTGTTTCTTCGTAAGTCATTTCTATTACTTTTCAGTCATCGAATTTTAGCTGAATAGTTTCTTGAAGTTATCAAAAATAGAGCATTTCGTATGAGCGTCTCCTTTGAAGTTATCACTTTCTTTAAAATCTTCAATGGCTTTGCGCTCTGATTTCGATAACGTTTTAGGCACATAAACACTTATTTGAACAATAAGGTCTCCTATTCCGTTACCGTAACCCTGCACTGCAGGAAGTCCTTTACCTCTTAAACGAAGAGTTTTACCGGGTTGTGTACCTTCCTCTATCTTTATTTTTACAGAACTACCATCTATCGTAGGAATCTCAGCTTGACCACCTAAGACAGCTGTTGGGAAATCGAGCAATAAATTGTAGATAACATTTTGTCCATCGCGAATAAAAGTATCGTTCTCCTCTTCTTCGATATAAACTTGTATGTTACCCGCTATCCCATTGTGTTTACCAGCATTACCCTTACCAGGTACATTCACTACCATTCCTTCGGCAACACCTGCTGGAATATTAATCTCAACAACGTCTTCGCCTTTTACAACGCCATCACCATGACAATGTGTACACTTATTCTTTATAATAGTGCCTTCTCCACCGCATACATGGCAAGTTGTTTGTGTTTGCATCATACCAAATATGCTTTGTTGGGTACGAATTTCCATACCACTACCGTGACAGTTTGAACAGGTTTCTGTTCCACTTCCATTTTCTGCACCAGTTCCGTGACAGTGTTCACAGGCTACATCTTTACGTACCTTAAATTTCTTAGTAACACCTGTGGCAATCTCTTGCAAAGAGAGCTTAACTTTCAAACGTAAATCAGAGCCTCTATATTTTGGTGTTTGATGACCTCCACCACCAAATCCACCGAAGCCCCCGCTTCCGTGTCCCCCGAACACATCACCAAACATAGAGAAGATGTCGTCCATTGAGAAACCACTACCACCAAACGGATTACCACCTCCCATATTAGGTCCATCGAATCCGAACTGATCATATTGTTGTCGCTTCTGTGGATCACTTAAAACACTATATGCTTCTGCTGCCTCTTTAAATTTCTCTTCAGCATTAGCATCATCTGGATTCCTATCAGGGTGATATTTAATAGCAAGTTTCCTATAAGCCTTCTTTATTTCATCGCCCGATGCGTCTTTTGCAACGCTCAGAACTTCATAATAGTCTCTTTTTGTCATCTTGTATTTATCATAAAATGAAAGGCTCTTGTAAATATTCAAGAGCCTAGATTACTCAGTCTATAGTTTTTATTGACCAACTGCTACTTTTGCATGCCGTATAACCTTATCGTTTAAGGTATAACCTGTTTGCACACAATCTATTATCTTACCTTTCTTATCATCGCCCATTCCTGGTACCATTGCTATTGCTTCATGATAATCCACATTGAAATCTTTACCATCGGTATCAATCTTCTTTACACCAATGTTTTCTAAGACTTTTAAAAACTTCTTATAAATGAGCTCGAAACCTTCTTTAATTGCGGTCGAATCTTCAGTTTTATCGGCAAGTGCACGCTCAAAATCATCGAGAATAGGAAGAACTGCTGTAACAGTCTTTTCGCTGCCATTAAGTATAAGTTCTGTTTTCTCTTTCAGTGTTCGTTTCTTATAGTTCTCAAACTCTGCATACAGACGTATATACTTATCTTTCCACTCGTTAGCTTCTGTTTTATCGCTTTCCTGTGTAGATTCTGATTCTGCCACTTCCTCATTATCTATTTCAGGCGATGCCTCTTCCATAGTAGGCGTTTCGTTCTGTAATTCGGGAGCCTCGTCCTCTATTCTTATTTTCTTATTCTTTTTGCTCATAATAATAAATCTTTTGTTTTAGAGATACAAATAGTGTGCCAACATAATAAGAATCTGCTGTGCTATTCTATCTGATAATAGTCTTAAACCTGATACATTTTAGCTTTCTGTTCCTTAATCTGGTCGTCGTGAATGTATTCATCGTAACTCATAAGCTTGTCAATCGTACCGTTTGGAGTTAATTCGATAATACGATTAGCAACAGTTCCGATGAATTCATGGTCGTGAGAGCTAAAGAGGATATTACCTTTAAAGCCTACAAGGTTATTGTTGAACGCCTGAATGCTTTCCAAATCAAGGTGGTTTGTAGGAGTATCGAGTATTAGACAGTTTGCATTTTGCAGCTGCATTCTTGCAATCATACAACGCATTTTCTCGCCTCCAGAAAGTACATTAACTTTCTTTTCTACCTCTTCCTGTTTAAACAACATACGACCAAGGAAGCCTTTCATTGCTACCTCATTACCTGGGCCATATTGCGAAAGCCAATCAACAAGATTTAAATCACAATTAAAATATTTGGTATTGTCCAGTGGTAAGTAAGCTGTTGTAATAGTTACACCCCAGTTGTAGGTACCCGCTTGTGCTTCGCGTTCACCATTAATGATATCGAATAAAGCAGTCATTGCTTTAGGGTTACGAGACAAAAATACTATTTTCTGTTCTTTCTCTACATTAAAATTAATATGGTCAAATAATATTGTCCCATTTTCATCAACAGCCTTCAAATCTTGAACTTCTAAGATTTGGTTGCCTGGCTCGCGTTCCATTTGGAAGATGATACCTGGATATTTACGGCTTGATGGGCGAATTTCTTCTACATTCAGTTTCTCAAGCATCTTCTTACGTGAAGTTGTTTGCTTGCTTTTTGCCACATTGGCAGAGAAACGACGGATAAATTCTTCCAACTGCTGTTTCTTTTCTTCGGCTTTCATTTTTTGGTTTTGCGCTTGACGTAAAGCTAACTGAGAACTTTCATACCAGAACGAGTAGTTACCTGCAAACACTGTAACTTTACCGAAGTCGATATCTATAGTTTGTGTACTTACAGCGTCGAGGAAGTGACGGTCGTGCGATACAACAAGTACTGTTTGTGTTTCTTCTATTTCGCCGAGATAATCTTCCAACCACTCTACTGTTTCAAGGTCGAGGTCGTTGGTAGGTTCATCGAGCAAAAGGTTGTCGGGCTTTCCGAAGAGTGCCTTTGCCAACATTACACGCACTTTTTCTGTGTTTGACAAGTCGCCTACTTTTTTTTGGTGTGCATCTTCTTTCACTCCTAAATGTTGTAATAATTGGGCAGCTTCGCTTTCAGCTTCCCAACCATTCATTTCGGCAAACTTTAGTTCCAAATCGGCAGCACGGTTTCCGTCTTCTTCGGTCATTTCTGGTTTAGCGTAAAGTTCTTCACGCTCTTTCATATTCTTCCAAAGTGGTTCGTGCCCCATAAGCACAGTGTCCATTACCTTAAATTCATCGTATTTAAAGTGGTCCTGTTCCAATACCGACAAGCGTTCTCCTGTTCCTAATGTGATAGTTCCTTTGGTTGGTTCTAAATCGCCAGAGATGGCACGAAGCAATGTTGATTTTCCTGCTCCATTTGCTCCTATAACGCCATAGATATTTCCTGGAGTAAATTTAATATTAACGTCCTTATACAGAACTCTTTTTCCGAATTGAACGGCAATGTTTGAAAGTGTAATCATTGTTTGTTTAAAATCCTTTTTTCTTATTTGAGCGCAAAGGTACAACAATAATGTGACACTTGCAAGAACTACAATCTATGTCGTGTCATAAGTAAAAAATAACACATCACCTATATATACGTTTATAATAGTCAGAACTACTCATTATTTTACTATATCTCAAAAGGATATCAACCCAAATTTAACATCTATCATAGTATATTTTCGCAGTTATTGTCCTCTTAAGTCTTGGCTACAGACCTTATATCCTAAAGATTTTTTAATGATACATAGTTTCAACTTAATTTATTGTACATGATAGTTGCGTGTATTGAATGGTTACCGCATTACCATATCTATACGATATATTCGAATATATTTTTACCTTCTGTGATTATAAGTTTTTGGCCACTTATGCATCGCACTATTTTGGTTCTATAAAGTGTCTATTATTCTAGCATAGATTTTAAACTTGTGTATAACTAATACAGCAGGCATAACACGAAAGTATTTATAGAAAGTTGCTAATATAATAAAAAATTGCCTGACCAAATCAAGAGAAAACATTATGATATCTAAAATACAACTGACAGATATCTAAAACACAACTGACAGATATCTAAAACACAACTGACAGATATCTGAAACGAGCATTACAGATATCTAAAACAAGAGAGACTATATTTAACCAATGTTTATAAACACCTATGGCTTCTTTCTTAACTGATAATCAGTTTGATTTTTAGCTTGCGTATTCCCCTTTCGCTTCCATTATTGTCAAATGGTATCATCGGATTTTCGAGGAAATTGAAAATGTAATCTCTGCATTTGACCAAGCCTTTTCTGAACGTAATAAACTTTTTACCAAGCTCCTCTATATTCTGTTTGAGCAGATTGTCTAAACGTCGGGTCCATGACACCTTGTCTATAACGTCGTTCGGATTGGTATTCCGCTTGTGAATGGCTTCACGGAACAGATTGGTTACTTTCCCAGACCACTCTTGCTCAGTGTTCAACTCTGATAGAATTTCCTTGATTACAGGCTCCAACTCTGGAATGGAAATAACCTGCGTCACATAATCAAGCACACGTTCTGCATCT
>ERZ772960.3602-NODE-3602-length-10350-cov-2.606022_pt1 | contig 10350 bp, 10 predicted proteins | sample MGYA00580678_ERZ772960 | MGnify/ENA primary metagenome ERZ772960 (study PRJEB29015, sample SAMEA2737930) | human oral metagenome | biome: human oral; feature: human-associated habitat; material: dental | place: China | collected 2059 ...
GATCAACCACCTCATTGATATAGCTTGCCGCATCCATGCGGGCCTTGTCCTTCATGCTTTCAATCAGACGGTTTTTGGCTTCCTCGGCTGAAAGGCCCGACAGCTCTTCAAGTTTAACACGCTCCTGCTCAACCATCTTTTCGAGGTCCTGCTGCTTAGCGGTCAGGATTTTCTTTTCATTTTCTATCCTTACCTGCTCCTGCTCAACATCTTCCTTGCGTCGTCCGAGTTCCTCCTGACGCTGATTGAGCGATATTTCGCGCTGTTTCAAACGGTTTTCGCCCTGTTGAATTTTCTGGTTACGCTGCTGAACCTCTTTCTCCAGCTCGCTTTTCTTGTTCAGAAACTTCTCTTTTACCTCAAGAAGTTTTTTCTCTTTGATGACGTCTGCATCCCTTTTGGCTGCCTCCATCAACTGATTATATTTCCCGTTAATTACATAGCGGAAAACTACATAGCCGGCAATTCCTCCTATAATTAAGGCTGCTGCGACTGCGATTATTGTACCTGTCATTTATCTTTATGGTTATAAGTTATTCTCTGTTGAGCGTATCACTTCGTCTTCAACTCAGTTTCAATTTCGGAAGTAAGCTGCCGGAGAATATCGTCATAAGGCTTTGTATCGTTTCGTTGCAATTCTCTCTGCAAACGAAGACCCAGGTCAACCATTGCAAAATAAGTAATTTCCTTATCGGTTTTAAGACCTTTGTAATTGGCATAATATACGTTTAAGAGCTCGTTTATAAGCTCAGCATCTCTTCGATACAGCGATTCCTCGTCGCGGGGAACCTTTAGCTTTATCTCTTCATCGTAGATATTCAGCCTTATGGTAATCTTATTCAGTTCGTCTTCCGGCATGGCTTCCGTTACTTTCCACTCAGCAGCGTGATACACTTGTTGACATCTCTGATGAGCTTATTCACTCTTTTGCGCGACGTTTCAATATCACCGTCGCTCACTGCAAGCATTTTTGCCATTTTAAGATTGTCGTAATCACGGCGGACACACGAAAGTTTTTCTTCAACATCACGCAGTTGCCTGTCGCGTTCGCCAACCATAGCGTGAAGCTCTGCATTCTCTTTCTTCAGTTCCTGATACTGAAGAAGCATCTGCCTTACGCGGGTAGCGAAAGTGTTGATAAGCTTTTCGTCAGCGTCCATAACGATGTATTTGCTTGCAAATTTAACTTTTTAAAATGACTCTGCCAAGCATTCGGGCTTAAATCTTTACTTGAACGGCCAGAAAAAGCCTGCGTCGGGTCATCGCCGGCCCAGCTTCTTCTCGGCAGCTTCAGCCTCTTCCTGCGACGGCTTGGGCTCTTTCTTGGCCAGCATTACCACCTGAAAGACGAAGTCGGTTATCCACTTTTCCGAGAAATTAAGCTTCGTGTTGTATTTGCGAATACCCATGACGGCCTTGATAACGCCGGGGTCAGTGTAGCTGTTTTTCGTAAAAATGTCCTGCACGGTCTTGGCTGTCATGCTGTAGATGGCTTTCTTGAAGACGGACGGCACGCGAAGCTTGAACTTCATCAGATTGCCCATGAGCATCATCAAGTCCTGCGTAAAGTTCTGGAACTGCACCAGATAGACCTGCATATCGGGCAGTTTCTTGCAGTTGCGGCGCACGCTCTGGTCGATTTCCTTAAAGAATTCGTCGTCGGTTTTGTATATTTCTTTCATCATCTTGCGGCAGTGGCTCTTCTCGCCTGTGCCCAGCTTGTTGTTCTGCGTAGGCACGTGCAGCGTGGTCTTGAACATGCGCAGGTCGGGCAGCATGGCCAGATTGGTAATACCCAGCTGTGCAGCAAGCGATGCCTGGAAGTAAACACGAACGAGCGTCATGTAGTCCTGCATGCCGCCGGTCTTCTCTCCTGATTCTTTCTTACTGAAGATTTTAGATAATAATCCCATAACGAAATTTGTATTTTATTTTCCCTAATGCTTGAATAAATATGTGCAAAAATACAACAATATCGCGAGAAAGCAAAGGTTTGGCCCTGCAAAATGCCATATCTCTGCAAATGCAGCCCTGCGCAGTTACATCATAAACCTGGGAGTCCGCCGGCGTACAGCCCATGCCGTCACCCCCATACGCCGGTGTTGCGGCGGCCGCCGCACGGGCATGTCACGGCCGTCGTACACGCGTGCGACAGCCGTCATACGAACCATACCGCGGCCGCCGTACAACCGGCAAAAGTATGCAGCACGACGAGCCGCAGCGTGAAAATGGGCAGGGAAAAGCATTTTTCTCGGTTAAAGAAGCACAAATATCAATAATAATTCATATCTTTGCGACCTGATAGCATCGGGAGAGTTCTCATTACAGACACTTCAGTATTTACTTGTACAAGACATAAAACGCGCAAAATGAAAGGCATCGTCTTAGCCGGAGGGTCGGGCACACGCCTGTACCCTATTACCAAAGGTATCAGCAAGCAGCTCATACCCATCTTTGACAAGCCCATGATTTACTATCCCGTGTCGGTGCTGATGCTGGCCGGAATCAGGGAAATCCTCATCATTTCCACCCCTTACGACCTGCCCGCCTTCAGGCGTCTGCTGGGCGACGGCAGCAGCTACGGCGTGCACTTTGAGTATGCCGAGCAGCCATCGCCTGACGGTCTGGCACAGGCTTTCATCATCGGCAGGGAGTTTATCGGCAACGATAGCGCCTGCCTTGTTCTGGGCGACAACATCTTCTACGGCTCCGGCTTCACCGGAATGCTGCACGAGAGCGTGCGTCTGGCCGAAGAAGAGGGTAAGGCTTCGGTCTTCGGCTATTACGTCAATGACCCTGAACGCTACGGCGTTGCCGAGTTTGACAAAGACGGCAACTGCCTGAGCATCGAAGAAAAACCCATGCACCCGCGGAGCAATTACGCCGTCGTGGGTCTTTACTTCTATCCCAACAGCGTCGTCGATATAGCCCGAAACATCAAGCCCAGCGCCCGTGGAGAGCTTGAGATTACGACGGTAAACCAACAGTATCTCGCCTGTCGGAACCTGAAGGTACAGACACTTCAGCGCGGCTTTGCATGGCTCGATACCGGTACGCACGACAGTCTGTCGGAGGCAAGCACCTTTATCGAGGTCATCGAAAAGCGCCAGGGACAGAAAATTGCCTGCCTCGAAGAGATTGCCTACAAGCAGGGATGGATATCGCGTGAGCGCTTGCTGGAAGAGGCAAAGCCCATGGCGAAGAACGCATACGGGCAGTATCTCATGCGGCTGGCTGACGAAACGAAATAATAAAACACCAAAATAGAAATGGAAGAAAGCAAGATTGCAGAGAACGTTTCTGCAAATCCTCAAACAAATGCCGACGAGCAAAAGGGCTTCTTAGACTTTGGCACGATTTACGCCACAGTGGTTTTGAACTGGAAGTGGTTCGTCCTTTCGCTCATCATCTGCCTGGGAGCCGCAGCCATTTACCTGCGCTACACCACTCCTATTTACGAGGCTTCGGCAAAACTGCTGATAAAAGACAACGACGGAAGGACGGGCAACCGGAACAATATGATGAATTCGGCAACGCTTGGAGTCATATCCAATTCGACCGGTATTGACAACGAGATGGAGATTCTGACCTCTCATTCGCTGGCCATTCAGGCGGTAAGAGACCTGAAACTATACACCAACTATTTCAGTATAGGCAAGGTAAAGGATATCATTCTGTACCACAACCAGCCCGTTTCCGTCGATATCGATGCGGCTCACCTTGAGAAACTGAACGCCCCTGTCGACCTGATGATTGAGCGTGAAGGCAATACTTATCGTGTCACAGGACAGTATTATATCCCCCATAACGATGGTTCGTCAAGCGGTCCCTACGCTCTTGACAAGACGTTTACCAAGTTCCCTGCCACCATCAACACGCGTGCCGGCATACTTTACTTTACTACCAACGGTATGAACCCGATGGCCGAGGGACAGCAAATGAGGGTAAACATACAGTCGCCCAAGTATGCAGCCTACAAGTATGTGGGCAACTTGAGCGTAGGCCAGACCAACAAGGGTACCACCATTGCACTGCTTATACTCAAGGATGAGGTGTCGCAGCGCGCCGTCGACTTCCTGCGCCAGCTTGCCTTCTGCTATAACCGGCAGGCTAATGAGGACAAAAACGAGATAGCTGTGCGCACCGAAGAGTTTATCAATGGCCGTCTGGAGAAAATCAATGCAGAGTTAGGCAACACCGAAGGCCAGCTTGAGAACTACAAGAAAAGCAACCGGATGGTTGAGCTTAAGATGAACGCCACTCAGGCTCTCACCAATGCCGATACCTATTCACAGAAGCTTACCGAGGCCAATACACAGATTGCGCTGCTCAATGAAATGCGTGCTTACATGACCCGTTCGGGCAACAAGTATCAGCCTTTGCCCCTGAACATCGGGCTTACAGACCAGGCAACCAACACGCTTATTAAAGATTACAATGAGGTTGCGCAGAAACGTAACCTGCTGTTACAGAGTGCAAGCGAGAAATCGCCGTCGGTAATTCCACTCACTACACAGCTCGACCAGCTTCAAAACGCCATCAAACGCGCATTGAATCAAGCCATGCGCAGCTCCCAGATTACGCGGAACTCGGTGGCTGCACAGGCCGGAAAGTATCAGGGACAGGTTGACCGATCGCCCGTTCAGGAGCGAATGCTCAACCAGATTGGACGTCAGCAGGAAGTCAAATCGGGGCTTTATCTGATGCTTTTACAGAAGCGTGAGGAGAACTCTATTTCCTTAGCTGCTACCGCTGACAAGGGAAAGCTGATTGATGACCCCGCTCCGGGCGGGAAGATCAGCCCGAAGGATACATACGTTTTGCTCATCGGGCTGCTTATCGGGCTGGCTTTACCTGCCATCATACTGCTTGTCATCCAGCTCTTCCGCTACAAGATTGAGGGACATGAAGACGTTGCACGCCTCACGAGACTGCCTATTCTGGCCGACGTTGCCGTCGCATCAGAGGTGGCTAAGGACAAGGCTGACATCGTCATTCACGAGAATCAGAACAACATGATGGAGGAAATCTTCCGCTCAATGCGCACCAACCTGCTCTTCATGATGAAAGAAGGACAGAAGGTTATCATGTGTACGTCAACCAATTCAGGCGAGGGAAAGACTTTCAATGCGGGCAATCTGGCCATGTCTTTCGCCCTACTGGGGAAGAAAGTGCTGCTGATAGGTCTTGACATCCGCAAGCCACGACTGGGTCAGCTCTTCGAACTGAACGACACGGCACACGGCATTACCAACCTCCTCATTAAGGAAAGCCCTACCGAAGAGCAAATAAAGCAACAGATTTTACCATCAGGAATCAACGATAATCTCGATATAATGACGGCCGGTCCCATACCTCCGAACCCTGCCGAACTTGTGGCACGTCCAAGCCTTGACATCATCATGAAACAGCTGCGTGAGATGTACGACTACATCATTATTGACACAGCGCCTGTAGGTCTCGTCACCGACACACTGGCCATTGGACGTGTCAGCGATGCCACGGTATATGTATGCCGCGCCGACTATACCCCGAAGGAGAGCTTCGAACTGATAAACGGCCTCGCCATGGAGCAGAAATTGCCGAACATCAGCATCGTAATAAACGGCATTGATATGTCGAAAAAGAAGCACAGCTACTATTATGGCTACGGACGATATGGACGTTACGGCAGATACGGACGCTATGGAAGCTACGGCAAGTATGGCCATTACAAGGGCTATGGCAGCTACGGAAGCTACGGCAATTACCAGGGAAGCCACTACGGCGACGCAAACGACAATTCGGTTAAACGATAATGGCAACGATAGCTGTAGACTTTGACGGTACCATCGTTAAGCACCGTTATCCCGAAATAGGAGAAGAAATCCCGTTCGCTACCGACACGCTCCGCATGCTTATTCGTGAGCACCACCGGCTCATTCTGTGGACAGTGCGCGAAGGAAAGCTCCTGCAGGACGCCATCGACTGGTGTCATGAGCGAGGCGTTGACTTCTGGGCGGTAAACCGTGACTATCCCGAAGAGGAAGCCGAAAAGAACAATCACTTCAGCCGCAAGGTGAAAGCCGATTACTTTATCGACGACCGGAACATCGGAGGACTGCCGGAATGGGGCCAGATTTACCGCATCATCCACGAACATAAAAGCTATGTCGACGTCATCAGAGAGGGTTTTGGCGAGACTTCCGGGCAGGATGTTCCCCGAAAAAAGCACTGGTGGCAGTGGTAAAAACCACGCCGTCCAGACAATAAGCCATAAAACCAAAAGGGCACGCAATCGTTGCGTGCCCTTTTGGTTACCGGAACACCTTGAACATGTAAAAAACCATGGCATGTCGGCCCCTTATTCCACAACGAATAATGCGCCCAAGCGTCATAAAAACACCGCAAACGGCGATTCTTGAAACTTTTTAGTAACTTTGTATCCTATAATATAATAAGGTATATGGAAAAGAAAGACTTGAGAATCATATTCATGGGAACCCCCGAGTTTGCCGTAGGCACATTGAAAAGACTGGTTGAAAGCGGATACAATGTGGTGGCCGTGGTGACCCAGCCCGACAAGCCCGTCGGACGTCATCAGGACAATTTGCAGCCCTCCGCGGTGAAACGATATGCACTGGAGCACGATATTCCCGTGCTTCAACCCATAAAAATGAAAGACCCCGACTTCGCAGAGCAGCTAGCTTCCTATAAGGCCGACCTGCAGGTTGTGGTGGCCTTCCGCATGCTTCCCGAAATAATCTGGAGCATGCCACGTATGGGCACGTTCAACGTCCACGCCGCACTGCTGCCGCAATATCGCGGTGCAGCCCCCATCAACTGGGCCATTATCAACGGCGAAACCGAAACGGGAGTCACCACATTCTTCCTCGACAAGAACATCGACACGGGGCGCATTATCCTTCAAAAGCGCTTCCCCATCCCCGAAGATGCCAATGCAGAATACGTCTATGACGGCTTGATGAAGCTCGGTGCCGACATAGCCGTGGAAACCATTGACCTTGTTCTCAAGGGCAACGGCACGGTAAAGGCTACCGAACAGGACGAATGGATAGGCGGAAAACAGCCGGAAACACTGCACACCGCGCCGAAAATATTCAAGGAAACCTGCCAAATCAGCTGGACTCAGCAGGCGCAAAGCGTGCACAACTTTGTGCGCGGGCTGTCACCTTACCCCGGGGCCTGGACCACACTACACACCGGTAACGACGCCAAAACGGAGGGAGCCGTGCTTAAAATCTTCAAAACCCAGAAAACCCATGAACCTGCAAACGGCGAGACGGCAGGCACAATCAGGGTAGAAAAGGGCCATCTCTACATCGCTACAGCCGATAACTGGATAGAAATCACGGAATTACAGCTCGCCGGCAAGAAGCGCATGACGGCCCGCGACTTCCTTAACGGCAACAAGAATATGTCAAGCTGTCACGTAGAATAGCCCCTAAACGCATGGCCTCAACGTCGGGAAAAACCTGCCTTTACATCGTAAAGTACACTCCCCTGTCACATAAACACAAAACCCTTACGACGTAAAGGCAAACCCCTTAAGCATAAAGGTCCGACGATTACGCCATAAAGGCGAAACGATTACATCGTAAAGACAAACCCCTTACATCGTAAAAGCGAAACGATTTACGCGTAAAGACAAACCCTTTACATCGTAAAGGCAAAACGATTACGACGTAAAGACAAACCTTTTACATCGTAAAGACAACGCGATTACGGCGTAAAGGGGCCGATCTTTTTCGCTATTCCGTCTCCCTTTACCCCATAAAAAAGCCTCTCCAAGAGCTGAAACTCTCGGAGAGGCTTATCTTTTTTATGTTATTTCAGGCCGGTTTATAAATCCCAACCCACTGCAGAGGCACCCAGAACAGCGGCAGAACCACCGTCCAGACTGCTTACAAGGAACTTGGCTCTGCCCTTGAAAATCTTCAGAACATGCTCATCATAGCTCTTCTTGATGGGGTCCATGAGCAGACTTCCCGCCTTAGTCAGCCCGCCAAAGAAGATGAAGGCCTCGGGCGAAGAGAAAGCAGCAAAGTCGGCGCACGCAGCACCCAGCATCTCTCCAGTGAATTCATAGATATGCTTTGCCAGAGCATCGCCCTTTTCTGCCGCAAGACTCACCTCAAGAGAAGTAATGTCTTCAGGCTTCATGTCGCGCAACAGTGAAGGCTCGTCCGTCGTTTCCAACAGCTCGCGCGCCGTACGTGCCACGCCTGTTGCCGAACAATAGGCCTCCAGACAGCCCTTACGGCCACAGCCACACTCGCGTCCGTTCTCGCGAACCATGGTTACGTGGCCCAGCTCTCCGGCAAAACCGTCGCTGCCATAAACCACCTGACCATTGACAACAATGCCTGAACCAACGCCGGTTCCCAGCGTAATGTCGATGAAATTCTTCATGCCACGGGCAACGCCGTAAGTCATTTCGCCGACAGCTGCCGCGTTGGCGTCGTTGGTTAAACCTACAGGAATGCCGAGCTTCTTGGAGAACATGTCAGCCAATGGCACAATACAGTTGTGCCCCCATGAAAGGTTTGCCGCAAACTCTACAGTGCCCTTGTAGTAGTTTCCGTTAGGGGCACCTATACCCATAGCCTTGATTTTGTCGATGCCCCCAACCTGATCGATGATAATCTGCAGTGCTTCTACTGAGGCATTCACATAGTCGTCCACATTGTCATAAGCCTGTGTCTTGATAGCTGTCGTAGCTTTAATCTCGCCACGAGAGTCTACAATACCGAAGACTGAATTGGTACCACCGAGGTCTAAGCCAATAACATACGGTTTTAAAATCAGTTGTTCCATTCTTTTTGTTTTCTTTATGATTTAGTTATTAGTCCTTCAACGTTCAACAAAAGGCCGTGCCGGTTTTTCTTTTAAGCCTGAAAATCAGGGCGATTCCCACGTAACCTATATACGTTTATAAGGCAAAGTTAATAAAACATTTGGGAAAATAAAGCGAAAATGAAATTTTTAATAAACATTTGTGGGAATATAAAAGATTTGCTATCTTTGCGTAAGATTGCAAGAGATATGACACAGGAAGAAGACATTAGGAATGCCGTTAAAGTACTTCGCGAAGGTGGTATCATTCTTTATCCCACAGATACCGTATGGGGCATTGGCTGCGACGCTACCAATGCCGAGGCAGTAGCCAGAGTTTATAAGATAAAACATCGTAACGATTCCAAGGCATTGATTTGCCTTGTCGATTCAGATGCGCGCCTGCAACGCTACGTTCGCAACGTTCCGGCCGTGGCATGGGACCTGCTTGACGCTGCCACAAAACCAACAACAGTTATACTGGACGGTGCCGTTAACCTTGCATCCAATCTGATTGCCGAAGACGGAAGCATTGCCCTTCGCATTACAAAGGAGCCTTTCTCACACGAGCTGTGCTACCGTTTCCAGAAGGCTCTCGTGTCGACAAGCGCCAATATCAGCGGTGAACCCGCCGCACAGAACTACAAAGACATAGCTCAAGAACTCCTCGACAGCGTTGATTATGTATGCTGGTCGCGCCGACAGGAACACAAACCCCATACTCCGAGCAGCATCATCAGGCTTAAACCTGACGGCGAAGTAACCATCATCAGAAAATAAATGCTGGATAGAGTTATTGCCTGGCGGGAGAAAAGCCTTACCGACCGCCAAATGACGTCGGTACTGGCACTCTTTATCGGTTTTCTGGCTTCGGTGGCAGGGTATGTCCTTCATTCCCTTATCAGCCTTATACAACGGCTGCTTACCGAAGACTTTGTGCCCTATGCTGCCAACTGGCTCTACCTTGTCTTCCCCGTTATCGGCATATATCTTACCATGCTCTTTATTAAATATGTTGTACGTGACAACATATCGCATGGCATCACACGCGTGCTTTATGCCATCTCTTCGAGGCGATCGAAGCTTCGCGGGCACAATTGCTGGTCGTCAATCGTGGCTTCTGCCATTACCATTGGCTTTGGAGGATCAGTAGGTGCCGAGGCGCCCATCGTGCTTACAGGCTCTGCAATCGGTTCCAGACTGGGGCAACTCTTCCATGTGGACAAGCGTACGATGATGCTTCTTGTAGGTTGTGGCGCATCCGCTGCAATATCAGGTATCTTCAAGGCCCCCATAGCAGGTTTGGTCTTTACGCTTGAAGTGCTGATGATTGACATGACAATGTCGTCACTTGTACCTATTCTCATCAGCAGCATTACGGCAGATATCTTCTCTTATCTTTTCACGGGGACCTCCACTCTCTTTGCTTTTCACATTGATGGTGCGTGGAGCATAGAGCGCGTTCCGGGAACATTGTTGTTAGGAATATTCTGCGGTTTAGTGAGCCTTTACTTT
>ERZ772960.3604-NODE-3604-length-10345-cov-14.798348_pt1 | contig 10345 bp, 8 predicted proteins | sample MGYA00580678_ERZ772960 | MGnify/ENA primary metagenome ERZ772960 (study PRJEB29015, sample SAMEA2737930) | human oral metagenome | biome: human oral; feature: human-associated habitat; material: dental | place: China | collected 2059 ...
GCCCGGGACGGATTGCATTCCGGTAGCGGATTTCCCACGGACTGATGCCGACCTTCTCCGCCAATAGGTTGATGCACGATTCTACGGCAAAACAGCTTTGCGTTACACCGAAGCCTCTGAACGCACCGGCAGGCGGATTATTGGTGTACCACGCGCAGCCGAGTATGTCGATATCTTGATAGTTATACGGCCCCGCCGCATGGGTACAGGCACGCTGCAGTACCGGCCCGCCGAGCGAAGCATACGCACCGGTGTCCGAATGCAGTATGGCCTTTAAAGCGGTTAAACGGCCGTTTTCGTCGCAGCCGAGGGTAAAATCCATCTCCATTGCGTGCCGCTTAGGATGAATAATCATACTCTCTTTTCTGCTTAAACTCACCTTGACGGGGCGTCCGGTCTTTAACGCGAGAATCGCGGCATGGTGCTGCACGCTCATGTCTTCTTTTCCGCCGAAACCGCCGCCGACCATCTTGGCGATAACCCGTACCTTATCGATAGGTAAGCCGGTCGCTTCCGAACATTCCCGTTTTGTTTGATATATACCTTGATCCCCCGAATAAATAATGACACCGCCTTCTCCGTCCGGCTTGGCCACCGCCGTTTCAGGTTCCAAAAAGGCATGTTCGGTCGGCGGTACGGAATAGTGGTGAGAAACGACATACTTTGAATTTTTCAGTTTTTCTTCGGCATTGCCGCGTACCAAATGTTCCTTAGAAAGGAGATTCCCGCTTTCGTGGACTTGCGGTGCATCTTCCGCCATTGCTTCTGATATAGAACACACCGGCGGTAGTTCTTCATATTCGATTTTTACCGTCTTTTTTGCCGCTTCCAAAATATCGCGGCTTTCGGCGGCAATCAGAACAATCGCATCGCCTAAATAATGGGTTTCTTTGCCGAGTGGAATAAGCACATCCCAATCTTTTTTTAAGTGCCCGATTTTTTGCATCCCGGGGAGATCTTTTGCCGTCATTACGATATGAACGCCGGGAATCTTTTCTGCCTCTTCGGTGTTGATAGACAATACCTTTGCCCGTGGGTATGCAGTGCGTACGGCGCTTCCGTACAGCATTCCATCCGGATACATATCGTCGGCATATTCGGCAGTACCTATCGCTTTCGCGTATGAATCGACGCGAAGCGCACTGCTTCCTATAGCCGTTTCGGTTTTTGCTTCCGGTACGGGGATATTTTCACGCAGCATTTTTGCCGCCAATAAAATGGCTTCTTCAATTTTTACATAGCCGGTGCAGCGGCAAATATTGTTACGGATGGCTTGTTTTACATCTGCGGATGACGGATTAGGATTTCCGTCTATCAGAGCCTTTGCACAAATCACCATGCCGGGAATACAAAAACCACATTGCACCGCACCGCAATGAGCAAACGCATATTGATAGACGGCACGCTCGCGTTCAGGAAACCCCTCGAGTGTTGTAATTGTTTTCCCCGCTAATCTACCGGTAATTTGTACACAAGCCTTCATCGGTTTTCCGTCTATTAAAACGGTACAAGTACCGCAGGCTCCTTCCATACACCCGTTTTTAACGGAAGTTAAACGCAGTGAATCGCGTAAAAAATAGATAAGTTTTTGATTTTCTTCGGCTTCAACAAGCCGTCCGTTGACCGTTAATGATACCATAGCATACTCCATCCGGAAGCAATGTTAATTGCCGGGATCTTATCGATATCTCAAAATATCTCTAAAAACTAAAATTTTTAGAGGCTCCCTTAAAACTATTTAGCTTTAGTATAAGGGATAAAAAGGGAAAATGCAACAACGAAGTAAAATAAAAACAGAGCAAAAAAATGCCGATTATCCTTTTTGTGATAACCGGCGTAAATGTAAAAATTACTCTTTATTGCTTATTAACCGCCACCCACTCTTTGATTGTCCTCGTCTGTTCGTCAAAAGAGGAACCGATGAGCACTATCTTTTTCCCTTCGCCCTTATACGGAGCGGCATAATCATTCTTTTTTATTTGATTGATTGCATCTTCCGCACTGCCGCTGCCGCTCAGCTTAAACTCGAACATATATACTGCATCTGCTGTTTGCACGACACAATCAGCTCTTCCCGTAGCGCAGTGCACTTCCGTTTGTACGAATTGCCCCATCAGCGCAAAGATGAGATATACCGCTGTCTGATAGTTCTGTTCCCGTAGCTTGAGATTTTCTTTGCTGAAATTATCGTACGGGATACCGGCAATAATCGCCTGCATCCGTTCCATGAAGCTGTTTACTTTGCCCCCGCGGATGTCTTGTACAAACCGCGCTACGGACACCCCTGTTTGGCCGAACGGCACACTGGAATAGGCAGGCAAAAGATTATGTAAAAAGCCGTACCGTACCTCGTTATTCGGAAAGCCGAGCCGATATAGCCGTAAATCTTTTATATACTCCTTGATAGTTAAGTAACCTGCCTGAAATAAAATAGGAAACGGCTCTTGTGCAACAGCTCGATAGGTTTGTAAGCCGTCTTCATCCAGCTCTACATTTCCGTCCAAATCAGGGATAAAATAGTGTGCTTCTTTCAGGTAATTGACCAAAAACGTCGGGGTCCCCGTGCCGAACCAGTAACTTTTAATTTCTTTATCATCAAAGGCATTGAGTATACTATAGGGATTATACATACCGTCCCCGGCAGGATGGAACAAATACCCATCGTACCACTGTTTTAAGGCGGCAACTGCCTGCGAATAGTCAAGCTGCTGCCTGTCTGCAAGAACTTGTATTTCCGGCTGAAAGTTTGCTTCCAATTCCGACTGTGTGATGCCGCAAATCCCGGCATACATTTCGGACAAGCTGATGTCTTTCAGATTATTTAAGTCGCTAAAAATACTGATTTTACTGAACTTGGTTACTCCGGTTAAAAAGGCAAAGCGGATGTATTGATCGCAGGTCTTGATTACCGAATAAAACGCTTTGAGCATATTACGGTATTGTTCGTTCAGTTCCTCATTCACACCCATCGTTTGCAGTAAGGGTTTGTCGTATTCATCTACCAGAATGACCACCTGTTTACCGGTTTGCTTGTATGCCGCTTGTATAAGAGTAGTAAACCGTTTGGCAGGCGATAATCCGTTATTTTGCAGATGATATTTCTCTTCTTCTATGTCTAAAAAATAACTCAAGCTTTCATCTAATGCTCCGGAAAGCTCATACTGCCCTGTATTAAAATCCAAATACAACACGGGATATTCTTCCCATGCTGCACGGCCTTCCTGTATCGCCTGCTCTTCTTCCGCTTTTTCAAGGTATAGCCCCTTAAACAGCTCCTTTTGCCCAAGAAAATACGCCGCTAAGGTTGAAAGAAACAGGCTCTTCCCAAACCGCCGCGGACGGCTTAAAAAAAAGACTTTGCTTGCTTGGCTCAGCTGCGCTATATATGCGGTTTTATCAACATATACAAAATGCTTTTCCCGTAAATCTTTAAAGCTCTGTATGCCGACGGGCAGTTTTCGTGGTGTATTCATGCCGGTAGTAGTATAACACCTATAGCCGCTTTCCGCAATTTTCTTTTGCAAATATACGGCGCATCTACTGCGTTGCATCATGAAAAGTGTACGTCCGTGTACACTTTTCATGGCGAATTTCGGCAAAGCCGAAATATCGCTTCTGTTTAAACCAGCGGCATCCGTGCCGCTACTGAAAATCCTCAACGTATCAGAACCGCCACGGATGGCGGTGGTTCCACGCAGAAGCGAGATTTGCGCAATGCAAATCTCGTAGATCAAAAATGGACAAGGATGTTCATTTTTGATCGTGCCTGCGGTTAATTTTTTCTTGCGCCTTGTATCTGCACCATCTCTTTGCAAAAGGCGACCTTTTGAAATAGACAGCACATCTGCGTTGCATCATGAAAAGTGTACGTCCGTGTACACTTTTCATGGCGAATTTCGGCAAAGCCGAAATATCGCTTCTGTTTAAACCAGCGGCATCCGTGCCGCTACTGAAAATCCTCAACGTATCATAGATACGCCTGCGGTTGGAATTTGCTAAGCGCCTTGTATCTGTACTGTCTATTTCAAAAGGCTTACGGAAGGGCTTTTTCTTTTTTCCCAACTAGCAGGGTAAACGAATCAGACAAATGCCAAGCATAGTGCAGAATAATGGGGGTGGAGCAGCATTTGAGCCACAAAGTGGCGAAACTCTGCTGATACAGCCCCATTATTCTGCGGGAAACTGCGCCCAAATGTCCGATGCGTTTACCCGGACGCCACAACGATTTGCCGTTTCTCTCTATTTTGAGTACATTTAATCTGCTAAAAATCATTTATGTAGATTGAGGTTGTATTATGGCAAAGTATGAGTTTCAAACGGAAGTTAATCAGCTGCTCCATCTGATTATCCATTCTCTGTATTCAAATAAGGAAATATTCCTGCGGGAGCTGGTGTCGAATGCCTCCGATGCGCTCGATAAGCTGAAATATCTGACCGTGTCGGATGCCGCATTAAAAAATCTGCAATTTAATCCCCGTATTGATATTACATTTAACGAAGATGCCGCTGCTCCGACGCTGACTATCCGCGACACGGGTATCGGTATGAACGATGAGGACATCAAAAACAACCTCGGAACAATTGCCCGCTCCGGCACCAAGGCGTTTTTGGAGCAGCTTGCCGCGGACGATAAAAAAGATTCAAACCTAATCGGTCAATTCGGTGTCGGTTTTTATTCAGCCTTTATGGTTGCATCTAAAATCGAAGTAGTTTCGAAAAAAGCAGGCGAAAATACCGTATGGAAGTGGATTTCCGACGGTAAGGGCGAATATGAACTGGAGCAAACCGATGATTCGGCATTCCCACTCATCGATGACGTTCCCGAAGGGGCAAACGGTACTTGCATCACCCTGTATCTGAACAATGAAGATTCCGAATTTGCAAGCCGCTGGAAGATTGAAGACATTATCAAGCGCTATTCGGATCATATAGCCTTCCCGATTTACCTCCATTATATCCACAAAGAATATGATGATAAGGGTAACGAAAAATCGCAGGCAGCAAAGAGCGAGCAGATCAACGATGCAAGCGCACTGTGGCAAAAACCGAAGTCTGAGCTGAAAGACGAGGACTACAAGAATTTTTATAAATCGATTTCGCACGATTCTACGGATCCGCTCCTCTACATCCACACCAAGGCAGAGGGTACGCAGGAATACACCACGCTCTTTTATGTCCCGGCAAAGGCACCTTTTGATATGTACCATGCCGACTACAAGCCTGGCGTAAAGCTCTTTGTAAAGCGGGTGTTTATCACGGAAGATGAGAAAGAACTGCTGCCGGTGTATCTGCGGTTTGTACGCGGTATTATCGACAGTGAAGACCTGCCGCTCAATGTCAGCCGCGAAATCTTGCAGCAGAACCGCATTTTGAACAATATCCGTTCCGCCTCGGTAAAAAAACTCTTAGGCGAATTTAAAAAGCTCTCTGAAAATGATAAGGAAAAATACGAAACCTTTATCGCCGAATACAACCGTCCGTTAAAAGAAGGTCTATACAGCGACTATGAACACCGCGATGAGCTTTTGGAACTGATCCGCTTTAGAACAACGAATGAGGAAAACACCTGGACGAGTCTTGCCGACTATGTACAGCGGATGAAGGAAGGACAAAAAGCGATTTACTATATCACCGGCGGCGATGAAAAGGCGCTGAGGCAGTCCCCGCACTTGGAAGCATACAAGGCGAAGGGCTTTGAAGTGCTGATTATGCCGGATGAAATTGACGATATCGTAATTCCCTCCGTCGGCAAGTATAAGGATTGGGAACTCAAGGCGGCAAACCGCGCCGGCTCCGACGAAGAGCTGAGCACTGACGAAGAAAAGAAAGAAGCAAAGCAGAAGGAAAAGGACTTTAAGCCGATTGTCGAAAAGATTAAAAACGCGCTCGGCGATGCGGTAAAAGAAGTACGCCTTTCCAAGCGGCTTGCCGACTCACCTTCGTGTATTGTCGTGGACGAAAACGATCCGAGCTTGCAGATGGAGCGCATGATGCGGGCAATGGGGCAGCAGCTCCGTGGCGAGGTGAAACCTATTCTGGAAATCAATGCGGAACATCCGATTTTGCAGCGGTTAAAGGACACCGATGACGAAGCGCTCATTGCCGACACCGCATTTGTGCTGTTAGATCAGGCGCTGCTGCTGGAAGGCAGTACGCTCAAAGACACCGCCGACTTTGTAAAACGCTTGAACAAGCTGCTTGCACGGTAAAGCCTTTGGCATTATCCCCCGCCTCGATAGTGTAATATCGGGGCAGGGAATTGCAAGAAATAGAATTTATGATATAGTCAAAATAGACGAGGAGGTATCTTATGCCGTACAGTACTCTCGAACAAAAATTAAAGTTGCTTCCGCAAGCAGCGCTTGAAGAAGTATCTTCTTATGTGGACTATATTTTCTTTAAATTTACTACAGCAGAAAAAAATACTGCACCCAAAAGCTCCAAAAAAGGCTTTGGCTGTTTGAAAGATATTCCTTGCAAAATGTCACGTGAATTTGACGAACCGCTTGAAGAGTTTGCGGAGTATATGTGATGTATTTGCTGGATACTCATGCAATCATTTGGTACGTAACCGGCAGCAATGAACTTTCTTTAACAGCACGAAATCTAATGGAAACGAAGCGATGTTTTTTCAGTTATGTTTCATTATGGGAAATTGCAATAAAGCAGGCGAAAGGAACACTTGATTTTAAGATTGATATTCCGAGGCTGAAGAATGTTTTAGAAAATGAAGAATTTGTGTATCTTTTCCCAACAGAATATGATGCAGAAAGAATAAAAAGTTTACCTGATATTCATAAAGATCCATTTGACAGACTTCTCATTGCACAAGCTAAAGAAAATGAATTAACCATGATAACGAGGGATGAGAACATTCCGTTGTATAAGATAAAAACCATTTGGTAAAAAATCCCGATAGAAAGGCTCTCTTTCTATCGGGATATTTCTTTACACGCCTAAAAAGCATTCACAAGAATACGGAATTTAAAGTAATTACGGCTTATCTTTATAGGCTTTTATTTCAGCCGCAGTAGGGAGATCAACTTTCGTGAAAGGGTTCGGATAACCAGGAACATCCTTGATATTCAGCTTGACTCCCTTCAAGGTATAGCTCCAAGAAGTAGTGGAACTAGCTTTGTTCATTGTAACCTTTTCTGAATCAATGGAATATGTACCCAGATCTGTTTTCTCGAAATCTTCTTTCTCTAAAGTTTTTTCCTCGGCAAGATAAACATGCCCATCCGAATGAAAGCAGACATATCTTTGTTTGATGGGAGCTTCACCGGGAGGAAGGGTTTCTTTCCATACCGTACTGTTTACTTTTAATAGGTCAGCATTTCTCGGTTTCGTTCCGCATCCGGTTACCGTTGTTACTGCACCAAACAGCACTACACACAGCGCCATTAACAAAACAAATTTTTTCATTGTTTTCTCCTTAGAAATAATAGTGTTACCGTGTATTGAACTCCCGCGGACATCTGCTGCAAAAGGAGCGTACATAGTCCAAAACCAAGGAATCACGTTCATACAGTAACCTTATCTTCAATAATATCCCACTCCCCTTAAAAGTCAAGAGAGAAAATGCAACCAGCTCAAAAATGCTCCAAAATACCGTATCAAAATGCAATCCGTTCCGGTAAAAGCACACGGAAACCAATTTTTGAAACGGGTATTTTTCCGCTGTTTTCGGCTTCAACATCCATCAAAACCCCGTATATGCTGTCGTTACTTTGCCGGTCAGGATAAACGCATCAAACTTCTTAGTACATTTCCCACAAAATAAGCGACTGTGCCTCCAGAGTTTCGCCTCTTCGCGGCTCAAATGGAGTCCCAGCCGCTTATTTTGCGGTATGGTATATATTTATCTAATGCGTTTATCCTTCTTCTAAAATAAAAGCTGAGCAGGTATGCTTTTTACGCAACGCCGTTTCAGAACGGACACGGATGTCCGTGGTTCTACGCAGAAGCGATGTTTTGCCGAATGGCAAAACTCGTGTTCTCCGATAGACACGGATGTCTAGCGGAGAACGACATCTCAAGAAACTCTTTACAGATAGGTTCACACTCCATAACCTTGCCGAATACGTGCCTCAGATACCAAAAAACCTTTTGCATCATAGACAAAAATATTTTTATCGCTATCTTGATACCGAGCAAGTGCCTTTTTTAACGAAGCAGTCTTGGATAGTATCTTGTATGCTTCTCCGAACAGCTCCCATGCAAACACCTCCGACACATCCTCACCTTTCGGGGCATTAGGTATATATGCAATATGACTGTCGGCATAGATAAGAAGACGTATGTCGGCAGATGAATTGTTAGGTATGTCATAGCGATACGCTATCTGAGCGTTTTTAGGTTCCTGTGTAAACGCGACATCATCGGCAGCAACTGCTGCACTCTCCGTCAATAAATAATTGAAGGATTCAATGCACAGTAAAAAAGCTGCATAAAAAAATAGACGTTTCGTTATTTTGATCATACCGTTCTCCCATAGTATATTATATCAATATAGTATACCATAATCACAGCGATGGAGAAAAGCGAATGAATGTATACGATTTGATTGCAAAACATTACAGCGAACTTTTCCCGCTTGAGGCGGAAAAGCTTGATTTTATCCGGCACCTTTGTCCATTGCCGGGCAGATTGTGTGATGCAGGTTGTGCAACCGGCGACCTTGCGGTGGGTTTGTACAAAGAAGGATACAGCGTATACGGACTCGACTTAAATGCAAAGATGATTGGAATCGCAAAACAAAAAACTTCGAGTATCCGCACATCCGGAGAATTGGCATTTCATCAAGCGGATATTGCCGATATTCTGCAATTCGGTACCTGTAACGGTGTACTGTGTTTCGGCAATACGCTCCCACATTTACCTGATGAAACGGCACTTCGCCGTTTTTTCAGCGCTGTGTATCAAGCTTTACAAGCGCACGGTATTTTTATTGTTGAAGTCCTCAATTACGACCGCATCCTTGCCGAGAAAAAAATGGACTTTAAAGATAAAGAAACGGACGCCTTCATTTTTAAGCGGCGCTATGATTTTTTACCGGACGGAAATATCAAGTTTACCATAGAGTTTATTGACAAGCAGCGCAATACCGTAGGTTCGGACTTTACGGTGTTACATCCGTTACAGCGCAAAACACTGTTAGCTTTATTCGAGCAGGCCGGATTCCAATCCGTTGCCTCTTATTCGGATTACAACTTTACCGAAAGCGATGCAGAAGATTACGCCGTAGTGTATACAGCAAAGAAATAAGGAGCGATTCATGCGAAACGTAAAAGACCTTTACATGGCACTCATTTTTTTTATAATTATTGTGATAAACGGTATATCCGCAGAAAGCGCCAAAGATTATAAAGTGCTGATAGGTATGGATCATGAAAAAGTGATGCAGCTTAAAGGAATAAAAACACTGGTAATCGATGCGGAGTTTTTCTCTGAGGAGGAAGTAGCGCGCCTCCATGCAAACGGAAACACAAATATACTTTCTTATTTAAATATCGGCTCTATCGAAACATTCCGCGATGATTATAAAGAATTTGAAGAGATCGCTTTAGGAGACTATAAAAATTGGGATGAAGAAAAATGGGTAAACGTCGCGGATAAACGATGGCAAAAAAGGATAAAACGCAAAGCGCAGCTTTTATTTCAAAAAGACATAGACGGTTTTTTTCTTGATAATGCCGATGTTTATTATCAGTATCAAACGCCTGCAATATATCAAGGACTTATGTCTATTTTACAGGAAATACATCAAGAGCATAAACCTATCATCATAAACGGCGGAGACACGTTTATCACGGAAGCGATTAAGCAAAACGCTATCAGCGGGATAGTAACCGGAGTCAATCAGGAAAGCGTATTTACCGAAATACATTTTAAGACTAACACGTTCGGAGTAAAATCTGCAGCAGAGCGGGAGTATTTTTTTGAATATCTGGCTCAATGTAAAACGTATGGTTTAACGGTTTATTTACTCGAATACGGCGCAACGAAAAAACTGGAAAAAGAAATAAAAGCATATTGCGAACGTAACGGATTTATCTACGACATTTCCCATTCAGTGGAGCTTGATAAGCTGTTTTGAATTTAAGGGGGCTTCGATCCGTGAACTTGGTGAGATATAACATTGCATAAAATTTTTCCGATGATGCATAAGGTGATTACAGCTATTACACTGAGACATCTCTAAAAACTCGGTTAGATTTGCTTCGCATCCTTTGGAATAGAGATGTCCAGACAGCAAAATATATGCTTAGCTATAACCAAAAGAAGATGCCCCCTTTTAAAAAACTGAGCCGGTGAGAAATTCCCGAATTTCTCTTTCATTTCC
>ERZ772960.3609-NODE-3609-length-10330-cov-10.238929_pt1 | contig 10330 bp, 13 predicted proteins | sample MGYA00580678_ERZ772960 | MGnify/ENA primary metagenome ERZ772960 (study PRJEB29015, sample SAMEA2737930) | human oral metagenome | biome: human oral; feature: human-associated habitat; material: dental | place: China | collected 2059 ...
TACTTCCTATGAAGTTTTCTATAAGAAAAAGTTGCACTTGACTTGACAATTCGCCTCCGAACAAGGCGGAAACCCCAACGCTTCCAAAGCTATGTGGAGGATTGAGGGCGCAGTACGGGAAAAATGCGCTAAGATGGCGCGGCTGAATTTATCAGTGTTTCGCAAATACAATGCCCCCAATATCGGATTTCATATATCCGATATTGGGGGCATACGCATATCAAGTTAGTTCCACGGGATCGAGTTGACGATTGCCTGCACGGCATCGAGCGAGACAGGCTCCTCGAAGGAGAGGGAGAAGGTGTAGCTGCCACCCATGAGGAGGGTGGACACAACAGTTCCCGCCGTCAAAATGCGTTTCATGCCATATATTTTCATCAAATACCCCTCATTTTTTTGCCTTCTTCTGAAAGACCTTCTTCTTCTGCGCACCTGCGAGCATTTCGCGCGCATTTGCAAGCGCCGCCTCTGTGACATCATCACCCGATGCCATGCGTGCGATCTCGCACACGCGCTCGTCTGCGGAGAGTGCTTCGACCTGCGTCACGGTCGTCTCTCCCTTAACGGATTTTGCGATGTAGAGATGCGCGTCTGCCATACAGGCGATCTGCGGCAAATGCGTGATGCAGAGCACTTGCTTGTAGTGTGCGACGAAGGCGATGCGCTCGGCGACCATCTGAGCGGTGCGCCCGCCGATGCCCGTGTCGATTTCATCAAAGACCATGCTCGCCCCGCCCGTGTCACGTGCGGCGACGATCGCCTTAACGGCGAGCGCAATGCGAGAGAGTTCACCGCCTGAGGCGATCTTCTCGATGGGCTTTTCCGCCTCGCCCACATTTGCCGAGAAGAGCATTCTGAGGCTGTCCGCTCCGCGGCTTGTGTATTTCTCCTCAGGGCTAACGACAATGCGGAACCGTGCCTTCGGCATCCCCAGCCCCTGCAGTTCGCGCTCGATCTCACCCGAGAGCGCTGTGCCAACCTCCTGTCGACGCGCGGTCAGCGACTTTGCCGTTTCCTCGAGACGATTGCGCAGCGCAGCAATGTCCTTGTCGAGCTGTACCATATCGGCATCGTAGTTATCGATGCTCTCAAGTTCGCTGCGGACGGCGGTAAGACGCTCGAGGACGGCGGCTATGCTTCCACCGTATTTCTTTTTGAGGCGGGCGATCACATCCATGCGCGTCTGTATGCGGTCAAGCCGTGCGGGATCAGCGTCGATGCCGTCGAGGTAGTCACGCACCTCGTAGGATGCCTCCTGCAGTGAGATGTATGCCTCCTCGATCATCGTCTGCGCATTCGAGAGTCCGTCGTCATAGCGCGCAATCTCATCGAGCGCTCCGGTAATGCGCGAAAGTGCAGAGAGCACGGAGATTCCCTCCTCCGTGTCCTCACTTAATAAATTTGATGCCTCGCCGGCATTCTCCACGAGGCGCTCCGAATGGGAGAGACGGCGAATCTCCGCCTCGAGTTCCTCATCCTCACCCTCGTTCAATTCCGCTTCCGCAATCTCCTTTTCCTGCCAGCGCAGGAGATCCAGACGCTCGCCGATGTTCTCGATCTCCTCCGCATGCTCCGCGCGCAGGCGTGTCTTTTCCTTCCAGCCTGCATAGACCTCGGCGTATGCCGCGAGCAGTCTTTGCAGCTCCTCATCTCCGCCCTCGAGGAGACTCCGCTGCGCATCCTCACGCAGGAGCGCAAGGTTCTCGTTCTGTCCGTGGATGTCCACGAGATGCGGGGCAAGCTTCTTGAGAAAGGTCAACGTAACGTGACTGCCGTTGACGAGGATCGAGCCCTTGCCCGTGCGCGCAACCTTGCGGAGGATGATGAGCTCGTCCTCGTACTCGATCTCCTGCTCTGCGAGGAGCGCCGCCAGAGCCGCATCCCCCCCACACACAAATACCGCCTCGACGCGCAGGGCATCGCAGCCGCTGCGGATGGCATCAGAGGAGATGCGCTGTCCGAGTATCGCACCGAGTGCGTCGATCAGAATGGATTTGCCCGCGCCGGTCTCACCCGTGAGGATGTTCAGCCCTGTACCGAACTCGACGGCAACCTCCTCGAGCAGTGCAAAATTCCATACGCGCAGACTTTGCAGCATAGCGTCTCCCTCCTCTCAGCGGATCATCTCGCGAATACGCTCGACAATCGTCTCTGCTGCCTCACGCGGCTTGACGAGCACAAAGATGCTGTCGTCGCCCGCGACCGTACCGATGATCTCCGTCCAGTCCGAGGCATCGAGCGCAGCCCCGACTGTTGATGCCGCCCCCGGGATGGTCTTGACAACGACGATGTTTTCACTGAAATCCGAAAAGATCACGTTGTCCTTGAAAAGGCGCTTCATCCGACCCTCGGAGAAGCGCACGTTCTCGTGCGGAGACACGGCATAGCGATAGCGCCCACCCTCCGCAGGCACCTTGATAAGGAAGAGTTCCTTGATATCGCGTGAGATGGTCGCCTGCGTGACGCGCATGTGCCGTGCACGCAGTGCCTCGGCAAGTGCCTCCTGTGTCTCGATGATCTCCTCGCCGATGATTTTTTTGATGAGGTCGTGGCGCCGACTTTTCATTCCACTCTCTCCTAGCAGTTTCTCCAAAGTTTCGTACGCAGGATCTGATAGTAGTCCTTATCCTCGAATTTGATGATGCCCGCACGCACATCCGAGCATTTGACGGTGACGGTGTCATCCGGATGGATCGGCGTCGTCTCCTGCCCGTCGAGCGTGACGATGATGCTCTGCCGCGTGTCGACGAGGTGGATGTGCACGGCATCCTCCTCGCGTATGATGAGCGGACGGATATTGAGTGTGTGCGGACAGATCGGCGTAAGAACGATGCCCTTCACCATCGGGTTCATGATGGGTCCGCCTGCCGAGAGCGAGTACGCCGTAGAGCCTGTCGGCGTGGCGACAATGAAGCCATCTGCCTTGCACTCGACGAGCGGTGTATCATTGACGCGCAGCGCGAGCGATATGATGCGCGCTACATCGCCCTTCATGACGACGATGTCGTTGATGGCATGCCCGAGGAAATGCTCCGCACCGTCCGGCTTCGTGACATAGCCTGCAAGAAATGGACGCCACTCGACGTGGTAGTCCCCCGCACAAAGTTTTTCAAGGCGCTGCTCGAGCTCATTCTGTTCAATGTCCGCCATAAAGCCGAGCGTCCCCATATTGATGCCGCAGACGGGCACGGGATTCGCCGCATACCTGCGGCAGATGCCAAGAAGCGTGCCGTCGCCACCGAGGCTGAGTGCAAAGTCGGCGGGCAGACGTTCAATCTCATCTACGCCGCAGGCCTCCATGGCGAACTCCGCCGCACGCGTGCGCGGCAGCATAATACGCGCCCCGCGCGCGGCAAAGAAATCACGAATCCGCCACAGAACTGCGCCCGTCTCGGGCTTGATCAGATTCGGAAAAACCGCAACGGTCATCAATGCTCTGTACCCCGTCCATTCAACACGCGATGTGCCTCTGCAACGACCTCACGCACAAATACATCATCCATTTCCATGTTTTCCCCCACTGTTTTCAGATACAGGAGATATTCGATATTCCCCTTTGGTCCCTTCACGGGCGAATACGTCAGTCCCGTAGTCTGAAAGTCCTGTGCACGTGCGACAGCAAGCACCTGCCGAATGACATCCTCATGTACGGCGGGATCGCGCACAACGCCATTCTTGCCCACACGATCCCTGCCCGCCTCGAACTGAGGCTTAATGAGCGCGATCACTTCGCCATCCTCTGCGAGGAGCGTCCGCACGACGGGCAGGACCTTATCGAGCGAGATGAATGCCACGTCGATCGAGGCAAAATCCAGTGCCGTCCCGAGCACCTCGGGTGTGATGTTGCGGATGTTCGTGCGCTCCATATTGACGACGCGTGCGTCCGTCCTCAGCTTCCAGTCGAGCTGCCCGTAGCCGACGTCGATGGCGTAGACCTTTGCGGCACCATTTTGCAGCATGCAGTCCGTAAACCCGCCCGTCGATGCACCGATATCCGCCGCCGTCTTCCCCGCGAGGACGGCACCGAATACCTCCATCCCCTTTGCGAGTTTCAGCCCACCGCGGCTGACGTAGGGCAGATCCTCCCCCACAACGCGCAGCTTCGCGTCGACCGCAACCGTTGTGCCCGCCTTGTCGATGCGCTGCTCGTCCACGAGTACCTGCCCCGCCATGATGAGCCGCTTCGCACGCTCCCGACTCGGCGCAAATCCCTGCTCCACGAGCAGGACATCCAACCGCTCTTTTTTCAAAATATCCCCTACTGCTTCCGATTGACGAGATATGCGACAAGCTCGCGCAGGAAATCCGCCTCCGCGCCGAATACGGCGAGCGCGGCGGTCGCCTCCTCCACCGTGCGGCGCGCAAGTTCCTGCGCCTCGTTGAGGGAGGTCAAGGTCACATAGGTAGACTTGTGATTCTTCTCATCGCTGCCGACGGGCTTTCCGATGTCCTCTGCCGTCCCAATCACGTCAAGAATGTCGTCCGTAATCTGAAATGCGAGCCCGAAGTGGTCGGCATACGCCGTGAGCGCCGCAAGTTGCTCCTCTGTTGCACCTGCAAGGATCGCACCGCTGCGTAGTGCCGCATGAAAGAGCGCGCCCGTCTTGCCCATGTGCATGCGGCGCAGCTCCTCCATCGTGATCTGACGATCCTCCGCCATGAGGTCGAGCACCTGCCCACCGACCATGCCCCCAGCTCCTGCCGCGCGGCTGATCTCATCGACCACGCGCAGCAGCGCCTCGGCGGGCACGTCCTTCTGCCGCAGGATCACCGAGAACGCGAGCGTCAACAGCGCATCCCCCGCGAGTATGGCAATGCCTTCTCCATAGACCACGTGATTCGTCGGCTTGCCGCGACGCAGCTCGTCATCGTCCATCGCAGGCAGATCGTCGTGGATGAGCGAATAGGTATGGATCATCTCGAGCGCAGAGGCGACAGGCAGGAACTTCGTCCCATCCGCGCCCACAGCATCCGCCGCCGCCATCAGGAGGACGGGGCGCAGGCGCTTGCCGCCCGCCATGAGGCTGTACGCCATCGACGCGCGCAGCGTCGCATCCAGAACATCCGTCTTTGCCAGCTCCGCCTCCAATGCACGCTCGACAAGAGCCTGCCGTGCCTTCCAGAGTTCCTTCATCTCAGCCTCCAATCTCGAGTTTTTCTTCGGAAACACCGTCCGCCGTCTCCTTCACCAAGAGATCCATCGTTTCCTCGGCACGTTGGAGAGACTTCATGCAAAAGTCGGACAGCTTGATTCCCTCCGAGTACTTCGCCATGAGGTCGGCAAGCGGCAGCTCGCCCGTCTCAATCTCCGCGACAATCTGCTCCAATGCGCCGAGCGCGTCCTCGAACGCCATTTCCTTCTTACGCGCCATGCTGCTTCTCCTTTGCCTCAACGACTGCAGATACCTTCCCGTCTGCAAATGTAATCTTCAAATGGTCTCCGACCTTCAATTCCTTCGCGCGGCTCACCGCTTTCCCGTCCTTCTCCACAGTGCTGAACCCGCGATAGAGAATCTGCACGGGATTCAGCAGTTCCAAACGCTTCAGCAGGAGTTCGAGGCGATGGCGTGCATCTGTACGCGCATCCTTTGCCGCACGGTGCAGACGCTCCGTCGCACGATCCGTGCGCTGTGCGGCAGAGGCGAGCAGGAGTGTCGGATTCCTGCGCCACGGGCGCTCCGTCAGCGCCCTCAGACGGCTCCTCTGCTGCTCTGTCGCCCGCCTGCGCCCCGCATGGAGGCGTGCAAGGAGTCCCGCTACATACTGGTTCAGCTCGGCGGCATCGGGGACGGCGAACTCCGCTGCCTGTGACGGCGTCGCCGCACGTCTGTCGCTGACGAAGTCCGCGAGCGTCGTGTCCGTCTCATGCCCGACGGCAGAGATGATGGGAATTCGTGACGCATAGATTGCACGCACGACCGGCTCCTCGTTGAACGCCCAGAGATCCTCTGCCGAGCCGCCGCCGCGCCCCACAATGAGCACGTCCACGGGATATTTCTCATTGAAGAAGTGGATCGCCCCCGCAATCTGCCCCGCCGCCTCCGTCCCCTGTACGAGCACAGGATGGAGGATCAGCTGCACATTCGGCCAGCGCCGCTTTGCGACCTTGTGAATATCGCGCAGAACCGCGCCCGCTGACGATGTGACAATGCCGATCTGCTTTGGAAAGCGCGGCAACGGCTGCTTATGCGCCTCGTCGAACAGCCCCTCGGCGTACAGCTTTTCCCTCAGCTGCTCGAAGGCAAGCGCAAGAGCACCCGCGCCCTCGGGCGTCAGCGAATTCACATAGAGCTGATACGCACCATCGCGCTCGTAGACGGACACAGAGCCGCCCGCAATGACCTGCATCCCGTTCTCCGGTGTAAAGCGCAGGTTGCGCGCGTAGCCGTTGAACATGACACATTTCATGCTCGCGCCCGCGTCCTTCAGCGTAAAATAACAGTGTCCCGAGGGATAGCGTTTGAAATTGGAGACCTCACCGCGTATGAGGATATCCGAGAGGATTGCCTCCCCCTCGAACAGCCCCTTGATGTAGCGTGTGACGTCACTGACAGAGTGAACGGTCATAAAATACCCTTCTAGGAATCGCTGATAAAACAGACCTACAGATTGGCGTAGATTTTTTCGTCCGATTGAGGCAGCAAACCCAACGCTGCCAAAGCTATGTGGAGGATTTGCGGGCGGAAAGCGGGCAAAAAAGATGCGCTAAGATGGCGCGGCTGAATTTATCAGTGCTTCCTCTATATCGATAAAAAAAGAACCATTGCACGAAACACTCGCGCAACGGATTCTTTCTTGATTGGTCATTTCTCAAAGAGATTTTTGCATTGCAGCAAGGATCCCGTTTACATAGCGGCGCGCATCGTCCGAGCCGTATTTTTTTGCCAGTTCGACTGCCTCGTTGATCGCGACGGGCGGATCAATGCGTTCTTCCTGATAGCGCATCTCATAGTACGCCATGCGAATAAGATTGCGGTCGACAGCCGCCATGCGGTGAAGCTTCCATTCCTTTGCCAGTCGTGTAATCTCCGCATCAATCTCCGCAAGATGTGCATGCGTCCCCTGCACAAGCGCGTGCGCATAGGGCAGATCTTTCTCCGTGATCCCATCAACCTCGTCGAGCGCAAGCTTACTTGCACTGTCCGCAGGTGCACCATCCGCGCCAAACTCCAACTGAAAGAGCGTCAGAAGCGCGGCTTCGCGCGCGTGTCTTCGGCTCATGACATCCTCCGAAACAGCCGATTGAGCGCAGACGTGTCAAACATCTCCGACCAGCCGCCCTCATGCTCTGCCCGCAGGCCAATATACATACCGATGCCTGCACAGAGGATGACGAACAGCGTGCTCCAAAAACCAAAGAGCAGGACAGATATTCCGAATAGAGCTCCAAGGAGCAGACCTGCTGACCGACCGCGATGACTCAGCCACTGGTCTTGCAGGAAGAGCAGTATATTTTCTTTCATCCCGTCCCCCCACTAGGACACAGAGCGCTTCGACGCTCCGACATTTGCAATCTCTGTGACGCGGAGTGCCACGGGCACATCTGCAACGCCAAGTACATCGTGGAGCTCCTGCCGCACCTTTTCAGCGAGTTCCTCTGAGACGGCATTCAGACTCGTCTGATCGGCGAGCGTAATCTTCAGCTCCACCCGCATCGGTGTCCCTACGCTGTCCTTTGGCGCGTCATGTACCGAGATCACAGCTGTCGCCGTCCGAACCCCCTGCAAGGAGAGTGCCACACGTTCCACAATGCCGCGCACCGCGGGCAGAGCCACCTGAACCGCCCCCGCCTTCGTATCGACAACCATGAACTCGCCATGCGTCCGTGCAGAGGTCGACGTTCTCGAAAAGACCGCAAAGAACAGCTTGAGGCTGACGAGGAAGAAGACGCCGCATACCGCCAAGAGTTCCTGACGGGACAGCGCATAGCGCAGTTCATTCAGCCATACGCTCTCCGGCACGATGCGCAGTGCCACTGCGACAACTGCAACGGACAGCGCCATCGTAACGAGTACATAGGGCAGAAGCAGGAGACGATTTAAGATTCCCATCGCTTAGCTCCTCAGATATATTTAGCGCACACGTGATTCCTCCGGCTTTGGTTCCTCCTCGGGGAAGCCGACCCCCTGCACATGCACATTGACCTCGATCACTGAGAGCCCCGTCATCGTCTCAATCGCGCGCTTGACATTCTCCTGCGCAGCGAGTGCGACCTCGGGGATGCGGATGCCGTATTTCACAATGATGTAAAGATCGACAGCGGCTTCCTTCTCTCCCACTTCGACCTTGACACCCTTGGAGAAATTTTTGCGTCCAAGGATCTCTGCAATTCCGCCGGCAATGCCGCCGCTCATGCCCGCAACGCCATCGACCTCCGTCGTGGCAAGACCTGCGATGATGCTGACGACCTCATCCGCAACGCGGATCGTGCCAAGCCCATTTTCCTTCTTGACTGCGTTCTTCTCGTTGTCCATTTCCAAATCCTCCAATCTCAGCCGTACTTATGCACGCTCGATATAGTTGCCCGTGCGCGTATCAATGCGGAGTACATCGCCCTCATTGATGAAAAGTGGCACGCGCACCTCGTAGCCCGTCTCGACCTTTGCCATCTTCGTTGCGCCCGTCGCCGTGTTGCCCTTGACGCTCGGCTCGCACTCGACAACCTTGAGGCTCACGGAATTCGGCAGCTGAATGCCGATAATGCGCCCCTTGAACTGCTGCATCGCAACCTCCATGTTCTCCATGAGGTAGTTCAGTGCATCGCCGAGCTGCTCACGCGTAAGCTCGGATTGCTCGTAGGTCTCCGTGTTCATAAACGTGTAGACACCGTCCGCCTCGTAGAGGAACTGCATCGTATGCGTCTCAAGGTGTGCTGCGGGCATCTTCTCGTTCGGATTGAACGTACGCTCGATGACGGCGCCGGTCTCGACGTTCTTGATCTTCGTACGGACGAACGCTGCACCCTTTCCCGGCTTTACATGCTGGAAATCGACAATCTGCCAGACGCCTCCATCGTATTCGATCGTGAGGCCGGTGCGGAAATCGGTGCTGTTAATCATATTATTCGTTCCTCCATACAATACATTATCTCTACGTATTATAACGGTTTTATATGCAGATTTCAATAAATTCTTTTGGGGCGTGCGTAAGTGCCTCTGCTCCGTCCGCTGTGATGAGGACGGTGTCCTCGATGCGGATACCGCCCCATCCGGGAATGTAGACGCCCGGCTCGTCCGTGATGAGCATATTCTCCTCTAGGACAGTCGTCCCCGCCTTCGAGAGGCGTGGCTCCTCGTGAATCTCAAGTCCAAGGCTGTGCCCCAGTCCATGTCCGAAATATTGTTCGAGGTCATGTTCTGCAAGCACATTGCGCGCAGCGCGGTCGACCTCAATGCCCGTCACACCGGGGCGAAGCGCCGCAAGCGCACGCTTCTGGGCTGCAAGCACGGCGTCGTATAGCTCGCGCTGCCGTGCATCCGCGTACCCGACCGAGATCGTGCGTGTGATGTCCGAGTGGTAGCCCCCGCAGACCGCGCCGAAGTCCATCGTCACGAGTTCGCCGCGCACGATGACCTTGTCGCTCGCCGTGCCGTGCGGCAGACTCCCGCGCACGCCCGAGGCGATGATCGTCTGAAAGGCAGGGCGCTCCGAGCCCGCGCGCCGCATGAAATGCTCCAGCTCCGCTGCAACCTCCATCTCCGTCATGCCCGGCTGAATGTACGAGATGATGTGGGCAAAGCCCTCGTCCGCAATCCTGCACGCGCGGCGGATGAGCGCAATCTCATCCGCATCCTTGACCTGCCGCAGAGGGTCGAGGTTCAGTGCGGTGTCGAGAGAAATCTCGCCGAGCAGCTCGCGCAGCTTGACGACCGTATCGTAGACAAGCGCATTGCCCTCGAAGCCGAGCGCAACAACGCCCACATCTTCCGCAAGCTCCGCGACCTTTCGATACAGTCCGTCCCTCTGCTCCACAATCTCATAGTCGGACGCCTCTGCCGCCGCCTGCTCCGTATAGCGGCTGTCCGTCACGAGCAGAAGGCGTTCATGCGTCACGAGGAGCACCGTCGAATCCCCATGAAAGCTGCTGAAGTAGTGGACATTTTCCTCTTTTGTGATGAGAACGGCGTCCACGATCTTCTCCGCGAGCAGCGCGCGCAGACGTGCAATGCGCGCCTCCATATTCATCGCGCACCTCCCATGCGGCAGATAATGATCTCAAGTGCCGCCATATAGCTCTCCGCACCAAACCCTGCGATCTGCCCGAGCACGACGGGAGCGATCACAGATTTGTGGCGAAACTCCTCACGCTGATGGATGTTCGAGAGATGTA
>ERZ772960.3612-NODE-3612-length-10325-cov-9.242746_pt1 | contig 10325 bp, 9 predicted proteins | sample MGYA00580678_ERZ772960 | MGnify/ENA primary metagenome ERZ772960 (study PRJEB29015, sample SAMEA2737930) | human oral metagenome | biome: human oral; feature: human-associated habitat; material: dental | place: China | collected 2059 ...
AAATTATGCGCTTAAGAGTATAGGCTTGCAACTGGGTTTTAGGACTGACCCCAAAAATCCATAATCTCCTTTTTACAGAAAGGTATTCCCCTGATCAATCAGCCCTTGTCTGTACGGCTATCCTTCTACTGCAAGTCGCTTTCCGTACCGGCCATGGATCGTCATGGTGCAGACCGTCAACACGAATGGTGTAGAGCGTTCAACACGAATGGTGTTTGCCAACGACACGAATGGTGCGGAGCGTTCAGCACGAATGGTGTTTGCCAACTCTATAATGTGACGGACACCGATACATCTACCGGAAAAGGATAGACAGAGCCGTCCCGGTCACGATGATGTATCGTAAGAAAACGATGACTTATGCGGGAGGTGTCTGCCGGGCTGTACTTTTTCGTACAGGATGGGTTCTGATCACCTTGTCCTGTCGGGGAAAGTCTATGCAGCATGCTCCCGGACTTCACCTGTCTGCCCTGCAAAGTGGAAATAGTGGAACGAAATCTCTGAGGCACGCACGCCAAGATGCCGATAACCGGTATTGCTGACCGATAAACAATTATGAAACCGGATGGGAAGAGTTTTGCGGAGATCTCGTAGCACACGTCACCGCTTCTCTAAAAGGACAACGTTCTCCACGTGCGGCGTATGCGGAAACATATCAACCGGCTGGACGGCCGCAACCTGATAGTCTGCATCGAGCAGGGCGAGGTCGCGTGCCTGGGTGGCTGGGTTGCAGCTGACGTAAACGATACGTTCCGGACTTGCTCCGAGGATGACATTGATGACGTCAGGATGCATGCCGGCACGTGGGGGGTCGGTGATAATGACATCAGGACGACCCTGACGGCTGATGAAATCCTCTGTCAGAATATCTTTCATGTCTCCTGCATAGAAAAGCGTGTTGCTGATGTTGTTGATTTCAGAATTGACCTTGGCGTCTTCAATGGCTTCCGGTACATACTCTATACCGATGACTTTCCGTGCCTTACCGGCGACGAAGTTGGCAATTGTCCCTGTTCCGGTGTAGAGGTCGTAAACGAGTTCGTCGCCTGTAAGGGAGGCGAACTCCCTGGCTACGGAATAGAGATGGTAGGCCTGTTCGGTATTTGTCTGGTAAAAGCTCTTCGGACCTACCTTGAATTTCAGGTCTTCCATTGTCTCGAAGATGTAGTCGTTGCCTTTGAAGGTAATGAGGTCGAGGTCGTTGAAAGTGTCATTCCCCTTCTGATTGTCTACATAGGAGAGGGAGGTGATCTGCGGAAAACGGTCGGCGACATGCTGCATCAGCGCCTTCGCACGCTCCTCGTCTCCCTCCTCGTCGTAGTGGAATTGGATGAGTACCATCCACTCGCCTGTATTGGAGTTGCGCACCATAATGTCACGCAGCAGGCCATGCTGTCCCCGGATGTCGTAGAATGTCATGCCTGTTCCGAGCGCATAGTCGCGGATGTCATTGCGGATCTGATTGCAGAGATCATCCATCAGCCAGCATTTCTCAATGGGGTAGACCTTGTCGAAAGCTCCTGTGATGTGGAAGCCGATGGCTCCCTCTGACAGTCCGGCATCCTCCGGCAGAGCCTGCAATTCCTCTGCCGTGTACCATCGTTTGTTGGCGCACCCGAACTCCAGCTTGTTGCGATATTCCTTTGTATGCACGGATCCCATGATAGGACGGAACTCCGGAAGCTCCACCTTCCCTATACGGATCAGCTGGTCATAGACCTGCTGCTGCTTTGCTTTCAGCTGTTCGTTGTAAGGCAGATTCTGCCATTTGCACCCGCCGCAGATGCCGAAGTGTTCGCACATGGGGGTCTCGCGTACAGCACTCTTGCTGACGAACCGGACAACCGTAGCTTCGCAGTAAGTGCGTTTCTTCTTGCGTATCTGGAGGTCTACGACGTCTCCCGGAACGACGAATGGGACGAAAACGACCTTGTCGTCTACGTGGGCGACACATTTTCCTTCGGCTGCCACCGCTTCTATGGTGATGTTCTCCAGAAGGGGGAATGGCTTTCTCTTTCTACTCATAATCTGTTTTGTATTTCGGGACAAAGGTACGGCTTTTTTTCTATTTGCACGTTGCTTGGCAGTTCTCAATCGGTTCTGTGTACGCAAACAACACAAAAATGTAAGGTGAAGATAGCAATTTTCCCTAAAAAGTTTGCTGCTTTACCTGTTTTTTGGTATATTTGCACTAAAGATGAATAACTAAAATTTATTATCATTTTATAACTATGAGCGAAAAAAGAGTTTATACCTTCGGTAACGGTAAGGCAGAAGGTAAGGCTGACATGCGGAATCTCCTTGGTGGCAAGGGTGCCAATCTGGCCGAGATGAATCTTATCGGCGTGCCGGTTCCTCCGGGTTTTACAATTACTACCGATGTATGTAACGAGTATTTTGAGAAGGGTAAAGAGACTGTAGTGGGTCTGCTGAAAGCGGATGTGGAGAAAAGCGTGAAACACATTGAATCTTTGATGAATTCAAAGTTCGGCGATCCGGCCAATCCGCTCCTGGTGAGTGTTCGTTCGGGCGCACGTGCCTCCATGCCGGGCATGATGGATACCATCCTCAACCTTGGTCTGAACGACAGTGTCGTCGAGGGACTGGCCAAGAAGACCGGCAATGAGCGTTTCGCTTTCGACAGCTATCGTCGCTTTGTGCAGATGTACGGTGATGTGGTGCTGGGCATGAAACCGGTGAACAAGGAAGACATTGACCCGTTCGAGGCCATCATACAGAAGGTAAAGAGCCAGCGTGGCATCAAACTCGACAATGAGATGACCGTTGACGAACTGAAGCAGCTGGTTGTTCTCTTCAAGCAGGCCATCAAGGAACAGACAGGGAAGGACTTCCCGACCGACCCGATGGAACAGCTCTGGGGGGCGGTCTGTGCCGTGTTCGACTCCTGGATGAACGAGCGTGCCATCCTCTACCGCAAGATGGAAGGCATTCCACAGGAGTGGGGTACTGCCGTTACTGTCATGGCAATGGTGTTCGGCAACATGGGAGATACTTCCGCTACCGGCGTCTGCTTCTCACGTGATGCTGCCACAGGCGAAAACCGCTTCAACGGAGAATACCTTATCAATGCACAGGGAGAAGATGTCGTTGCAGGTATCCGTACACCGCAGCAGATTACCAAGGAAGGCTCTCTTCGCTGGGCTGCACAGCAGAACATTGACGAGAAGACGCGCAGCGCGAAATACCCGTCCATGGAGGAAGCCATGCCCGAGCTGTACGCACAGCTGTATGCACTTCAGGACAAGCTGGAGAAGCATTACCATGACATGCAGGATATGGAGTTCACCGTACAGGAGGGCAAGCTCTGGTTCCTCCAGACACGTAACGGAAAGCGTACGGGTACGGCGATGGTAAAGATTGCCATGGACCTGCTTCACGAAGGTGAGATTGATGAGAAGACGGCACTTCTGCGCTGTGAGCCGAATAAGCTCGACGAACTCCTCCATCCGGTATTCGACAAGGAGGCATTGGCACAGGTACGCGTGCTGACGCGTGGTCTGCCGGCATCCCCAGGTGCAGCCTGCGGTCAGGTGGTGTTCTTTGCCGACGATGCTACAAAGTGGCATGAGGACGGGCACCAGGTAATCATGGTCCGCATCGAGACCTCTCCAGAGGATCTTGCCGGCATGTCCGCAGCAGAGGGCATCTTGACCGCACGTGGCGGTATGACCTCTCATGCAGCTGTGGTGGCACGCGGTATGGGCAAGTGTTGCGTCAGCGGTGCAGGAGCGATCATGGTAGATTACAAGGCAAGGACGGTTGAGATCGACGGGACCATCATCCGTGAGGGAGATTACATCTCATTGAATGGTTCGACCGGTGAGGTCTATGCCGGTGAGGTAAAGACACGTCCGGCTGAGGTCACAGGTGATTTCGCCGAACTGATGGATCTCTGTAAGAAGTACACGAAGCTCGTTGTCCGCACGAACGCTGACACGCCGCACGATGCAGAAGTGGCAAGCAACTTCGGTGCTGTAGGTATCGGCCTCTGCCGTACGGAGCATATGTTCTTCGAGAATGAGAAAATCAAGGCCATGCGCGAGATGATTCTTGCTGACAGTACCGAAGACCGTGAGAAAGCGCTTGACAAGCTCCTGCCTTATCAGAAGCAGGACTTCTATGGCATCTTGAAGTGTATGGACGGCATGCCGGTAAATATCCGTCTGCTTGACCCGCCTTTGCACGAGTTTGTTCCTCACGACCTGAAGGGCCAGGAAACCATGGCAGAGGAAATGGGTGTAAGTGTTCAGTTCATTCAGGAACGGGTAAGCTCGCTTTCCGAACATAACCCAATGCTGGGACTCCGTGGCTGCCGTCTGGGAAATACCTTCCCGGAGATTACTGCCATGCAGACAAAGGCAATCCTTGGTGCTGCTATCCAGTTGAAGAAAGAGGGATTTGATCCTAAACCGGAAATCATGGTTCCGCTGGTAGGTATCGTAAACGAGCTTGATATTCAGGAGCACATCATCCGTAAGACGGCAAGCAAACTCTTCAAGAAGGAGGGGGTAGAAGTACCGTTCAAAGTAGGTACGATGATTGAGATTCCACGTGCAGCCCTGACGGCTGATGTCATTGCAGAGAAGGCGGAATACTTCAGCTTCGGTACAAACGACCTGACGCAGATGACCTTCGGATACAGTCGTGATGACATTGCCAGCTTCCTGCCAAGCTATCTGGAGAAGAAGATCCTTGATGTCGACCCGTTCCAGGTTCTTGACCAGAAAGGTGTCGGTCAGCTGATCAAGATGGCCGTTGAGAAAGGACGTAAGACGCGCAAGAACCTTAAATGTGGTATCTGCGGTGAGCATGGCGGTGAGCCCAGTTCTGTCAAGTTCTGTCACCGTGTAGGACTCAATTACGTGAGCTGCTCTCCATTCCGTGTGCCGATTGCAAGACTTGCAGCGGCGCAGGCATCGGTCGAAGAGTAAAGTGTAAGTGATTGAAATACATGCGATTAGGCTGTGACTCCTTGGTAAAACAGGGGTTGCAGCCTAATTTCGTAAAGGGACGGACGTGCATTTGTACACACTTTCCGTGTACTTTTGAAGCGGTTTGTTTGCCATTTCTTTCACCATTCACAGCAGATGTGTTTACCAGATGTTTACCAACAGAAATTGAAAATATATTATGGCACTATTCAAGGCAGTGGTCAGAAGACCGAGAAAAGACGGTTTCTGGCAGGTTTATATCCGTGTCTGCGTTGACAGGCGGTTGGGTTATATCGCGACCGACAAGTATGTAACGGGCAAAGGACTGGGCAGGGGAAACGAGTTGACAGATCCTTACGTCCTGCAATACTGCTCCGGCCTCATCATCGAGTACAACGACAGACTCAACAGGAAGGACACGTCGAGGTGGACCGTCAGGCAGGTGGTGGAATATCTCCGCACGGCCGGCACGGACTTGTGTTTCAGCGAATATGCACGGCTGCACATCGACCGCATGATTGACCGCGGGCGGGTGCGCAATGCACGCAACTACCAGCTGGCACTCCAGCATCTGGAGCGTTTCTGCGGGACGACAAAGGTGATGTTTGACGAACTGACCTCTCCTGCCGTGAACAGATGGATACAGGCGCTGGGACAGACGAAACGGGCCAAGGAGATGTATCCTGTGTGCATGAGGCAGGTGTTCAAGGCTGCCGTCTTGGAATACAACGACTATGACAACGGGCTTGTCCGCATCAAGGCCAATCCGTGGACGAAAGTGAAGATTCCTTCGTCAGACAGGACGGAGAAACTTGCCGTCAGCCCGGAGCTGTGCCGTGAGTTCTTCTCCGCACCGCTTCCTGAAAGCAAGATGAAAAGCCCTTTGCCGGAGTTCGGGCGTGACGTGGCGAAGATGATACTCTGCCTTGCCGGCATCAACACAGTAGACCTCTACGAGTTGAGGAAAGAGGACTACCGGGACGGACGCATCTGTTACCGGAGGGCGAAGACATGCAGGATAAGACGTGATGAGGCTTACATTGAAATGCGCGTGGAGCCTATCCTTCTGCCGTTGTTCGAGAAATACAGGGCCGATGAAAACGACCCGTACCTGTTCAGCTTCCATTCACGCATGACTTCAAGCGACAGTTTCAATGCGAATGTCAACACAGGGCTTCGCAAAGTGTGCGAGAGCATGGGCATGCCGAAAGACGAGTGGTTTTCAGCCTACACTTTCCGCCATACATGGGGCACGGTGGCGCAGAATGACTGCGGGGCGACCATTGACGAGGTGGCGTTTGCCATGAACCACAGCAACGGACACGCAGTAACGAGGGGATACATCAAGCTGGACTTCTCCCCCGCCTGGGAACTCAACAGGAAAGTGATTGATTTTATCTTCTTCTCCACGGCCAGAAGCAAGCAGGGAAGTGCGTGCGGTGCGGATGAGCCCAAGACGGATACGTTCAGGGTTGCGCCCAGATACATGATATACGCAAGAGCATACTTCAGAGGACAGATACTTGCCGAAGTGTCGGATGTCGGCTTCTCGAACATCGATGAGGTTATATCCCGTCTTGCACGTCAGCTGCCAGACACCATCCCGGAGCGTTGCGCAGTGCAGTTCCGCATCAAGAACGTGGACACCGGCCGCGAGGCAGTGTATGAGCGAACAAAAGGGAAAGGCTTTTAGGCCTTTCTAAAATCGAAAGTGAGACATTTTCCACCCTCTTGGGCAATGACAAGTATTTCTTCAGCAGAAAAGAACTCATCAGCATGGTGTATGACGAGCATGCCGCTCGACTTTCTTGTGGAACGTGCTATTTGACGGATTTCTGCATAAGTGAACTTGCCCGCGTCAATGGCTAAACCGCATCCGTGTTCAGTCAGTGAAATCATTTCAGACTTCTTCATGAATGGCATTGTCAGGATAGTTTGGAACGGTAGGTGTAAACTTGATGTCGAAGTGGTCACCGCTTGCATCAATGAGTTGTTCAACTTGCAGGTTGCTGAGATTGTCACCCACGACAAGCGTCATGGTTCTGTCCTTTCGTCTGAGTTCTCTTGCGATGCTCCATAGGGCATCATAAGACAAATCCATCGAATGGACTTCAATCTGCCGCTTGGTCTGTGCAAGCAGATTGAGGATTGATTGTAGATTCCTGTTCATGAACTTTGTTTTTGAAATTTCAGCGCAAATGTAGCATGTAAGAATTACACGCTGGTTTTATCTTTTGCGAATAGCAGAAAATAGCTGTTTCTGATAAATGTTAAGAAACGAAAAAACAGAAAAATCCCTCGCGCGCACGTGTGTACGCGTCGTCGACGAATATATTCCATTATTATGTTATTTATGAGTGTAACGAATAAATAATATAATATTCCTTATTCCATTACGCGCGCGCGAGCTTGACTTTTGCTTCCCCGAAAAAAACACTTTGGTTGCCGTTTGGTTGGCGTTTGGTTCACGTTTGGTTGGCGTTTGGTTCACGTTTGGTTGGTGTTTGGTTCACGTTTGGTTGCCGTTTGGTTGCCGTTTGGTTCACGTTTGGTTGGTGTTTGGTTCACGTTTGGTTGGTGTTTGGTTCACGTTTGGTTGCCGTTTGGTTAAATGTTAATGAATTTAACTTTTAAGAGCCGAAAAATTGCAGATTTTGGTTGGTGTTTGCTACCCGTTTGGTTGCCGTTTGGTTGGCGTTTGCTTGAACTTTGCTTGACGTTTGCTTGACGTTTGCTTGAACTTTGCTTGACGTTTGCTTGAACTTTGGTACACAAAAAAGCGTCCCATACTCACGTACAGAACGCTCCAAACAATCTTCTAACCTTAAATAACTATGAGCGAAAATAAAATTATGGTACTTCTACAAGTAGAGGAAGTAGACGCTATTCATCTTCTTCCTCCTCGCAGAGTTCACGCAGTTTGTCCTCAATGGTGAGCGATACATTGTGCGTGTTGATGTTTGCGTCGACGGCTTTGAGTTTCGCCTGATGGAACTCGAGCAGCCGGAGCTCTGCATTCACACGGTCATCAACAGCTAAGTTCATCTGGTCAAGCTCAAACTGTGTCAGACCTTTCTTAACAGGCTCCGTGAAGTATTTCACGGAGTGCGCCCTTATGTACCCTTTGAGCGGGTTGTCCTTGTTCGGCGTGCCTTTCACACGCCCGCCTGTCTTCTTTCCTTTGGCCATGTGTGACAATACTTAAAATACATGTACAAAGATAGTGTGATAACTTAGCGCACGGATTTTAAGTATTGTAACATAACCTTTTCAGATATGTTAGGAAGTATTATCGGAGCAGGTGTCGGGGCTGCCGCCTCTGTCTTCGGAGGCATCAGCGCCTCAAAAGCCATCAGGAAGATGAAGGCCAACCTCGAGGAGCAGAGAAAGAAGAATCAGGACTGGTACGACCAGCGATACAATGAGGATGCGACGCAGCGTGCAGACGCACAGCGTATCCTCACCAAGACGGAGGAAGCATTTCGCAACAGAAACCGTGCGGCACATGGTGCGGCTGCCGTGATGGGCGGCACGGAGGAAAGCGTGGCTTCGACGAAAGCGGCGAACTCACAGGCTTTGGCAGACGCCACAAGTCAGATTGCTGTTAATGCAGAGGCACGCAAAGACCAGATAGAGAAGACCTATCAGCAGAACGACAGGGATATCCAGAACCAGTTGAATAGCCTCGAGCAGAAGAAAGCCGAGGCAATCAGTCAGGCAGCGCAGGGTGTCGCATCTGCTGCATCCGATGTTGGAAGCTCAATAGACGGAAAGTTATGACGAAAATAGGATATGACCAGGTAAGGCCTGCTGCTGCCCCGCAAGGCAATATACCTCCAGCTGTAGACAGTTCCCTGCAGGGAGCTCCCGGCAGTCAGCCGGCCGGGCCGGCTGCGGTCAAGCAGGAAACAGAAGCCTCTGCCAATGTGCAGGATAATACTGCATCTACACCAGCCTCAACTGTATCACCGACTGTATCACCAGCTACTCCAGACAATCACAAAGAAGACCTCATCGGTTACGATAATCAGATAGACATCTTGAAGAAAGCACAGGCAGACTATGCCAAAGCCAACGAAACCGATGAGCAGCGTAAGAAGAGGGAGAAAAGAGAGAAAGCGAAGCGTGTCATTGCCGCTGTCGGTGACGGCATCAGGGCGTTGTCTAATCTCTACTTTACCTCGCAGTATGCCCCCAATATGTATAATCCAAATGACAGCCAGCTGGCGAAGACAGATGCACGGCAGGAGAAACTGAAAGCAGAGCGAGAGGCTAACAGAGATAAGTACCTCAATTACTCGTTGAGAATTGGCGACCTTGAGAATGACCGTGCAAGAACTATCAGGGAAATGGAGGCACAGGCTGAAAAACTTAGGCTTGCACGAGAGAAAGCCAACAGAGAACAGGAGGAACATCAGTGGCTTTCAGACCTACAGCCAGACAAAAAGCGTGAGCAGACTGCTAAGGCTGATGCGGCAGACAGTATTGCTAAAACGAAAAAGGTTGAGGCTGATAATGCTGATGCAATACAAAAAGCGAAACTCAATACAGAGCAAGAGCGAGGGAAGACAGAGCGGACAAAGCAGAATGTTAACAGCGCTACAGCTAAATTGAGGGGAGCACAGACCGTTGAAAGTGGTGCAAAAGCTGCTAATCAGCGTGCGGGAGCAACCGCCCATTATGCAGCTGCAAGAGCAAGCAACCGCAGTAATGTCAGCGAGTTCTCCGCGTACGATTCAAAAGGAAGAGAGCACAAGTTCCGGACGAAAGATGCCGCAGAGGCTTATGCAAAGCAGCACGGCACTTTCAGGCAGGAAAACAAGACCGAAAGGACAACGACCACAGGAAAAGGTAGACTTGGTCATAATGCAGTCCGGACATCCACAAAAACATCAAGCGGCGGCTATCCGCAGAATCCCAAGAAGAAGTTCTCATCCTTTTCTATTCACAAGTAAATCATCAAACCATGCCGATAAATCCAAAAGTAAAGCAGATATACGACACCTTGAAAGACGGAGGTGCAGATGTAGGGTCAGAGAAAGAGTTCAACGACTATTTTTTTGCCAAGGGCAAGGATGGCTACAACAACCGCAAGGAAGTATTCAACACGCTCAGGGAAGGCGGTGCTGATGCCGGTAAATCCTACGAAGAGTTCGCAGGATGGCTGGGGTTGCACGCTGTCAGCCCCAAGCCGACACAGACAAAGCCAGCCACGCCTGTGCAGCCCGCAAGGCCTGTTCCTGCACAGCCTGTAAAACAGCAGAAGCCAAAGGGCAGACCTATGACTGCTGCCGAGAAAGCAAGGATGACAAGTAGGGCGTAAGAATTAATTTATACTAAGCTACATGGGTAAAACTGATTTTGAGTCCAGAC
>ERZ772960.3614-NODE-3614-length-10317-cov-2.605438_pt1 | contig 10317 bp, 11 predicted proteins | sample MGYA00580678_ERZ772960 | MGnify/ENA primary metagenome ERZ772960 (study PRJEB29015, sample SAMEA2737930) | human oral metagenome | biome: human oral; feature: human-associated habitat; material: dental | place: China | collected 2059 ...
CTTATTCAATGTTCTTACAGGTAAAATTCAAGTACGAGAAATTGACGGAAAAGTTAGTTTCGATGAACTTAAGAAGAATTTTGAATAATTACATTTCTTAGTTCTTGTAAAGGCATCAGAGAAATTTGATGCCTTTTTTATTAAAGGAAGATTTAAAATATTTTTTTACATTTGCATTATATTATAAGTAAGTAAGCGGGCGACTATGAATATTCAGGATTTATTTGTTCATCAACAAGATGTAGCTGAAAAATTAAAGACCGTTCTCAGAGATAGAGGTTATACTAAAGTTCCTTTTTCTAAACAGCCGGGTATAACTCGTCCAGCACTTGATACTATTCTTAATTGAGAATGTTCAAGCACAACAAAATATAATTCCTCGAATAAACCGATATTTTGCAGCATGGCAATGTTTCAGGCTCCTTATAAGGCTATTTTAATTGCTCTTCATGCTCTAGAACAATTTTCATTTTAAATTCTGTAGTGTACTTGGACATAAAAAATGCACCTCCTAAAATTGTACTTTTTTTGTCCAACTTTTGGGGTGCACTTCAAAGAGCGTGCTTTTTTGCGGGGCTTTTTTATCCGTGCGGGCTCTTTCGGCGATTTTTACGATCGGATTTTCATCTAAAAATTAAAATGCGCCGACGGAAAGTTATCCCATCTTTCTTTTATTTCTTCGTAAAATTCTTTGTCGTATGAGCCTTTTGTCAATCGCCATGAGATTATTTCTTCGGGACTTTCCGTTTTGACGGGGGATTTTATAAGCCTTGAGACGGCGTAGCGTTCTCTTGTCGTGCCCGATTGTTTTTCCGGCGTGTAGTAAAACACCCTCTCAATCATGACGAACCTAACTCCCTTTTCTTTGACTTCAACAAGTTTTATGTCACTTCCTTTTTCGGGGCGTCCCAAGTCCAGATTTAGCGAGGGGTCAAAATCGGAAACTTTTTCGCTTTCTATCACTGCGCAAAGTTTTCCGTTACTAAATTGAAATTCTATGCTGTCAAAAGGCACGTCGCCGCGATTCTTTTTCCATGTAAGTTTCCGGCAAAGGACTCCGTAATGATTCAACGGACATTTTTCAAAATCGTAATTCGTGTTGTTTTTCTTTACCCAGTCGCTTACTTGACTTTCAGTGCTTCCCCAAGGGATTCCGTGCCAGCCGCTTTTCATATCCAGCGTCTTTTTTACCACAAAAAGCGGAACGGAAACGAACGCCAGAAGCAAAAAAATCATATAGAAAGCTGCAAAAAGTTTTTTCCTCATTCTGCGCCTCCCTCTTTTCCGGCGGAAAAACGCTGAGCCTTTTCAAGAAGAGATTTTTTTGATTTGGAATCCTTTTTCTTTGAAGAAGAGCGGGCTGACATATTTGCGGCGAACTCATTTCTTTCGGTAATGGAAGTTTTATAAAGATTCTCATAATGTCCCGAAAGAACCGCAAGTTCCGTTAAAAATCGCTCTTTGTCAAAACCTCCTGCAGAAAATTCAAGGAAAAATCCCAAAACGGATAAAATTGCGGCAACAAAACCGGTCGTTCCCATAATCCGGCTCACCGTAGAAATATTTTTGAATATTCCGACGCAAAAAAGAAGCACAATAAGAAGGCGCGAGATGCTAGGAACTCCAAGTATTATTCCCGTTATGCAGCACGCGGCAAAAACCGTTATTCCTATATTTTCTTTCATTGCCGCATAGACGCTCGCAGTCGTTCCGCCGTTCGGGAAAAAGAACATCTTGAAAACAACTGCAAAGAAAAGCGAATGCACGATTATCGAAAAAAGATTCAGTAACGTAAAAAGCAAGGCGGAATCTTTTTGATTTTCGTCTTGTTTTTGTACAATCGCAACCCGGAAAATCCCCCTAAACTGAAGGAAAATCATCAGAAAGACCGACGCAAGAGCGGTCATAAGGTCAGGAGACTGTTGGATTGCGGAAACTTCATTTTTATGAATCCCGAATGCGGAAAAAAACGCGCCCCAAACGTTGTCAAAAAAAGGTGCGTTTACTTCAGATTCATGCGGCATCATAAAAAGCCATGCGGAAATCCAAAGAAGAACGATTCCAGTGAGCCTGTAAAAATCCAAACTTTCATACCATTTTTTTGTGCGCAACGAATGCCTCCCCGTAATGCGATGTTTTCGGATGTGAACCGTTTTTTTTTGATTCTAGCATGAAGAAAAGAAAATTAAAATAAATGGGTATCAAGGGAGGAAACCAGCGGGCGGCGGACGGTAGGAGTGGATATGAAAGACATAACGGGTTTACCGTCCGCTGTAATTTTGCACGGCAAAATTGCGTAAAAATATCCACTGGTTTCCTCCCTTGAAATAATGGGGTTAAGGCTTGCATTAGAAGAATGTTTTCTTGAGTGAAAACAATCCGCTGCATCTAATGTATTTAGATACAACTATCTATGCCATTCAAATAGATGCATCTAAAGGTCTTAGATAACCTTATCTAAAGGGCTTAGAACGCCGTATCTATGACTTTCAAATGCTTCGAAGTATCATGTCCGCCTTCCCGCTATTTCTTAAAATACAGCGGCAGTGCGTTATAAAAATATTCGGCGATTGCATCATAGTCGTGGCGCCCGCCTTGTTTTACGGCATAGCGCACGTTTCCGCCTCTGAAAGCAGGACGCGTAAGCATTTCGGAAAGCTGATTATTCACCTGATCCCATATAGGGGCATTCGTCCCGACAGTGCCGCATAAATTTCATAATCAGAAGCGGTGTAACCTTTTTCGCGAACAATCCGTTCAAGCCGGTTTGTTGTCGCTTCGGGCTGATAGCGTCCGCCGTACGTTCCCATAATCCAGCAGTCGCCGCTTAACGGCAAAAAGTACTTGATAAGGTCGGCGTTATAACAGAATTCATACCACGTAGTAACCGCTCCGAGTGAGAATCCGCTGAACGCGCGGGCATCCCTTGAACTTTTCGTATTAAAATGAGAGTCGATAAACGGCAGCAGCGCTTCTCTAAAATCGTTATGAAAAACGCTAAGCTCTTCGACGCTTCGGGCAAAATCCTGCAGTGCGTTTTCGTTATCGAACGTTGCGGCGACAACGATGAGCGGCTTAATGTCGCCCTTTTCAATCATCGCATCGAACATATTTTTGATAAAGCCGTTACCAATAGTAAAAAGCTCGCCGGCTTCACAAGGCACAGTATTTTGCAAAAAACTTCTGGAACAAAACTCCCGATGAAATAATCAGAGTCGGTGAAGATATGAAAAAAATTATTGCAGCAATTTAGGTGAATACATTGAAAAAGGAATGAAAGTACAGACAATGAGTCAGATAAAAGAAACCCGAGAAAATCAAAGATGAAGTTGCTCAGGTTAGGAAGAAATCCCGAAGTCGTGATGATGGATGGGAATGGTGAAAAAGTATCTTTACATATTGTTACCAAAAGTATATAATTTTGGTAACAATATGAACAATATATCATTAGCTATTAAAAATAGAATTTTAAGTTTTCCCCAGAATTCTTTGTTCAGTATTAAAGATTTTACTGATATTGGTGCTTATAAAACTGTAAAAGTTATATTAGCCCGCTTTGAAAAAGAGCACATTATTAAGAGAGAAATTGATGGACTTTACTCAAAGCCTGAATATTCTGACTTCTTGCAGGAATTTGTTGCTATTCCAATTGATGATATTGCCATTCATGGCATATTTCTCCTACTGGTAATACAGCACTGAATAAATTAAAACTTTCAACACAAGTTCCGGCTCATTATGTATATCTTAGTGATGGGCCATATAGGGAATATGATATAGGTGGAACAAAATTGAAATTTAAGCATACAAACAACAAAATGATTTCAACTTTATCAGATAAGTCTAATACTCTTGTACAGGCACTTAAGTCCTTGGGGCAGGAAAATTATAATGAACAAATAAAAAAAACTATTAGAAAACAATTTTCACAAAAAGATATACAGTTGATTTTGCAAGAAACACCGTATGTTACATCGTGGATTTATGAATGCATAAAAGATATAGCAAATTATGAGGCTGATGACAATGCGTAAATTTTTACATAATGAAAGAAAAAATATAAATACAGCTATCTTAAATACAGCTAGAAAGAAAAATTTACCTCCTGCTTTGGTGGAAAAGGACTTATATGTTTGTTACATTTTAGATTATCTTTTTAATAGATTTGAATATAAAAATTTTCTTGAATTTAAAGGCGGAACCAGTCTTTCAAAAGGCTATGATTTGATAAATCGTTTTTCGGAAGATATTGATGTTGTTCTAAAAGCGGATATTTTAAATGTAAATCTTGAAGATATAATAAATCTTGAAAGTAAAAATAAGAAATCAAAACAAGCAGATGAATTGAATAGAAAGGCTATAGCTTTTTATCAGGATAAATTAATTCCGATATTAAAGAATGATTTAGAATCAGAATTAGGGTTGGATTTTAATGTTGCACTAGATGAAAAAGATTTAGCAATTTATATACAATATCTTTATTCAGAAATGAATATGTTAGAGATTCTGTAAAACTTGAAATTGGACCGTTAGCAGCTTGGACTCCTTGTGAAACAAAAGAGATTTCATGTTTTATTGCTCAAGAATATCCTAAATTGTTTGAAAGTGTTAGTTTTCCCGTTTTAATAACAAAACCTGTTCGCACATTCTGGGAAAAAGCTGTAATTATGCATCAAGAAGCTAATCGCATGGACGGAAAAGTACCTATGCGTTATTTTCGTCATTATTATGATTTATATCGAATGAATAATTCTTTTGTAAAAAAAGAAGCTTTGAATAACATTGAACTGTTAAATGAGGTCAGAACTTTTACAATAACATTTTATAATAGAAGCTGGTCTAGATTTGAGGAAGCTGTTCCAGGTTCATTTAAACTCTATCCAAATGAAAACAGTATACAAAACTTGAAGAAAGATTATGAGAACATGAAGCAGATGATTTTTGGAGATTCGCCGTCTTTTGAAGAAGTTCTTTCTGTAATTAGAAAGCTTGAAGAAGAAATAAATGACTTAGAAAAAAAGATATGAGTATAGAAAAGTCATTTGATGATAAATCTGAAGCATTGATTACTCCTGAAAAATTTTATGGAACTCACGAAAGAATTGCAGATATTTGTATCGTTACTTTTTCTCATTCTGTTCATGATAAAGTTCTGAAAACTTATAGATGCAAAAAAATTGCGAACTCCGGAACTGCAAATGGGAAAATACCAGTTTATCTTATTGAAGAAGAAAATGTTTTATTTTATCTATCACCAATTGGTTCTGCAGTAGCCGGGACGATTCTTGATGAAGTGAGATGTCTTACTGGAGCTTTTAAGTTTATATTTTTTGGTTCTTGTGGAATGCTTGATGAAAATAAGTGTTCCGGAAAAATTATTATTCCAACGGAAGCTTATCGAGATGAAGGTTTTTCATATCACTTTGAAAAACCAGCTGATTACATTGAAATTTCAAAATCCTCTGAGTTAGTAAAAGTTTTAAATGATTTGCAAATAGAAAACATTTCTGGAAAAACATGGACAACAGATGCTATATATCGAGAAACTGTAAATAATAAAAATATGCGTAAGACAGAAGGTTGTATTTGTGTCGAAATGGAGTGCGCAGGACTTCAGGCAATTTGTAATTTTAGAGGACTTGATTTATATCAATTTTTCTTTGGAGGTGATCTACTTGGCGATATAAACTGGTCTCGTGGTACGCTTGGAACTAATGAGGAAAAATCAAGTCAGATAAATTGCTTTGAACTTGCTTTAAAGATTGCGAAAAAGATTAAAACAAATCAAATTATGTCATGTGACAGTGTGGAAAATTTCTGTCTTTCGAATGATGTTTGTAAAATAAAATCTGTTACTAAAATTTCAACTCCACAAGAAAAAATAAATCTTTTTAAATCTCTGTTTATTGGGCGAGAGGATATTTTTGCTTTGCGATGGTTTAATGCTAAATCCGGCAAAAGCGGATATTCTCCTGTATGTGAAAATAAATGGCAGTCCGGGAAATGTAATATGAAAAAATATTCCTGCGCCGATTGTACGTTTAGGTTGCCCGTCCGATTGTCGGATCAGCATATTTTTAATCATCTTGCAGGTAGAGATTCTTATTGTCGTGATGTTATAGGTCTTTATCCACTAATGGAAGGAGATTTCTGTCAGTTTCTTGTATTGGATTTTGATATGCATGTAACAAAGGTGCAAACATCAATAACTCCCACTCATGAAAGCGGCGCGATAGCGACATACTCTCATGATGAAAAGAATCCTTCACGATGGAAGTCTGATATTCTTGCAGTAAAAAAAGTTTGCGACGAATTTTCAATCCCATCTTATATAGAAATATCACGTTCCGGAAATGGTGCACATCTCTGGATTTTCTTCTCTGAAAAAGTTCCTGCAAAACAGGCTCGAAATCTTGGCTCAAATATTTTGAAGGCTGCAATGAAGCATAATCATTCGATTTCCTTTGAGAGCTTTGACAGAATGTTTCCTAATCAGGATGAAATGCCAAAGGGCGGTTACGGAAATTTAATTGCTCTTCCACTGCAGGGTAATAGTGTTAAGCAAGGATATTCTGTTTTTGTAGATGATGATTTCAAACAGTATGATGATCAATGGTTATGTTTAAGTTCAGTTAAAAAATTAAAAGAAAAAGAATTGAACCGTGTAGTAAAGGAATTGCTTACACTAACCGGTGATTTTCATGTCAGAAGAAATGAAGAGGATGAAGATAAACAGTTTTCTAGTGATATAAAACTTAATGGGGAATCAAAAATAGAAATCATAAAGGAAGATTTTACAGGATTAGTTCAAATTACGCTAAGCAATCAGATTTATCTTAAGAAAAAAGGAGTTTCGGAACATGCATTAGGCATTATGCGTCGAACTGCAGTATTTTTGAATCCTGAATATTTTAAAAAGCTTAGAATGCATCTTCCTTTGTATAATATTCCAAGGTATATAGATTGTTCAAAAGAAAATGATTTTGAATTGATTTTACCTCGCGGAAATCTTGTTGAAATAACAGATATGCTAAAAAAGGCAGAGGTTGAATATAAAATTTCTGATTACAGGGAATCAGGTGATGAAATTGATGTTGTATTTAAGTCTGAGTTATATGAAGAACAAAAGGTTGCATTGAATTCTCTTCTTAAATCAAATTGTGGGGTTCTTTCAGCAGGAACTGGATTTGGAAAAACAGTAACTGCTGCTTCATTAATTGCGGAAAGAAAAGTTAATGCAATTATTATTGTTCAGAATCATAACCTCCTGGAACAGTGGAAAAAGTCAATAAAAGAATTCCTTGGAATTAATGCGGGAACAATTGCTGCCGGGAAAGATAAGTCAACCGGAATTATTGATATAGCAATAGTCAATTCTCTCACGGAGAAAGGAACTGATGAATTGCGGCCACGAAGCTATAAATATGGAATGGTGATTGTGGATGAATGTCATCATGTTTCGGCATTTACAACTGAGAATCTGATAAACAGTTTTAAAGCAAAATATGTTTACGGGCTGACGGCTACTCCTGTTCGAAGAGACGGGCATCAGCATATTATTTTCATGCAGTGCGGACCTGTTCTTTATTCAACAACAACAAAACAGATGAATGAGGTGCAAGGATTTGCTCATTATTTTGTACCTCGGTTTACAAGTTTTCATACTGTTGAGCGTAAAGAAGGAAAAGAGCCTGGTATAAATGATTATTATGAGAAAATGTTTCAAAGCGAAGCACGAAATCAGCTCATCATAGACGACGTAATAAAGTCTGTAGAAAATGGTAGAACACCTTTGATTCTTTCTGATAGAATTTTACACCTTGAATATCTTGAAGAAAAATTGAAATCCTCTGCTAATAATGTAATTCTGATAACGGGAAAAGGAACTCCGAAACAGAAGAAAGAACAGCTTGAAAAATTAAAGTTGGTTCCAAATGATGAATCATTGATAGTTCTTGCAACTGGAAAATATGCTGGAGAAGGTTTTGACTTACCTCGACTAGATACCTTAATGCTTGCTCTGCCATTTTCATGGAAAGGAATGCTGCAGCAATATTGTGGACGACTTCATAGAAACTTTGAAGGTAAAGAAGAAGTCCTGATTTTCGATTATGTAGATATAAGGATTCCAACCTTTGACAGAATGTATCAGAACAGACTCAAAGGATATAAGCAGCTAGGATATAAAATAAAACCGCTGAATGAAAATTCTAACGAGGAAATTGAATCTAAAATATTTACAAATGAAGATGAGGAACTTAAAAAGTTCTTTACAGAAGATATTGTTAATGCAAGAAAAACTGTAATCATTTCAACACCATATCTTTCTAAACGGGAAGTTCAGGATTTTATATGGACAACAGCAAAAGTTATGCTCAATGGTGCACAAATAATCGTATTCGTGAAAAAGGCTGATACTGAAGAAAAACAGAAAAAGCAGGCAGGGTGTATTTTAAGTATGGAAAATGCGGGGATTGAAGTTCTGCAAAAAGAAGCTCTTTCTCAGAATCTCTGTGTTATTGATGAAAAAATCCTGTGGTATGGAAGTGTAAATTATTTGGGATTTTCTGAGAGTGAAGCATGCTGTATGCGCATTAGTAATGTAAAAATCGCTTCTGAAATTGAATATGAAATTTTAAAATAACTTGAGGTTTATATGAAAGTAAATGTGAAAGAAATAAGCAAGGAATTGCAGACATTAAGTGATGAGGATTGTTTCTACTACAATAAGGAAACCGGAAAATTAGAATACTTCAACAGTGAACAGGAAAATCCAAATGATCTTGATATTGATGAAGTAGATGATGATGAAAACTTCGTTGCTCTTCCATCGAAATTTGACATTGATGATTATGGAATTATGAAGGATTTTATGTTTGTACAGGAAGACAAAAAAATCCGTGATGCAATTTACGATGCTATTCATCAGAAGGGAGCCTTTAGAAAATTTCGCCAGGTAGTTGAACCGGCTGGTATTTTACAGAAATGGTATGAATTCAGAGATAAGGAATACGAAGATATAGTAAAAGAGTGGTGCGAAGAAAATGGCCTTGAATGGGAATAATTTCAAAGTAGTGCCTTTATCTTGTACATAGATTTTTAAAGAAAAATCCGGCAATGTCTTGGCAATCTTTGGACAATGTTATGGCAATGTTTGAAAGATAGCGAAATGTTGCTTTACCTAAAAAGTTGCTAAAATTCCACATAAAAACAAAGAATTTGCATCCTAAATTGTCATGAAAAAAGCATCTGCAGCCACCCGGTTCCCCCCTTGCCAGAGATGTTCCGAGAGCGCGGGCAAATGAAAACTTCCCCAAAAGGAAGTTTTCACCTCTTTTTTCTCCCTCGTCATACTCACCAACGGACTTGAGTCCTTTGGATTCCTGAGGAGAGTAATATTGCTCTTTCTAATCTTCCCACCAAAAGGCAACGATTCTAGAGTTTCATCTTTTTCTGAAACTTAAACATTCCCGCAAAATATTCATCATAACAGTTATTTGGGAACATTGGATCAGGATGCTTTTTATTAAAGAATTCTACAGCAGAAAGACCACAGCCGTTTATATAAAAGTGGATATTACGAATATCAAAGTAAGTAGTACAGGTTTCCCACATTTTTGTTTCTGGAAAAAGTTTTTCGATTACGTTCCAAATAAACTGACCGACTTTCTTTCCTTGATGTCCGACTTTTACATATAAAAAATCAAGGTAATTATTACCAGTGGAATCATCAATTATAACGATAGCACCGCCAATCATTTCATCTTTTTCCATAACAACAAAAGCTTGTGCTCCTTTGGCTGATAAAGAGCGATTAATATCTTCTTCTGGAAGAACTTCTTCATCTTTCCCAAGTCCATCTGCAGCGCCTTTACGAAATGCATATTTCATATCAGCTTTAAACTGAGCGGTTTTGTTTTCTGGTAATCTCATTAATTTCATTTAGGTGCTCCATCTTTCTATAAAACAAAGGAACTTAATCCTTCGTTTTTGAATTTGTCTTTGATTTCTGTTATACAGTTTTGAATTTCCTGAAGATTTCCTTTAGTTGTATAAATTGTAATTCTGAAGTTCATTTCCGGCCTGATTGTTGAACCAAGTTTTCGATTTGATTTTCCTTTACCAAAAATATTTTCTTCTAAAGTATATTCAATTCCTGCAATTCTTGTTTCTAGAAGTTCAATTACATCTTCCTGAATAGATTGATTTCCAATAATTTCTACTCGTGAAGTATTTTTTTGTTCGAGTAAGAATTCATTTTGTGATATGCAAAGTGTATCACCAGTTTCTTTACGGCACATAATTGAATAAACGCAA
>ERZ772960.3622-NODE-3622-length-10307-cov-5.845006_pt1 | contig 10307 bp, 5 predicted proteins | sample MGYA00580678_ERZ772960 | MGnify/ENA primary metagenome ERZ772960 (study PRJEB29015, sample SAMEA2737930) | human oral metagenome | biome: human oral; feature: human-associated habitat; material: dental | place: China | collected 2059 ...
AGGATAGTGTTTTTTTCAGTTGCTCTAGCTTCGGGCTCTGCCATGTCTTGTATTGACTATGAACATACTCTGAGACTAATGGATCAGCATGCCTTGACATAAATTCTATGATACAGGAGCTTGATACAACTTCCAAGTGTCCACTGCAGCACACAACCAGTAACTTTGCAAGATTAGATGTAACAGCGTCATCGTCAGCTTGCTTTTCAGCCTGTTTCTTGTCTAGTAGTTGCTTCAGATCTCTAAGGCGTTGAAGTGACTGCTGAACCTTATATGGCGGCCAATCGGTATTATTTGAACTCATTTGCTCAAGACCTTACGTACTATTGCAATCCGCTTGTGTACCTGAGTAATATCAGAAGTTGCACTGATAACCGAGTTTTCATAGTCTGCGTCATTGCTTAGCCTTTTAAGCAGCTTATCGATAGAGGAAGCTGATATTTCAATATTATTGTGTATTGCGTGCATGCAACCAACCATAATCGAGTCAGCACGCGCATTGTTCGGCTGCTTAGTCGTAGACAGGGAGAATGGATTAGGAATACCACAACTTTCGAGCAAAGCAGCAGCCTTATCAAATATATCCAGTGCTTCGAGAAGCTCCTTCTCCTCTCCATTGCGGTACTTCTCTGCAAATTGATTAAGAAAATTGCTGAGTGGTTTTGAATAATTACTTTCCTCGAGAAACAGCGCAATGATTCTCAGTATCAGTTCGTGGTCCCTAAAGCGCTTATTGCGGTTAACGGAACCATACAATTTACGCCAAGGCTCCTTAGTGTTTGATGCGTCAATCAACGCCATCAATTTGCCATTATATAGAGCCATGCGGATTTCATGCGGAGTAAGCTGCGTTCCGCCCGAATTGAGCCGCTGAAATACATTGTAGACTGCGTCATGTGACTTTGGAGTATCGTCCAAGATAATAATTGTGGTTGTTATGTAGGTATTATCTAAGATTCTACGATAGCGATCAGGAAGTGTGTCATAGGTCATATCGTCGAACTGAGAATTGTCCAGTTTTAAGTGGTATTTATTTTCATTATTAAAACCTGAATAGAATCGTCTAAGCGTCTCGAGTCTCTGTTGTCCATCAAGAACAATAAATCGCCTGTCCTTTTGCTGCACAAAAAATAAACCGGGTATAGGATACTCAAGCAATAATGACTCAATGAATAGATCCATTTGTTTTTTATCCCAAACAAAGCCCCTCTGAAATGAATTTAATTCATACATCTTCTTTATTTCAGGTGGCGTGCCAATGCGTGGTATGAGAATATCTTGGTTATTGAGTCGTCTAACTAAACCTGCTACATCAAAGTCTTGACTGCGGAATGTGATGGCGGCTGCCAATGGCTGAGCTTCCTCAAGCTCAGCCCGTTCCTCAGCTGTTAGATTAATATCGTCGTTATCAGTAATAATTCCTGGATTTTGCTGCATGCCTATCACTCCGCACAATACTGTTGAGTTATTTGAACCAACGTAACTCTGATTCCTATTCTCTTCTGTGGCAACTCTCTACTCGCTAAGAGTTTTTAGCTATATCCTAAACTCCCAAGAGGAATTACCACAAATGCTCCACAACATACTTCATAATTGGTTATTCGCACGTTAACCCTACTTCCGGGATACTTGTTTTAGGGACAGTCTGGTCAGCACATTGCCAGGCATCCGGAAGGCCTCGTCGCACATCACCCCCTAAGCGGCGGGGGAGCTCAAGGGCCCAATGACCCGCATGTTCTGGTGCCTGCCGCGCGGGCACGACCGTGCTTTGGTTCAATAAGAACTGCGCAGAAGGGACTGTGGTTGCAGTCTTTGACTAAAACTCGCTCGATTGAGTATTGCGTGGCGTGAGCACCACCCGTTTCGCGCTTTTCGTAGCGGTGCCCACGCTGTTTCCGTATCAGTCGTTTCGCGGATGTGTATCGCCTAGGCCGTAGCCTTCTTTTGTGACAGCAGCTTCCTCACGTTGACGTCGCCCAGGTCGATCCCCGTAGCGCCGCGCGCCAATCGGTCGACCATGGCGTCGGCCCGCGCGCCGCCGCCGAGCCTGCCGTGCCAGTCGGCTGGCGAGTACTGGGCGCAGGGCACGGTCGAGCGGTCCACGTGGCGCCTCTCCACAAGCCCCGGCAGGAATCTGATTGCCACGTCGTCCACGTCCTCGGTGAGCCACTCGTCGACGGCCAACAGCCCGTGGCGGGCGTACCTCCTCGGGATCTTGGCGTCGCTCCGCTCGGTGGCCGCGAGCTCGTCGCGCTCCATCAGCAGGTCGGGAAGCCTGACGTGGCGCGCGCTCCTGCACATCCCGCGGGCCTGCTTGGCGACGCGGCAGGCAAGGTAGCCCTTGCCCGTTCCAGCGCAGCCCCCGGTCACCACGTTGGCGGCCCGTGACATGAACTGGCAGGCCATCGCCTCGCGTATGAGCACGCCGTCGATGCCGCGGCCGTCGTAGATCATCTCACCGGGCTCGGCGTCCGGGAAGCGCAGCCTGGCCCTCTGAGTGAGCCGCTTCACGCTCGAGGTGCGCTTGGCCTCCCAGGCGTGGTCCACCACCATCCTCACGCGCTCGTCGAAGGGCACCGACATGATGGTGCGATCCCCCTCCCGCGGGCCGGGGGCGTCGACCATCTCGGACATGCTCGCCTCGCGGAGCTTGCGCCTGGCCTCGTCGCCTGTCATGGCTTCCCCGCTAGTCCCTGTGGTAGTCCGCGCCGCGCACGTGGCCCTTGGGCGCGTCCCGCGTCTCGCCGGGGCCGTCCTCGGCCGGCCCCTCCTGGTCGAGGTTCGCGTCCAGGATCGCCTCCGGGTGCCTGTACCTGGGCGAGGCGGGCCTGGGCAGCGCGTAGGCGCAGGCGACCTCGAGCCTCTCGTCCCCATGCTTCTTCGACAGGTCGGGGACGGAGAGCGCCGGGTCGCGGGCCTGCTCCCTGGCCTCGGCGCGCGCGAAGATCCTGCCGACGGCCCCGAGGCAGGAGGGTCCGATCCTCTTGGCCCGACCCCTGATGCGCGCGTCGTCCCATTCCGGCTTCAGAAGGGCCTCCGGCATGTGGGACTCGTCGGCGGGGCATCCGTTCCCCGCGCACTCGGGCAGGAGGCTGTGCGTCGCTATGCGCCCTCCGGCGTGGCAGGCTGAGACCGTCGACTCGCCTACGCGCAGGCCCGCCCTCCGGCCGACGTGGCGGTGGGGAGCGGAGTGGCGGTTGCGCTCGTGGGCGACGCGGGAGTCGAGGGCGACCGAGCGGCCGTGGACCCATTCGGCGACATCGTAGCGGACGTCGGGAAGGGGACTGAGCTCGGCGGCCTCGGCGAAGGCCGGGTCGCGGCTGCCCTGCCTCTTCCGGGACGGGTGGGCGTCGCGCTCGTCGAGCTTTTCGCGAACCGCTGCCTTGGCTTGCCCGAAGTCGGCGAGCGTCGCGTCGTGCGGCTGCGCCATTACCCAGGTGGCCGCGTCTCCCGCCGTGCCCTCGGCAGACGCCTTCTGCTTGGGCTTCCTCACCTGTGCGGGCATGATCGCGGTCATGTAGTGCTCCCCGGGCGCCTCGTAGGCGTCGTCGGGCACGACCTCGCCCTCGCGTGGGTGCCTCACGACGCCAGTCTCGGGGTTGTCGCAGACCGTGCGCTCGGGGACGCCTCCCCAGTACTCGCACGTGTGGACGTGACACCCGGGCCAGGTGCGCTCCCTCATGCCTGGCGTCGGCCCGAGGTAGGCCCTCTGGCCGAGGGGCAGCACGCCCACGAAGAGGTGGGTCTTGGAGACCTCGCCCGTGGTGGGGTCGACAAGGCCCCTCCCGAGAGTCGGCCCGGACCAATCGACCTCGCAGGACTGCCCGGCCTTGTGCTCGATGCGCTTGGCGGGGTTGTTGGCGGTGACGTGCCTGCCGTACCTCTCACAGAACCTCGCGTGGCCCATCGCCACCTTGCCGGTGCGTCCGCGCCCGTCCTCGTGCCCGTCGCGCGGTAGGCGCAGGCTCGCGCCAACCCTGGCCATCTCCTTGCGCGCGTAGCCCCAGTCGGGCTCCTCGAAAACGCTTCCCCTCACGTGCCTGTCGGGACAGAGGAGGACGCAGGCGCCCTCGTCGGATTTGCCCTCGATGTCCCTCCGCCCGATGCCGCGCTCGTCCGCGACCGGGAACACCTCACAGACCGAGCCCATCGACATGCGGCGCGTCTTGGCTATCTGCCTCCTCGACATGCCCTGTTCGCGGAGCCGCGTTATCAGCTTCGCCTTGATCTTCCTCGCCATGTTGTTCGCTCCTTTCGTCTAGATGACATGGCGAGATCTAGGCTACTGGGCGATACGAAAAGCGCGAAACGGGCGGTACGGGTGCGGCGAAACGGTCAGACCGAGAGGTGATACGGACAGCGCGAAACGGGTGCTACTGAGAGCGCGCAATAATCACTCGATCGCGGAACCTGCTATGGGGTAAGGGGCATAGTCCAAATTCCAGGCACATGACGCGGATCAGGCACCACCCCTATGATAGCCCGATCTCTGATCAAAGGCGACGTTCGCGTTCGACCGCTTCTCCAGGTCGGGCAACAGGCTGGGGTCCGTCGCGGATAGGCGCGATCGAGCGGCGATCCTGGGAGCCGTCATGGCCGCAGGCCGCTTCGCCGCTGCCCCGTGCGTGGCGCTCGGCAGTTTCTCAGTGCGTGAAGACCGATACTAACAGCTACTCCGTCCTCAACGTCACCCCAAGGTTTCGTGCGTTTTCGGTAATGATGCGCATCGTGGTCTCGTTGATGCCGCCGGGTACGCTCACCTCGACTGTGAGTGTCAAGCGCGCCGATGCTCCTTTAAGGTCGTAAAGTCGCTGCAGGATTTCCTCCACGATGGTGCCCACGTCAGAGCCGGCCGACCACTGATCGAGCACGGCCTCAAGCTCCACCTCGTGAACCTGGGATGTCTCTGGCTGGGGCCGTAGGCCGCTGGGCCCGTTGGCGTCACCTTCGTTATCATGAGTGCCGCCGTGGCCGCCATCTCCCTCATTAGCTATGTCACCATCCGGTCCTATGGACTTCTCGGCCGCCCGGTCAACTGCAAGCTGTTCAAGCGACTTCTCGCGCACCACCACGAGACCGCTGCGCATATCTACCATCGGCCGCTCGCCCAGTTTGAGGCCTAGGAAGCGTCCTTCCTCGTCTCTACCGTCGGCGTAACCGAAGTAGTCCCCGCTCTGTGCACCCTGCGCGATAGAGTTAGCCAGCACCTGCTCTGAAACCAGCGTCTGCAAGTAGCAGTAGCGGCAGTAGTCATCCCACAGCTCCAAGATGGGCACGCTATCACGTCCATTCATCAGGATGGTATCCAGGTCGCGTTGCAGCATGAAGGGCGAGAACACGTCCGCCACAAGCCCATCGGTCTTGGCCCGCTCCCAGGCACGCTTCGAGATCGCATCAGTGCCGTCGATGGTCGTGCTGTCCCAGTCCAACTGCCCCGCATCACTCGCGTCCTGCATAGGAAATACGAGGTGCCTATAGGCCCCCAGCACAAGTCGCTTGGCTCGCGTGGTGGCCGCCTGCAACTTGCCGTGCACGTCGTCGCGGGCGTGGCGGGTAAGTTCCAGTGCGTCGGCGTCCGAGTCGATGCTCCTCCATGCCAGCTCCCGGCGCACGGCGTCGCGCGCATCGGTGAGTGCGGACGCATCGGCCGCCACGAAGAGCAGCATGTTGCGGTTTGCGCGCATGGCGCTTCCGCGCGAGCCTAGGCAGTCCGAGGCCCACGCAAGTGCGATGGAGTGCACTAGGTCCTTACCCTGCGTCTTCGCGGGTGGCAGGATCGCGAGCGCGAGTACGGCATCATCAGGCACCTCAGAACTGTCGGACGGACAGATGTATACGGAGTGGAAGCCGCTTGTCCCGCGCCGCTCGGCCTGTCGCACGATCTCCACCACATGGGCGTCTATGTCACCCGCAGTCTGGCGGCTCGCACGGTCGCGAGCCATCTTCTCAAGCGTGGGGTGCGTGTCAAACCAGTAGCGCGTACCAGTGGTGTAGAGGTAACTTAGCTCGTCGCGCATCTTGGCGAGTGCATCATCGTAGATGGTCACGTTTGTGCTCGGCATGGTTGCGCCCAGTCGAATGTCCGATGTGTCAAGCCCGCGTAGACTCTCGCCACGCGAGGTAGGGGCGCTCCCCAAAAAAATTGCGCGTGCCATGCGTCGTGCCGCCTTGGGCTGCGAAAAGCGTCCGTTGTTGCGGTCGATGGTTCCGGGGATGGAATGCGTGCCATCTACGTCGGTGTCCACCACGGCGTTCCAAGCGGGATCGAGGTACTGGAAGATCTCCTCCGAGATGCGCGGGTCAGAGAAGTCGATCGAACCCGGCATGATGAGCGGGTCGGCGTCGTTGGCCTTCCATAGGTTGTAGATGATGGTTGCCATGAGTCGTAGCACGCCGCGGGTGCGCTGGAAGTTAGGCAGAGTGCTCCAGTCTCCGTAGAGACGATCGAACACCTGCGGGTGAATGGGGTAGCAGCGTAGTATCCGCTCGCGGTAGGCGTCGTCGCGGCACTCTACGGAGAATTTGTCGGGATCGGCGGCGTAGTAGGCCATGAAGGCGTTGGCAACCGGCTCGGCGAGCGCCTCGTCGTAGGTTCCGAAGAGGCGCTTCTTCACGATCTCGAAGCCCTCCTCATTGGTGGCAGCTCGCCAGATGGAGTTCACACGTCCGAAGACGTGCTCCACGCGCTCAAGTGCGATGCGCCCGCCCTCGCCACCAAGCTCTCGATTGCTCTCGGGGAGCGAGGCAATGAGCATGCAGTTCTCCGTGCGCTTCACGGCTTCGGTGAGTTGCTGTATGAAGCTGAGCACATTTTCGAAGGTGCCCGCCGGCAGTCGCTTGTCATCGTTGCCGTAGAGGTTGCGCGTGTAGGCCACAAACTCGTCGATGAGGATCACACACGGGCCTATCTCGTTGAAGAGACGTGTGAGCGCGTCGGCACCGGGGGCCACACCTTTGGAGTCGGCCGAGCGGATGATGCTATACGGCGTGGGGTCGCCCTTCTGTAGGCATAACTGATAGGCCATCTCGCCCCAGAGCGTGTTCACCTTGCCCTGTAGGAAGGGCGGATTCTTGAAGGAGGATGGATTGAGGTCGGTACCTACGAGTGTGGCTACGTACACCTTGTCGGGCAGGCTCGGTACCCGTGCCTCGTCCATGATGTCGGTCACACCCGGCAGATCCCGGACAATCTTCGACGTACGCATGAGATGGTACACGGCCAGCATGCTGTGCGTTTTGCCGCCGCCGAAGGCGGTCTTCAGTTCCACCACGGGGTCGCCGTCATCGTCGTCGGTTACCGAGACGCGCTTGAGCACGCTGATGAGCAGCGATCGCATGCCTTCGGTGATAAAGGTGCGCGAGAAGAACTCTTTGGGGTCCTGGTACTCAAAGCCGGCTTCGCCCTTCGCGACGCTCGCTAGGTCGAGCGCAAATTCCGCCGTCTTGAACTGCCCGCGTGCCACGTCCGCCTTGGGCGCCACCACGCTGCGCCAGGGACGCAGCGCACCGGATGAGCTGGCATCGGTCGAGGCGGGCGTCACGACACTCCAGGAGTCGGCCTGCTGACCTTCCCGTGCGGGCGCTGCCGCTTGTACGGGCGTGCGCTCCATGAGGTCGCGCCGGTAGTCACGGATGGCTACGGCGGTCTCTGGGTCGATCTGGTCCATAAGCAGTGCCATAGTATCGAGCGCGCGCACGGTCTCGTCGTCGGTGAAGCCCCCGCCTGTACGGTGTGCCCAGGCGTTGCGCGTATCAATAAGCTCGCTAGCCCAGCTCTGTGACCTGCGGTCCATTACCGGGCGGAATACATCCTTCCATGCCTGCCTGATAAGTCGTAGCATGAGCAAGATGTCGAGTGAGTCGATGCGCCGGGTATCGTTGGTCACGCTGGGACCTGCCACATCGCGGCGCTGGTCTTCGTAGAGGTGGCTGAGCACGCCCTGCTGCCACCATTCGTCGTGGTAGTTGCGGATCATTTCCCGCATAATGAATGCACCGAGTGTGGGTCGCATCGCGTCGAAGGCGCTTCCCACGAGCGCGTTGTTGTCCATCTTGATATCCATGTCACCTACCTGTTAAAGGTTGAGTATTCCCTGAACGGGCATGTTGCGTCGTAGGTCGTCCGCTCGCTCTGCCACGTCCGCCCAGGAGGTCACGAGGTTATTGAAGAGCTGCGCGTCCTCGCCACGGCCGGTGCGTTCGGCCATCTGGAAGAGGATGTAGGCAAGCGACTTCACGTGCGCCGCCCGCACGTCATCGAAGGTAGAGGCTACCTGGGCCGCACCGCTTACGCCATCGCGCGATTCGAGCGCTGCGACCTCGGCCATGAGGTCGCTCCAGCACGAGGGGGCGGGTTGCGCCTTCCGCATGTCGAGCCTCTCATCGGGCCGCACGAGCCGTACCTTGCCGCCGCCTAGGGTGAGCACGCCTGCATGGTCGAGCGCCTGCAGCGATGCCCCGCGCGCGTTGCGTAGTGTCTCAGCGTCGCCGAAAGGCCCCTCGCCAAAGCCGAACTGCTCGTACCACGATAGGCAAAAGCGCGTCTCGCGGTCCAGGCCCTCGCCGCTTTCGCCCATGAGGGCGTCCAGCTGGTCGTTAATGATGCCGAGCGCGGTATGTACGCTCATGGGCGTGCCATCGGCCTCCAATACCTGAGAGAAGCTTGAAAATGCTGCCATACCAGGGCCGATGGCGGCTTGCGCCAGGTCCACCGGGGCGATGGAGCCGCCCTGCATGCTGGCGAGGCCGCTCCGTAGACGCCGGCGCAAGTCGCGGAGGAATTCCGGGCGTGAGGCTACGGGGGCGGCCGTGTTACGCCGGCGGCAGACGAGGACCACTGAGGAAGCCAGGGCATTTGAATTGATATCCCTTGTTCTGCCCGTACGTTCTGTTCTGATAGGCCAAGTACCAGTAATCTGTAATCCAGCGTCAGTGAGGGCTTGCAGCATCGTTTCCCAACCGGAGGAAGTGGTGCCCTCATCGGTTGTCTCAGACTGCTTATAGCCATAATATACAGTCATCGGGTAGTCATTAGATACCGTCTGCGCCAACTTGCCGAAAGTCTTACGCATGCCGTTCTCAAAGAACGCTTTCGCCTCTCGCATGCCACCATCAAAACGGTAAGGCGTCGCGACAAGCTCTTCGGCTTTGGGGGTCTGCAAAGTTCCGAAGGTATCCGGCCACACATCCCTGAGACTGCGGCGCAGCCACACGTAGAAGAAGTCCGAGAGATCGGCGTAGTCGATGTTATCGTAGTAGGGTGGATCGGTGGAGACCAGCAGGTTGTGAAGTCCCTCGGTCTTGGTGGCGTCGCGTTGCACGGCGTCACAGTGCGGGCGAGCAGGTAGTTCTTTAATCTGTAACGCTCGTTCCATAGGGCTGCAGCTCTGCGCTCCCTGACTCAGAAAGTACATAATAATGCCTGATAGAGGGCCCTGTTCGACTTGACGGCAGGGTCCTCTTCGTGCTACATTTATGCTTACCTAATAGGTTGGCATATGGGGGTGGGGATGGCAGAGAAGCCGGGATGGGTGAGGGACTTCGACAGGCCCAAGGGCACCGAGGTAAAGCACATACGGGGCAACTGGTACCTCTACGAGAGGTCGTGGCGCTACGACCCGAAGATAAGGCGGTCGAGGAAGGTCTCGGGCCGCTACCTGGGCAAGATCACGCCGAAGGGGCTGGTGCCGAGCGCCGGCGGGGCCGCTCGGGCGAAGGCGCCCGCGGTCTCCGACGTCGTCGAGGTGGGCGCCTCCAACCTCGCCTGGTCGCTGACCGCCGACATGCGGGAGAGGCTCGCCCGCCACTTCCCGGCGCGCTGGCGCGAGGCGTACGCGCTGGCGGTCGTGCGCGCGGTGCGCGAGCCGGCGCTGAGGAGGAGCGCCGCCCACCTCGAGGACAGCGCGCTGTCCGAGGCGCTCGGCCGCCCGTCGCTCACGCCCGCGTCCGTGTCGTCCCTGCTCAGAGAGCTGGGCAGGGCCCGCGCGAGGGTGTGCTCATACATGCGCGAGTCGCTCGCCGCCGACGGCAGGTTCCTGCTCTTCGACGGCCACAGGATACTCTCCGCGTCGAGGGGCTCCGACCTCGCCGAGCTCGGATATGACTCCAAGGCGCGCTTCCGCCCGCAGCTCAACCTCATATACGCGTTCTCGGTCGGCAACGACGGGGCGGCTCCCGCCTACTACAAGCGCTACTCCGGCGGCACCGCCGACGTGACGGCCTTCGCCGACCTCGTCTCCGAGGCCGGCCTCCTCGGCGCCGACTGCCTCGCCGTCGCCGACAAGGGCTTCGCGTCCGAGGGGGACTTC
>ERZ772960.3623-NODE-3623-length-10306-cov-3.482587_pt1 | contig 10306 bp, 4 predicted proteins | sample MGYA00580678_ERZ772960 | MGnify/ENA primary metagenome ERZ772960 (study PRJEB29015, sample SAMEA2737930) | human oral metagenome | biome: human oral; feature: human-associated habitat; material: dental | place: China | collected 2059 ...
CTTTGTTTCTCAGGCACTTGGAGTTCTCACAAGAATTTATGCTGCGGAATTAAGGCATAAAAAGAATACTCGCTAATCGTTTTTACCGTTGACGGGATAGTAATGATAGACAAAGGAGATCCCCAGAAAGCGTACCCCCTATAGTGGTCACAGGATACTGCTTCCCGTTATAGCTTACACTTTCAACAATGTTAGCTTTAGTTATTCCATCCAAATGCCCCGTCACGATAGCGGTGTCCCCGCTGATGGTGTACTCAATGCTGTCGACGGTGACGACATCATCGGCACGTGCGATGGTCGCTGACAAGGCTTCCAGGAGAAAAGAGAGTGTAAAGAGTAGCTTTTTCATAAGCGTTAGGTTTTTATTCGACATCAAGGCACGGTTTGTGCACTACAAATATAGGGGAAATATCGATACGGTGCAACCCCTTCTTCCTCGCCACTGGGCACAACATGCAGATTTGCGGCACAAGTGGTTAAAAAAAAGAAGCTTTGTGGATAAAAACCTTCTAGAATAGGCAGTGAAGCCTATGACAAATTCAGAGAACCTCTGCATTCACGCATGAGAAGCCCTTCAGATCGGCAGCACCTCTGTTGACGATGTCTTTGGCGGTCTGAATTGCATCGTCACGGTTGGCCAGGGGGTTACTTGAGGCAACAAGAAAAGGGACCCCAGCATTGCCGAAGTCCCCAAAGTAAATACCTAATTGAAGTTAAAATCTATGCAGAAAGTTATAATCTTAATATCCGGGATTTTGAATCAGCAGGTCATTCTTCTGTATCTCATCCAGATAGATGGGCATAAGGTATGACTTGTTCTCCCATTTGCGGGTTTGCACATGGTCCGTCACCGTATAAGTCGGTTCCGTCTTGCCATAGGGATAGCGAATGTCGATACCCTGTACATCCTTGATGACATCCGGAGCAATCATCCAGCGGCGGATGTCGAAATATCGTTGCTGCTCATAGCACAGTTCTATCTTCCGCTCGTTGCGATAACGTTCCTTCAGAGCTGCTCCGGTATCGGTGATGTCAGGCATTCCCGCGCGCTTGCGGATCATATTGATATATTTGCGGGCCTCATCCTCCTGGCCGAGCTCTATACAGCACTCCGCATAGTTGAGCAACACCTCTGCATAACGCATCTCACGGTAAGGATAGTTTTGGTATTCGTACTGGTGGTTCACGCGCGGATCAATGAATTTACGCATGTAGTAGCTCGTGTAGGTGCCGTTCCAGTCATCGACGCCCTGACGAGTATCAATGCCTGCAGAGTATGTGCCATCCTGATTCTCGTAGTATCCTGTCTGTACGTTACCGTCGGGATCACGTGCTATCACATCGTCCGGACGCTGGCGCCAGTGAGCACCATTGTAGAGGATGACTGCATAGAAGCGCGGATCCCTGTTGAGATAGGGATGGGCCTTCTCCTCGGCGTTATCCCAGCTGAACTTACTACCATCACTCATCTCAAACGACTCGACGAACTGCTCCGTAGGGACATTACCGCCCCAGCCATGGAATCCGTTAGGGGAGTTGAACTTACCTACTGCAGGGCACTGCCAGTCACTGCCATAGTTCTTATAGTCATAATAGATGAGCATGATATCCTCATCATTGGACTGGGTATAGAACATATTCTCATAATTCTCCGTAGCCGCTTCCTGAGAGCTGAATCCACTTTCACCGACCAGATGATAGATGCCAAGATCAATGACAGCCTTGGCAGCATCCCGTGCCTTCTCCCACCGTTGCTTCTGGTTATTGTCCGTATAGCCGATCAGCTCAGGATGCGTATAGCCACTTGCCCACTCGCCGGTCTTGTTGAACACATCGCTGGCAGCATACATCAGGACTCTGGCCTTCAGTGCCATGGCAGCTCCCTTCGTAGCTCTTGTCTTGTCTCCATTGAGCGGGAGCACAGCAGCTGCAGAGTCCAGGTCGCTGACAATGAAGTCCACCGTCTCAGCGAAAGTACTTCTTGGTGCCTTCATGTTCTCATCGCCTGCAAAATATACATTGGTGATGATGGGCACCCCACCCCACTGACGGAGGAGCCAAAAATAGTAATATCCCCTGAGGTAGTGCACCTCACCGCTAAGCTGGTCATAGTTGCTCAAGATCTCTTTGTTGGCAGCCGTATTCTGGAAGAACTTGTTGCAGAGACGAATATTCTTATAAAGGTTGTTCCAGTTGATGTTATGGAACGCCATGATCCAGAAGTTCGGAGCCAGTATACCCTGGTAGCTCGGACTCAGTGAGCTGGACACTACCGGCTGGCTCTCCCAGTTCCATACCTCCATCGACTCGTCGCAGAGAGATGAGAGCATGACAGTATGGAAGCCCCACTGCTGTCCAAGATAGATATTGTTTACGAAGGAGTTTGTCAGAGCCTTGTCCTTCCATACTGCCGCATCAGAATAGCGGTCGACCGGGTCCACTGACAGGAAATCGTCGTTGCAGGCCGTCATGCCGGCAAGTACCAGCAGTGATACGGCCAGATATATTGTCTTTACGAATTTCATAATTACGATGTTTAGAAGTTTACGTTAATACCGAAGTTGATCACCTTGTTGAGCGGATAATAATATCCGGCACCTGTGCCATTGGCAGGGCTCTCAGGGTCATAGTCCTTCATGTTAGGTGCTATGGTGAACAGGTTGTAGCCGCTGACATAGGCGCGGGCTTTCTTCAGTCCGACAGGAGCTATCCACTTCGTTGGCAAGGTATAGCCAAGTTCAATGGTCTTCAGACGGATATAGTCGGAGCTGTGCAGCCAGAAGGTGTTCCGCTGGTTCACCCAGTACTCATTGGAACGGTTGTAGGTTCTCGGATAGCTCGTGCTGTGGTTCTGCTCCGTCCAACGGTTGTCATAGAAGCTCTTCAGGAAGTTAGCGAAGTCGCCGGACTCTGTTGCCTCGTAAAAGATACCGCCCATTGCACCCTGGAACAGCATCGACAGGTCGAAGCCCTTGTACTCCGCACTGAGGTTGATGCCGTATGTGAAGGTCGGGATGCGACTGCGGTCATCACGCACACGGTCGTTGCCGTCGATGACATGGTCTTTGTTGTAGTCCTCGAAGATGATGTCACCAGGACGGGCGCCACTCCAGTGCGGGTAGTTGTCGATCTCCTCCTGGCTCTGGAAGATGCCAATGGCATGGTAGTAAAGCCCTGCACCGATAGGATGACCAGTCGATTTCTGCCAGTCGGGAGCACCGGGGGCCTCATCCCAGAACAGGATTTTATTCTTTGAGTACACGCCGTTGAGTCCTGCGGTGAAGAACAGGTCGTTGAACTTCTTGTGGTAGTTGATGTTGAAGTCAATACCCTGGTTCACCACCTTGCCGAGGTTCTCATCAGGCAGGGTAAGGCCCGTGGTAGCCGGTACAGACGCATTCCTTTTCCAGAGGATATTGCTGCGCTTGTTGTAGAAGTAGTCGATGGAGAAGTTCAGGTCTCCCTTGAGGAACTGAAGGTCCAGACCGATGTTCTCCTGGGTGGCTGTCTCCCACGTGACATTCTTGTTCGGTGCTACCCCCTCCTGCAATGCCTGGTTATAGGTGGCACCGTCGCCGGTCATGTAGGTGATGTTACGGAACGTGTATGAGGTGAGATACTGGAACGGAGCTATCAGGTCATTACCCGTCTGCCCCCATGATGCACGTATCTTCGCAAAACTGACAACGTCCTGCAAAGGCTTGAAGAACTTCTCCTCGGAGATGACATATCCCAAGGACACGCCGGGGAAGAAGCCCCATTTATGATCTTCATCGAAGATATACGATCCCTGATATCTCCACACGAACTCCGCCAGATATTTCTGATCATAGGCATAGTTCAGACGGCCGAAATAGTTCAGTCGGTTCTGCTTGTAACCCGTACCGTCATTGTTGATCTCATCCTTGCCGCCGGCGAAGAGCTGGTCGATGGCAGAGGAGAGGAAGTAGCGACGGTAAGCCTGGAAAGAGTCGCCCTTGTCAGATATGCGCTCCACGCCGGCCATTGCCGTCACGTCATGCACCTTGTTGAACGTTCTGCTATAGCTCACGAAGCCACTGAGCATGATGCCCAGAGCATCTTCCGTCTTCTCAGTGAGACGGGGATCAGAGAATCCCTTCTTACCCTTGATGAGCACAGGCTGGTTGTTCTCGTCGTAGCTCGTACCGTCCCAGGAATACAGATACCAGGGCTTCTGCCATATCTTACGGAACTGGTTAGACTTGTCAATGGATGCCGTAGCCTTTACGGACAGACCTTCCACCTTAGGGATCTTGATATTGATTCCGAAATCACCGTTGAAGGTATAGTCTTTTTGGCGGTCATAGCCTGTGGCATCAGTACAGATAACCACTGGGTTGTCGCCGAACTCCACATCAGGACCGGGAGTACCGTCAGGCCAGTAGGCAGGGCTATACGGCTTCGACCGCATGATCATACGGAAGATGTTCTCTGATGAGCGTGTCGGATACTTTCTGTCCTCCATCCTTAACGTGAGATTCGTATAAAGGTCGATGTAATTATTGAGCTTGAAGCTCAGATTCGACTTGAAGTCATGCTGGCGGTAGTTCGAACCGCTGTGACGGTAGAACGAATCCTGGAACTTTGTCGAAGCGCTGACAAAATACTGTACCCTGTCCGTTCCTCCCTCCAGCGTCAGATTGGCATTGGTCTGCGGTGACCATGGCTTCAGGGTCTCGTCGAACCAGTCGGTGTCAGGGTGTCCCCATGGGTCTGTGCCATTACGGTAGAGCTCTATATCCTTATCCGAGAAACGCGGTTTGTTACCGGCATAGGTATCAATTTCGTTGAGTAAGGTCGCATACTCTGCCGCATTGGTCATCTTGGGCAAGACCGAGGGACGCGTCAGGCCATAATTGAAGTTAAAGCCCACCGACGGCGTACCCGTCTGTCCTTTCTTCGTGGTGATCAGGATCACGCCGTTGGCTGCCTGAGCACCGTAGATAGCCGCAGAAGCATCCTTCAGGACTGACATCGTCTCTATCGTGGCAGGGTCGATACGGTCCAGGGAACGGCCTGGTACCCCATCCACTACGATGAGTGGGCTGGAGTTACCGAAAGTATTCACACCACGGATACGGATGGTTGCACCGTCATAGCCGGGCTCTGCCGTGTTAGACACGACGACCACACCTGGCAGACGGCCGGCAAGGCTCTGGCTCACATTGGTTACCGGTGCCTTGGTAAGGTCCGTGCCCTTGATGCTGGAAACGGCTCCTGAAAGCGTTGCTTTCTTCTGTACGCCATAGCCCACGACGACCACATCGTTAAGCACTTCGGCATTCTCTTTCATGACGACGTCAATCTGTTTCTGACCGCCAACGGCGAGTGTCTGCGAGACATAGCCGACATACGAGAAGGTCAGCTTGGCCTTGGGACCGACCTTGATAGAATACTTGCCGTCCATGTCCGTTACGGTTCCATTACTTGTGCCATCCTCCATCACGGTGACACCGATCAACGGTTCTCCCAGTGAGGCATCTGTTACGGTGCCCGTCACTGTCTGCTGCGCCACTGCCTGTCCTAAGGAAAACAGGACAACAGCTAATAATGATAGGATTCTGTTTTTCATCATTGGTAGATTTGTATTATTATTTAGATGTGATTATTGTCTTTGATTCCGGCAGGCCTGAGGCTCTGGCCGTCAGCACAGAATGTCCTTTCTTGCCGTTGTTGCGCAACACGACCAAGCAACGTCCCTTCCACACCTTATGAGGATTGGACACATACGATGTCGTGTCCTTGATGTCGGCATTGCCGATGGCAATGATGTCAGCAGGACCAGTGACGGAGAAGCTCACCTCACGGTTGTCGTTGGGGAGGACAATCCCCTCTTTGTCAACGATTTCCACCAACACGAAGGAAAGATCCTGGCCATCAGCACTGACAGAGTTTCTGTCAGGCGTAAGACATAAGCCAGCAGCTGCCGACGGTGTGCTGAGTGTCTTCGTTTCCTGTACGACATCCTCACTGATCCCTTCTGCACGTAGCTCCCCGGCAGCAAACGGTATATGGAACACAGCCTTGTACTCTGTTGATTCGCTGACGGTTTTCTCGCCCATAAGCTTACCGTTGAGGTAGAGGCGGACCTGAGGATAACGGGAATAGACCACGACATCTATCGTTTTGCCTTCCCAGCCAGGCCAGTCCCAGCTCTCCCACTCGGGATGGAGGCCCCATAGTCCCGCATGGATCACCCCGTTACCTTGCCAGCCGTCAGGCTCGCTGACGGCAAGGTACAGTTTCTCCGTGCCGTTCCACAGCATGTTCCGATAATGACCTATGGGCTTGGTGATGCCCGTCAGGTCGATGTCGCCACAGTAGGCAGCATGCCAGGGATACAGGTCCCGCTCATAATGCTCACCCGGCACATCACCCTCATACCACCAGCGTCCGATGCCCGACTCACCGAGGTAATCGATGGCCGTCCAGACGAAATCGCCGATAACATATGAGTGGTCGCGTGACGCTCTCCAGTTACGGTAGGTGTCTTTCGGATAGGACTCCGTCTGCATCATCACGCGCGAGGGCACACGAAGATGGTCATCCTCCGCTTTTTGAATGAGATAGTTGTAGCCTGTGATGTCAAGGGTGGCGGCGAGCGGGTCATAGATTTCCCAGTCGCTGTCCCATGCGGCAAGGGCAGAGGTGACAGGTCGCGTGCTATCCCATCTCAGCACCTCCTGCTTCAGATGGGTGGCAGTAGTGACGACCTCAATCTTCTTGCGTTCGATGACCTCGTTGCCGATGCTCCAGCAGAAGACCGAGGGATGGTTGCGGTCACGGCGAACCAAGGCCTCTATATCTTCCTTGTAGTCGCTGTCGAAGTATTTGTGATAGTCATTGGTATTCTTTTCGTCGCGCCATCCATCGAATGCCTCGTCTATGACCAGCAATCCCAAACGGTCGCAAGCATCCAGAAAGGCTTCCGACGGAGGGTTGTGTGAGGTGCGCACGGCGTTATATCCAGCCTTTTTCATCAACTCAGCCTTGCGCCATTCCGCACGGTCAAAGGATGCAGCGCCGAGGATACCATTGTCATGATGCACGCATCCGCCGTTGAGCAACATCGGCTGTCCGTTCAGCAGGAAACCGTTCTCTGCGGAATATTCTATGGTCTTGATGCCGAATGTAACATTTTCTTTATCTCCCGATGACAGCTCCACACTGGCCTGATGGAGCATCGGGTGCGATGGAGTCCATGGTTGAAGATCGTCCACGTTGAAGATCTGTTCAACGACGACGGTCCCTTGTGACGGAACGCTCACCGAAGATCGTTGCTCTTTTCCGTCGATCAGTGTCGTGGTCACCATGACCTTCTCATCCCTCGTAGTGCTGTTGCATACCGTGGTGGCTACTCTCACAGTATGAAGATCGGGTGTGGTTACATGAACGCCCCAGTTATCAATATGGACGAGGGGACGCGTTACGAGCCATACATGTCGGTAGATTCCCGAGCCGGAATACCAGCGGCAGTTTATCTGCGCGGAGTTATCAACACGCACTGCCACCGTATTCTTGCCGGAGTGCACCAGAGAGGTAATGTCACAATAGAAGGAGGAATAGCCATAATGATGCCCTCCTGCCAGCTTACCGTTGACATAGACGGCGGAGTTCTCGTACACGCCTTCGAAGTATAGCCATATTTTCTTGTAAGCGGCGGTCTTGTCCAAGGTGATGGTTTTACGATACCACCCAATACCCGTAGGATAATACCCACCTGCATTACCAGAAGGGGCATCCTTACTAACGGGCTGGAGGACACTCCAGTCGTGGGGAAGGTTGACAGTTGTCCATCCGCGGTCATTGAAGGTGATTTCACTGGCCCCCGCGACATCTTGTTGGCAGAACCGCCAGCCGTTGTCCAGGAGCTGTTTCTTGGGTTGGATGACCGCCCCCATGGCAGCGGTCATGCCGTTCAACAGGATCATTGACAGTAAAAGTTTTAAAGTTCTCATGTTTCGTCGGTTTGGCGATGCAAAGGAACTTTAAAAACCTTTATCACAGGGGATTGAAGAATGGCAAAATAGTCGCAAAAAGGGCTGATGAGACATTTTTATACCCTTTTTGCGACGAAATTATGTATTCCGGCACCTATTTCTTATCATGTTTCTTCTGGTATTGGGACGGGGTGATACCAAATTCATCCTTGAAGACCTTTGAGAAATACTTCGGATTAGTGAAGCCGGTGGCATACGTCACATCATTGATGGCATTTCCGGGGGTCTCCAGCAACTCGCAGGCTTTCTTCATCCTACGACGGTGGATGAACTCCTGCGGCGTGAGCTCAGTGGTTGTTTTCACTTTACGGTGCAGCGTCGATCGTGACATCGACATCAATGACGACAACTGGTCCACACCAAAGTCTGCGCCTTCAAGATTTGCATCAACATATTCTGCCAGTTTGTTGACAAAAGTATTATCACTGTCGTCTTGCGAGGCACTCTGGCCGATGAAAGACACATGTAACCTACCCAGGTACATCTTTCTCAAGGCAAGGACAAGGTTTGTTGCCTTGGTGATGGGGCGACGGTATCTCCTGATCAGCCAGATGGCCGCCAGCAACAAGAACACATAAAGGATGTATGCCCATGTCGATTCATAGAAGAACGGCTTCCTGATAATAATGATAGCGTCATAGCCTTCGCTCCAGGTTCCATCCTTCTGGCGTACTCTGATCTTAAAATGATAGGAACCTTTCGACAACTTGTTGTAGAAGGCTGTACCCTGACCATCCCTTGCCTCTTGCCATCCTTTGTCCACACCCTCCAGTTTGTAGCTCATCACTCTTCTTTCCTGAGGGGAATACCGTAAGGTCGAGAAGCTGATAGTGATGTTTCGGGATCCTGCAGGGATGACCACTTCCCGTCGGTTATCCTTCTCTTCCTCGGCGGTGAACATGGCATCAGCCCCGTCAACGGTGACATCAGTGACAACAGGACACACCTCGGCAGGTGTTGAAGATGCGTCGTTCTCCCCGGATATATGCACAAAGCCGTTATGCCCGCCGGCAAAGAAGCCTCCACGCCCATCAGGGCAGAAGGCATCCATCCTGAATGCTTTCACACTGATGTTGTCGGCATTGGCTTCATACGATCTGATGACAGCTCCGGACAAAGAGCAATGGATGACACGTTTGTTGGAGACCAGCCACAGGCTGTTCCTGTCAGCAACAGCACCCAGCAGGGCACCATCGATGAGCAGTGCACCTAATTTAGTATCCGTAAATGACTTTGCATCCTTGCCGGTCTTGAGTATTCTTCCGAGGCTGGTCAGTGCCCACAAGCTGCCGTCAGGGCAGGATGACAGTTTATTGACCTTCTCACCATCATCTAGCGAGTCAATCGTGGCGACGGCATCTGCGTGAAGCATGCCGCCCTGATAGGACATTCGGCATAACGTCTTACCGCTGACACCCCACACAATTCCATTTCTATCGGCGGAAATGGCATTCATGACTGACATGGCCCCGTTCAGCGAAGTCAATAACCGTTTCCCGTTTGCTTTGATAAAGACATTCCTTTGTGTCAGGATCCAAAGATTCCCGTAGCTGTCTTCCTCAAAGTCCGTCACGCCACCGGGGTTAGCAATGAAATCTTCCAGGTTAATATCTTCCACGGGCCTTACATCCATTCCTTCCCTCACCATGCGAAGGATACGTGTCGCCGTACGGCTGTTCACCCACATCCCGCCGAGATGCTTTGCGGGCTTGATGATGTTGACTTCGCCGAGAGGAGAATGGACATCTGAGATGGCATCCCTTGCAGGGTCGTAAATGATCAGGCCATAACGGTCCTGGCTGAGCCAGACAACGCCATCGTATGCCATGTTCAGAATATTGGGATCCCATCCCAGATTAGCCTTCAGCTTCGGGAAGGTATAGTTGCTGATACCGGATGAGTCAAAGAAGATGTTATATCCCATATCATACGAACCCAGCCAGAGGTTCCCCTCGCGGTCTTTCACAATCTTAGTGAACATTTTGTGAGGGTCCAGTATATTACTGATATCCACAGGCACAAGGTCGCCATCAACGTAACGCAACACGTGAAGTTCATTGTATGACAAGGTCCACAGATAGCCGAAAGTGTCATCCTGCGCGATACTGAAACAAATCCTGTCATCAGCGTTGCTGCCTGTGACACCGACTCGCTTGGGCAGATAAACAGTCTTATCACTTCCTTTGTCTTCCATCAGCCACAGACCTTCGCCCCACGTGCCGATCCAATAGTAGCCGGCTTTGTCCCGGAGCATGGTATAAGGCGAGTCTCCTCGTCCCAGACGG
>ERZ772960.3624-NODE-3624-length-10303-cov-14.593384_pt1 | contig 10303 bp, 8 predicted proteins | sample MGYA00580678_ERZ772960 | MGnify/ENA primary metagenome ERZ772960 (study PRJEB29015, sample SAMEA2737930) | human oral metagenome | biome: human oral; feature: human-associated habitat; material: dental | place: China | collected 2059 ...
TGTGCCGTATCGGATAAGCGCTGTACAACGCCGGATTCTCTAAAGATATTGCCCAGCATCAGCATACCGAGCAGCGGAGCAACCGAGGGAAGCAGCAACGAAGTAAACAAAACGGTTCCGATGGGGAATACGATTTTTTCGGTCTTGCTTACCTTCCGCAGCTGCTTCATTTTAACCGCCCGTTCTTTCTTCGTCGTTAAAAGCTTCATAATCGGCGGCTGAATCATCGGAATCAGAGCCATATACGAATAGGCTGCAACGGCAATAGGCGCCAGCAATTCGGGAGCCAAGTTGTTTGCGATATAAATAGAGGTAGGCCCGTCGGCACCTCCGATAATGGCGATAGCGGCAGCTTGCTTAGCCGTAAAAATCGGCAAGGCGCTAGCTGCCATAAAGGTAATATAGATACCGAACTGCGCCGCCGCGCCGAGCAGTAAACTGATCGGGTTTGCAATAAGCGGCCCGAAATCGGTCATCGCGCCTATGCCCATGAATATCAAACACGGGAAAAGATTACTCTTAATACCGCTATAGATAATCCGTAAAACACCGGACGTATACCAAGGATCCGCTTCTTTCATCAAATCCGCTAAGGGTAAGTTCGTCAAAAACATACCGAAAGCAATAGGTAAAAGCAGTAACGGCTCGAACTGCTTTACGATGGCTAAATAAATTAAAATGAACGAAATGACAAACATCACGAGCTGCTGCCATGTTAATGCGGCAAAGCCCGACTGCTGCATCATCGTCCCTACAACCTTAATGAATTCCATGCAGAACCTCTTATTTAACTTCTACCAATACGGTATCCGTATCGACGGCATCTCCTTTCTTTACACAGACAGCAGCTACGGAACCTGCAACTTCGGATACGATTTCGGTTTCCATCTTCATAGCTTCCAAAATAACGACAACCTGACCGACGGAAACAGCATCTCCTTCCTTAACTTTTACATCAAGAACGGTACCGGGCATCGGGCTGACTACGGTTCCTGCCGCACCCGAAGCAGCGGGGGCTGCAGGCGCCGGAGCAGGAGCCGCGGACTGAGGAGCCGCAACGGGCTGTGAAACAGGAGCTGCTTGGGCAGCGCGGGAAATTCTTTCCGGCGGTCTTCTTGACAATGAGGAAGACCCTCCACCGACTCTTTCTACTTCGACTTCATATTTTTCACCATTTACAGTGACTACATAGTTCATACCACAATACTCCTTCCTAATAGTTTATAGTTTCTTAATATTCGTGATTACGAATGAATTGACCGGTTCTCGCCGTTCTTCACTGATAGCAGCCGCAATAACGGCAACTTTTACCGCTTCGGAACCCGCAGCCGGTTTTGCACTTACGGCAGCAGATGCAGCCGCTGCTGCAGGGGCCGTTTGAGGTTTAGCCGGTAAATTCTTCTCTAAGGCCGAAATAACTTTCGAAACGATTGTAACATAAACCGCCAAAAAGATTAGAGATAAAAATACGATGCCTAACCCCAGCAGAGAGGACAATAAGCTTGTAACAAAGCTTATATACTCTGTTGTAATCATCCACACCTCCTATACATAGTAGTTTTAAAGCAGTTGCTTCTATAATAATTGCTTATACTATCATAATATAAAAAGTGCTTTACTGTCGAGGCAGTAAAGCACTTTCAGCTCTTAGCTATAATACTTGCTATGCAAAATTATCCGACAAAAATACTTGTAAATGTCTGAATGATAAAGGCATTAACAAAGTCTATGAACAGCGAACCGACGAGAGGAACAGCCAAGAACGCTTTTGTCGAGAAGCCGTTAACCGAAGTAAAGGCTTCCATGTTAGCGATAGCGTTCGGAGTAGCGCCCATACCGAAACCGCAGTGACCGGTTGCCATAACCGCCGCATCGTAGTCCCGTCCCAAAATATTGAATGTAACAAAATACGCAAACAAGCCCATAACAACGGTCTGCACCAGAAGGATGACGATAAGCGGAATTGCCAAGTCAGCCAATTCCCACAACTTCATGGACATCAATGCGATTGCAAGGAAGAACGAGAGACATACGCTTCCGATAATACCGATTTCGTCGATAGGAGTTTTACTTGAGGTGGAGTCTACAACGTTACGCATAATAGCAGCGATAAGCATCGGGATTAGGTATGCCGGCAAAGACAATCCCGCTTTTTTAATAAGCGGTGTGATAAGACCGCCGACACCCATAGCAATACCGATCATACAGGCAGCTTTAAAGAAGGACTTTTCAGTCATTGTAGCTTTCTGAGCTAAGGTCTCTTCTTTTTCAGCTTGGGCCTGAGCATCTTTTGCATTACCTTCTTTACATACCAGCTTATTCTTTTCCATCAGCCGTTTCGCAATCGGGCCGCCGAGTAGACAGCCGGCAACCAAACCGTAGGTCGCCGAAGCGATTGCAACAACCGTAGCCCCATTAACACCGCGCTCTTCCAGATAGGGACCGAAAGCGCCCGATGTACCGTGTCCGCCGGTCAGCGGAATAGAACCTGCCGCCAAACCGATACCGGGATTAAGTCCGAACACCTTCGCCAAAGCAACGCCGACGCCGTCTTGTACTACACAAAGAACAGCCGCAGCAGCCAAGAACAGAAGTGTCGCAATACCGCCTTTTTTCAATGCGGAAACACTCGCCAAGAATCCGACGCTGGTGAAGAACACAACCATAAAGAAATTCTTTAAATTTCCATCAAAAGTAAATGTAAACAGCCCCATATTATGACCTATCAACATTACAATTGAGAACAGTGTCCCTCCGATAACCGGCGCAGGAATGTAGTATTTCTGCAAAATCCCGACTTTGGCTTTGATACCGCTTCCCAACAGGTACAGTATGATTGCCAATCCCAACGTCAGATACATATCAAACGTAAATGTAACCATCTTTATTACCTCCTCATACAGATGCAGTTACGTAAATTTCAAGGAAAACCTCTAAAAAACTCACGTTTTTAGAGGTTCCCTGTAGCGCACCATGCAACGAATTATTGAATTTTATTTTTACAATCTCCCGTATCGAGATACTCTTTAACATTGTCAAAGGTTGTTTCTATCATATTAAGAGCAGCTTCATCGGTATAGGAACCAACGTGCGGTGTAATAATAACCTTGGGATACATATTGATCAGTTTTTCAAACGCAGGAACAGGCAAGGTCTTGCCGTTAAAATCTTTAAAGAAGATTTCAACCTCGTTATCCAAGGTGTCGATGCCTGCACCGTATATCTTTCCGCTTTCCAGCCCTTCGACTAACGCATCGGTATCGACAAGCTCGCCCCGCCCCGTATTGATGAGGATAACGTCATCCTTCATCTTTGCAATTGCCTCTTTGGTAATAATCTTACCGTTTTCTTTGATATACGGAGCATGGAGCGTAATAATATCGGACTTAGCCAGCACTTCATCCATTGACATCTGCGTTACAATGTCATCAACTCCGGTTTTCGGGAAAATATCAAAACCGATAACGTTTGCACCCAAACCCTTAAACAGCTTAGCTGCCGTCATACCGATTCGTCCCAAGCCGAGCACACCAACCGTACAATTCCGGACTTCACGAGAGAACATCTGCTTATCGACGATAAAGTTCTTATCTTTTGTCTTATTTCCGGTATAGGTAACATTCCTGAGCAGCGTCATCGCTAACGTCAGCGCCAATTCCGCAATCGCATTCGGAGAATAAAAGGGCACGTATGCCATTTTAAATCCCAATTCTTTTGCATACGGTATATCGATATGATTAACCCCTACCGTTCGAGTTAGTACATATTTAACACCAAGTTCTTTATAGATATCCAACCGCTCTTTCGTCGCAAAGCAGTTTCCGCGCAATACGACAACGTCATGCCCCGCAGCTTTTTTAGCGGTCGCCTCGTCGGTGAGATATTCGGGGATTAAGGTCATTTCGTACCCGAATTTCTTATTTACCGCTTCAAAGATAGGCCGTTCGACATCACGCACGCCGTAAAAAATAATTTTCATGTTACAGTGCCTCCTCTACATTGTTTAATCTTACAATGCCTCTACTGCGTTGTCAAGGAAAAAATTTTATTTTGATAGGCAAACGCATCAGACCGTCTTTTAGCTGCCCCGCAGAATAATTATATCTCATGTTTGAAAATAATTTTTCCGTCAGCCTTTTGAAAATAGGCGAGGTAGATACGAGGCATGAACAAAAATTACCCGCAGGTGTGCTTTTGCACGTCGAGGACTAATTTTTGTGAAATAACGAAGTAGATGCTCGCATATTTTCAAAAGAAAAGGTTGAACAGCCTATAAGTATTCTGCGATTTTACCTATTCCGCCTAATGCGTTTGCCCATCTTCATCCGCAAAAGTGCGAAATTTTGTTTCTTTAAAATGCAACAGTTGAACAAAGTTTGAACTTTGGAAACTGTTGCATTCGTGCGTGAAAAGCGCACATATTAATCAGCAAGTTTTCGAAAGAAAACTTGACGGTTAAGGTGAGCGGCGCTATTTTAGGCGCTCACCTTATACCTATGAAATTTCGCACAAAAAGAAGCCTGCCGCTTAAAACTTTTCAACTGCGGCAGTCATCCTATTTATTTTTGCGTAAGGCTGAAAACACCGTCCCAGTTGTCGGCAGGGGGCTTTTGGATAAAGGCCTCGCACTTGCGCAGATAGGAATCGGAGGGACCGTCATTAGGACGTTCTTCACACAGCGCTTTAAAGAGTCTGAACGCTTCCTTCCAATCCCGCCGGTCAAACACGCAATGAGCTTCTTCAAAACGGCGTAAAAAGCCGAGCGTTGCCTCATCGACCGCCTCTTTCAACTCTACCAACTCCCACAGCTGTACCGGCGTATTGATGCCGACAACGCGAACCCTATCAAACCGGCGGGTGATAAATTCATCGCCGATTTCGTTTTTCGTCATATCTGAGATTAAAAGCCACGAACCGTACTGCTTGTTTACGCCTTCCAAACGGGCGGCAAGGTTTACGGCATTGCCCATAATCGTATAGTCCATCTTCCGTTCGGTGCCCATGTTCCCGACTACCATATCGCCGGTGTTGATTCCGATACGGGTTAAAAGCGGGTTGGGGCTCATGCCCTCGCGCATAAACAGTTCGTTCAGCTCGGCTTCTTTGCGCTTCATCAGCACTGCGGCACGGCAGGCGAGGCGGGCATGTTCTTTATAATCCACCGGAGCGCCGAAAAACGAGATAATAGCATCACCTTCGTATTTATCGATGGTGCCGCGCAGCTCCAAAATAATGTCGCTCATGCCGGAAAGGTAGATATTCAGCAGTTTAACCAGCTGTTCCGCATCGAGCGCCTCGCTTATCGTAGAAAAGCCCCTAACATCAGTAAACATTGCGGTAATCCATTTTTTCTGCCCGCCGAGCTTCAGCATGGAAGGGTCTTCGATAATCTCGTTGATAACATCGCCGGAAAGATAGGTACCGAATGCTTTGCGGAGAAAGCTTTTTTCGCGTTCGCTTAGAATAAAAGATACCAGCGAATAGGTTAAGAACGATATAAAGAGCGCCAGCACCGGAGAAATAATAAAAATATACACACCGGTAAAGCTGAATATCAGCTGATTCACAATCAGCGCTAAAACCGACAGCACAACGCCGGCAATAATTTGAATTACGGTGCTAAACGGACGGATGATAAAAATAATGCCGAAGGAAAAAACAACCGCAAGGACGGCCGATACCCAAAGCGGCGCTTGCCGTAAAAAATCCCGCTGCAAAATCGTATTTGCAACCGCCGCATGAGTGCCGACATTCACATATTCGCTTTGAAAGGGATTAACACCGATATCCGTCGTACCGGTACTTGTCCAACCGACGATGCAAAAGGCATTTTTAAGCTTACCGGCAAGCGCCGCCTCAAGCTCCGTGCGGCGGGAATAGGATGCTGCCGCATTTGCATACAGCGCTACAAAATCGGCTTTTACCTGATCATAGAGTTCCGCATCCTCAGGATTCCCCGCCTGTTTTGCCTCGTCAAACAACAGTGCTACCGATGTGCCGTAATCCGCTTCAAAAAAGCCTTTTACCGTATCCCAATAGGCGTGCACGGCGGTAAGCCACGCCTCTTTATCCTGCAGAGTTCCGGATTCAAGGGCTGCGCGGCGTAAATCTTCGCTCTCCGTCCACTGCCCTATACACGCATCTATCGGCGCGTATCCGGGGCCGAGATTCCAGCCTTGATTTGCCCGCAGCAGACGTAAATTATGCGCCGTCTTTTCTCCGGTTTCGGCATAATCGACCAATAGATAGAAAGGAATATGAGCAAAGCTGTTTTGATAGCTCTTTTTCGGCCAGCGGATCAGCATCATACCGTTTGAATCGAGCGGGATTGAAACATTTTGTTCTTTGCCCTCATACACCGCGCCGTTCAGCATAATACGGTTTTTATCGAGAATAACTTCGGGAGAGCCGAGCTTCCGCAGCAGCGGAAAAAAGGCAAGCTGCAGAAAAACCGTTTCGCCGATATTATCGGTCAGACGGATACGCCGCCTAACGCCGTCGCTATCGATATATACATTGGTAAACCCTGCGCCCGCAGCCATCCGGCTGATCTCCGGTATCGGTATCAAAGCGCTGTGCCGATCGCCTAACAGTGGAGAGGTAACCTTGATCTTAGGATAGACAAACCGTTCCTTCGCAATCGTATATAAATCCGCCGCATCCTCATTAGGCATATCCGTTTGCATATTAACGGTAATGAACGACGAGCCGAACAGCCGCATTGCCTGCCCCAAATAACTGTCGTTCTCTATCGCAACCTGCTGCGTATGTCCGTAGAGGGTGTCGCGCGAGTGATCGATTAAATCCACCAATTCGCTGCCGTATATGCCGGCCTCCGGCAGCGTGATTTGGTTATTGGCAAGCGCCGCAAAAATATCCTGCACATTTGAGCCGATCTCTTCAAAAGAAGCGTCAAATTCCGACTTTAATGTGCCGTTTAAATAGGGAAAATCTACGCTCATCGGACTTTTATCGATATATTCAATATCGAATACCGCAAATTCTGCACCGAGCTGCGTCAGCGTTTCCAATCCTTTTGCAATCGTATTACGGGGCCATGGATAAAGACCGACTCTTTCGATGGACACATCGTCGATATCCAACAGTACAATGGAAGGATCCTCTTTAACGTCGGACTTCAATCCTAAAAAGAAATCATAAAACCGGTTTTCAACACCGATCCAAAATGGGAATAGATACACTCCCGCAGTCAGCAACCCGATAATACACGGTATGACAATCGAAGGCCAAGATGTTTTTTTCTTCACTCTTTACTCCCTGTTGAATCTATAGTAAGATATGTACACGAGTTATACAAGAGCATATCTAAAAGTCCGGATAGCTTTAGATATGATTGCAAGGAGCGTTAAATCAACAACCCCGACGCGAGCGTCGGGGTATGTTGTTCTCATAAGGTGGTTGCAGTCGGCTTTAATACCCTTCGTTACGACGCAAGCGTCGGGGTATTAAACCCTCCGCACGAATAAACGCCGTACAAATCGCACGGCATTTATTTTTTCATATACATACAGGAGGACAGGATGAAACGAATTATCGTTATTGCCGTTGGCGTTTTATTTACCACAGCGACATCATTCGGTCAATCGGCTAAAAGGGTAGACAAAATTTTAGAGACTGAAAAAGCAACCTTCGGACAGGCTGCCTATCTGATACAGACCGCTTTGAATGCCGGCTCCGATGAGATTGACTTTGATACGGCCTTTGACCGCTTCAAAAGCGGAAATCAACATTTAATACGGGATTCGGTTACGGCGGATAATGTGATACCGGCAAAAACCTATGCCTTTTTATTGATGAAGGCCTTTGATGTAAAAGGCGGCATGATGTACCGCATTTATCCGTGTCCGCGGTACGCCTACCGGGATCTACGGTACCTTGCAGTTATTCAGGGAAAAAATAATCCGACCGCATCTATGACAGGAACAACAATGCTGCAAATATTCAGCCGCATCGATATGGTACAAGGCGGTGAACAATGAAACGGATACTAACCCTTCTTATCATAGTAAGCGGCATTACAATGCAGGCGTCCGCCGTGGACTTCGGTGTGAACCTTTTCGATACCACCGGACTAAACGGTACCGATAAGGTTGTTAATGTTTCGCAGGCAAATGCGGCGGAAATCTTTGTTGAATTTCCTGTCGGCGGCTTTTCGTCGATATATATTTCCGGCGAAGCGCGGTTTTCGGGTATTTTTCCTATTAAACCGAAGGGGATGATACAGTTACTCCCAATTTCTCAAGATTTTAGAGTGACAAGAACGGAGTGGTCGGGCAATACAGCCTTTAACAGGATCGGGCTGCAATGGGCGGTCGGGCGTACATCATTCAACGAATATTCCAAGAAGATTTTAAAAGGTTTGTTTGACGGAGCGCGGCTCGGCCTTACAATTAAAAATACGGATATAAGCTTTGCACTCGGTTATACGGGCATTACATATAAGCATGATGCAAAAATAAGAATAGATCAAGACGATATAGACAGAATGGATGATACAAACAAAGTGCTCGCACCGCAGCGGTTATTTCTGTTACTATCATCATCTTTCCAAGAAGTAATACCTTCACATACATTCGGTATCGATGTGTTGGGACAATTCGACTTACTCAAACAAACCGGAAGGACACATACGCAATACCTCATACCGTATATTCATGGACGGATAGGCAAGAATATCAACTGGCGGTATTGGGGTGTGATATTATTCGGTGAAGATACGCAATTCTTTTATTCCTTTGCATCGGGACTTGCCGTGCAATACTTCAAGCCGGAATGGCGTTACTTTACACTGACCGGTAAGCTCGATTGGGCTGCAGGCGGCTATGACGGCACGAAAAGAATGCGGGCATTTGTACCTATTACCGATATAAAACAAACCGTTATAGCCGACGGATTGGCAAATCGATTCAGTAATATGCTCGCGGGAGTTCTTACGGCAAGTGTTCAACCGATACAAGAACTTTTAACGCAATTATCATACGCAATGTTAACTTCGCCGAATACACTAACAATTACCGGATCCGAATTATCGGCGAAAATAGCGTATCATTTCTATGATGATTTTGATGCGGCATTCACAGGCGGTATATTCGTGCCCAATAAAGAAGTTATTCAGTCATACAACGTGCGCTGGTTGACTGAATTGACATTTACCGTAAAACTATAGGGAACCGGTAACAATCTTGTTTTTTATGATTCCCTATAGAATACCGATTTTAGGAGATTTATTATGAAAAAATCTTTAGGAATTCTCATACTCTGCATAGCAGCGGGCATTTCATCATTGGCAGCAGCGGCCTTGACGGCAACAATTACGGAAGTTGCAGGCAAGGTTGAATGTAAATTACCCGGAAAAGATTGGGTCGCTGCAAAGACGGGTACTGTTTTACCTGCAGGTTCTCTCATTTCAACCGGTTTTAAAAGCACTGCCATTCTTAAAACGGAATCGGCAACGCTGACGGTAAAGCCCGTCACTCGTTTATCGCTTGAAGAATTGGTAAAATCCGAGGGTACTACAAAAACTCAAATGTTCTTAATGGCCGGCAGAGTTAAGGCGGAAGTGACCCCTCGTAAAGGTGAACAAGCAGAGTTCAAAGTGAAAAGTCCGACAGCAACCGCTTCCGTACGAGGTACCGGTTTTGAATTTGACGGACAAAATTTGCTCGTAGATCATGGAGCCGTTCAATTTGAATCGGACACCGGTATCGGAATATCGCAAACGGTTACCTCCGGCGAGTTCAGTACCTTGAGTCAAACAGGCACAGTAACCGCTCCGGTAGCTGTGGCAACCGGCGATTCCGATAATCCATTACGAGCGACCCAATCGGCTTCCATAGCAGCAGCGAATAATACCGATTCAATAAATATGACGAAATTTATTGATCCCGAAATAAGGATACCTGTTTCGATCGCTATAGGATGGGAAGATTAACTATTTTTACATTATTGTCGGCAGCCGTCCTCGCCCATCTCCCTATCCCTCGACCGGTGAGAGATAGGCTGCCGTTTTTTTTAATTCAAAAATATGCCGTATTCGGCAATATAAATATATAGGAAGTTATGGCCATAAAAATTATCTGTGCGGATATAACGACACTTAAAGTAGATGCTATTGTCAACGCGGCGAACACATCGTTGCTCGGCGGCGGAGGCGTGGATGGAGCTATCCACCAAGCCGCAGGCCCCGAATTATTGGAAGAATGCCGCGCGCTCAAAGGCTGCAAAACGGGACAGGCAAAAATTACACGCGGATATAAGCTCCCTGCAGAATACGTTATCCATA
>ERZ772960.3627-NODE-3627-length-10299-cov-9.622413_pt1 | contig 10299 bp, 8 predicted proteins | sample MGYA00580678_ERZ772960 | MGnify/ENA primary metagenome ERZ772960 (study PRJEB29015, sample SAMEA2737930) | human oral metagenome | biome: human oral; feature: human-associated habitat; material: dental | place: China | collected 2059 ...
CCCATGTTTTGGGATAATCTTTTTCGGGATCCAAACCGGCATCGCGGAAAATCTTCTTATTGATATAGATACACCAGTTGGTAATTTCAAGCGGCAGACCGTATACTTTTCCATCTTTCGTTACGGCATTGAGGATTTCCGGCAAATAGCTGTCATAGATCGCAGCCTGATCCGCATAACCGGCGGCTTTGGGATCAACCGGAGCGACTCTACCGTTCGCAACATAAGAATATTCATCTTCGATAGATAAATTGAAAATATCCGGCCCCTGATTAGCTGCAAAAGCGGTCTGTACCAACTCAATCAGCTTTGCCGCGCCCTGAGTTGTCCGCTCTACTTTGATATTCGGATTTGCTTTTTCAAATTCGGCGATAAGCTTTGTTTCGAGCTCGGTACGGGCGGGATCTTCATGCGTCCAATAATGAAGCGTGATAGGTCCCTCTTCCTTTTTTTCCTGCGCGCATGAGATAAGAGCCGCAATCATCAGCCCCGCAGCTAAAACGCCAATCATTTTTTTTAACATAGGTTTATGCTCCTTTTTACCCTCATCTGTATATTTGGTTGATTACGATGGGGGACATCCTTTTTATTTTCTCACACTATTTTTGAAACGTCAATTGGAAGAAAGAAAGGTAACAGGGATTATTGACTGTAAATGCTGCTGTTTGGTGTATGCGCTATTGCGCATGAATGCAACAGCCCCCGTGAATCAATTCTCTCAGCTGTTGCATTTCAAAGAAGGTATAACTTCGGCACCCAAATAGGGTTGCCTCGTTACCCGTCAAGTTTGCAAGCAAACTTGCGGATTATATGTGCGCTATTGCGCATGAATGCAACAGTCTTCGAGAATTGATATTCTCTCAGCTGTTGCATTTCAAAGAAGTTTTTTATAATTTTTCTTTTGTGATAACCGATACGCCGGTGTCGAAATATGCGTTTTTCGGCTTTTCACCTTTCAGCACCTTAACAGCGGTTTTTAATCCTTCATATCCCATAACTTCAGGATTTTGCGCCATTGTTGCAAGCAAGCTGCCTTTTTTAATCAGCGTAAGGATCATATCCGATTTGTCAAAACCGACGCCGAGTACACTTCCGTTTGCTTCCGCAATCGCACTTCCGATGCCGACTGTCGAACCTTCGTTTGCAGCAAATAAGCCGACGCAGCCTTGCGTAATAAAGTTTGCTGCGGCATCCTTTGAACGAGCGGTATCACCGTCGCAATACTGTGTTTCAAGTACGGTAAAATCGCTTCCTGCAAATGCATCGCGCAAACCGGTTTCCCTGCTTACGGTTGAATTTGTTGCTGCATTGACGGAAACAACGCCGATGGAACCTTTTGTAATGCCTTTTGCTTTCAATGCCTTCATCAATTCCATACCGGCGGTTTTTCCCGCTGCGCGGTTGTCGGTTGCCAACGTTTGTTCTGCGGGGAAATCGGCAGCGCTGTCAACATAAACGATTTTAACACCGGCGCTGGCGGCTTCCTTCAATACCGCTTTAACGGCGGTCGGTCCGTTGGCTGCAAGCAGGATAGCGTTTGCACCGTCGGCAATTGCATTATTGATACACTCGATCTGCTTGTTGTCATCTTTGATATCGGGGGCGCTCCATTTGTATGTAATGTTTCCTCCCAATTCCTGAACAGCTTTTCTGCATCCCTTGTCGACATGTACCCAGTGCTGATCCATTTGATCCATTGTGATCAAATAGATCTTGTAGCTGCCGGTTTCTTTTGAACCGTTTGCAAATACAGCGGCTGCAAGCAGTATGCTCGCAATAAAGACGATACACTTTTTCATGGTTTTCCTCCTCCATTCAGTGAAGTTTAGTAAAATTACTTCACGTTCGGTGCGGTGTTCGTTTTGCAAAAATGCAACGGAACGGAAACGCCGCATATATAGCATGAACTGCCGCAAAAGCACCCTGCTTTTACGGCAGCTCCCGCTTACGATGTTGTAGGATACGTTACTACCCAATAGAGGTTATCTCAATCCTCACGAGTAACTTATCCTTTTTTAATGCGGCTCTTTCTGCCGCTTCTGATGATAATATCAAGCAATACGGATAATACCACGATTATTCCGATAACGATGTTGCGGATGGCCACCGGCGCACCGGCAAATTGCAAACCGTTTTGGAGTACGCCCCAAATGGAGGCGCCGATAATTGTGCCGAACAGTAATCCTTGCCCGCCGAGTGTGGAAACACCACCGATAACCGAAGCGGCGACGGCATACATTTCGTACATATTGCCGCTGTCCATCGTCCCCATGCCGCTGGTGGCACAGGTAATCAATCCGACAACGCAGGAGACAAAAGCGGACACAAGATATGCTTTAGTGGTGGTCGAAATAACATTAACACCCGAAAGCCGTGCGGCTTCAATGTTTGAACCGATAGCGTAAATATGCCGGCCGGTTCGGGTACGGGTCAGATAAAAATTAAATACAAACCACAGTACAAGCGCAATCCAAATGGTATTAAAAAGGCCGAATGTTTTACCGTAGTAAAAGAAATCTCTAAACCCTTCAGCCGCATCTCCGATAGAATCGGTGTTGTAGTTTCCGTTTGCAATTTGCGCTACACCGCGCGCAATTGTCATCGTACCGAGCGTCGCGATAAAGGGCGGCAGCTTGCAAAAAGAAACCAGCAAGCCGTTTAGAAAACCGATGATTAAACAGCATATGAGTGCAAGCAAAGCGGCAAGCCATGGATTCATCCCCAGCGTCATCAGCGTTGCACTGATCATACAACTCATGCCGACCATCGAACCGATCGACAGGTCGATATTCCCCGTAATCAGTACGTAGGATTGTCCGATACCGATAAGCAAAATCGGAGCGATCTGCCGCATAAGGTTTGCAACATTCCGGCTGCTGAAAAAGACGGGATTCATAATACCGAATGCAATGCACAATACAATAAGTCCTGCACTTACCGTAAGCACCTGTCCCATACCGCGTATGCTCCGCATTTTCTTAAAAGGATTTTTTTCCATCATTTTTCATCCTCAATAATAATAGTCAGTTGTGAATAGGGCTGCCCTGAAACTGAAAGCTTGAGACAGCTTCCTTAGATTTAACTGCCGGTTGTTTCTTTTTTGTTCTCAAATCTCGTAGCAAGATACAGAATATCTTCTTGCTTTGCGCCCCGCGCGTCCAATTCTCCGGTTACACGGCCTTCGCACATCACGATAATTCTATCGGCGATACCGAGTATTTCGGGCAATTCGCTTGAAACAAAGACGATGCCTCTCCCTTCCGCTTTCAGTTTGTTGATGAGGTGATAAATTTCCACCTTTGCCGCAACATCAATACCGCGGGTCGGCTCATCAAAAATGATAACTCGGCTTTGCCGCGAAAGCCATTTTGCAACAACCAGTTTCTGCTGATTGCCGCCCGATAACGAAGCGGCATTTTTGTCGCCGCCGCTCATTTTAATGGCTAAGGTCTTCTGTGCAGCGGAAAGCATGTCGGCTTCCCGCCTCCGGTTTACAATACCAAGCCGACTGCACAAGATATCGAGATTCGGCAATGCAATGTTTTCTCTAATTGAAAGTTTTGTACACAAACCGTCCTTTTTCCGGTCTTCGGGCGCAAGCACAATTCCTTGTTTAATAGCATCGGCAGGACGGTTAATCGTAATTTCTTCCCCGTCAAGTTCGATGCTCCCGGCATCCTTGCGGTCAACGCCGAAAATTGCACGGGTTGTTTCGGTTCTGCCAGCTCCCATAAGGCCTGCAATACCGAGTACTTCGCCTTCAAACACCTCGAACGAAACGTCCCGCACAGCCCGCCCCGAACGCAGGTTTTTAACGGAAAATATTTTTTTGCCTTTTGCAACCGCTGTGCGTGGAAATTGCTCTTTTATTTCGCGGCCGACCATATTTTTGATAATTTCTTCCATCGGCATATCGGTGAAGTTTCCGCCGGTAATGTAATGCCCGTCGCGCATAATAGTCACGCGGTCGGCTATTTCCTTCAATTCATCGAGCCGGTGTGAGATATAGACAATACCGACGCCCTTTGCTTTTAGCTGATGAATAATGTCAAAAAGTTTTTCGATTTCTTTATTCGTCAGGGCGGATGTCGGTTCATCCATAATAAGAATTCTTGATTGAATCTGAAAGGCACGGGCGATTTCTACCATCTGCTGCTTAGATACCGGTAAGTCGCCGACAACCGTATCAGGTGTAATATCTTCAATTTTCAGCTCGTCAAGCACCTGCTGTGTACGCTTTTTCATTTCCTGTTCGTTCAATAGACCGCCGCTGCATAGTTCTCTGCCCAAGAAAATATTCTGCGCTACGGTGAGGTGGCTGCACATATTCAGTTCCTGATGAATGATGGTTATTCCAAGCGCTTGCGCTTTTTTCGGCGAAAAATCAAGCCCGATACTTTTCCCGAAAAGCTTCATTTCTCCGCCGTCGCGGGTGTATATTCCTGAAACAATTTTGACTAATGTCGATTTCCCTGCGCCGTTTTCTCCGAGCAAAGCCATAACCTCGCCCTTGCGCAGTTCAAATGAAACATCTTCCAGCACATTCACCCCGTAAAAGGATTTACTGATGTGTTTCATTTCGACAATTATTTGCTCCTCCATACAGTACCGCTCCTAATCTTCGTGATTATGTTAAATAGTATGGCATGGAAATACGGCGCACGATAGTAGGAAAAAATAACGAAAAGGTGGAAAATCTTCGCATAATATTACTCATAGTGTGTCCACATACTTACTATTTTAACTATATTTTTATCGTCGTAAATTTCATACACAAGACGATGTTTTATATTAATACGTCTTGAATATGCTCCCCGAAAATCTCCTTGCAATTTTTCAAAAGCCGGGGGATTTTGATATGGATTATTTTTTATCATTTCTATAAGGTTTTTTGTTTTTTTAACAGTCCGGAAGCTTTTAATTTTGGAATTGCAGCAAGAGCCCTTTTCGTATAGATTATTGAATACATTACCACTGAACATCTTCTTCACGAATGCAATCGGATATAGGCGTATTAATTCCTTCTATTATTTCCTCTCGCACCGCAGGGATAGAAGAAAGATATAATGTTTCAATTATTCCATTGTATTCTTCTTCACTAATCATTATTACATTCCCTTTTTTGGTAGAAATGTGTATGGGTTCATTATATTTTACCGTTTGCTCTAAAATATACGCAGTATTTTTTTTAAAATCGGTAATGTTTGTATTAAGCATATTATTTACTCCGCTATCGATTATATTATCTCTATTCTATTTTGTATAGCCGCGATACAGGACACTCCATGGATTCAACATGAACGAAAAGGCGGAAAATCTTCGTATGAAGGTTTTTGCGTTTTTTCGTATTCTGTTCTATAATAAATGAAGGATGATGAAACTTGTAGTCATTGATGATGAAGAAAAAGTATGCCGGTTGATATGTGCGCTTATCGACTGGGAAAGACTCGGCATAGAAGCGGCGGGGACAGCTGCAGACGGAGAAGACGGATTGAATCTGATTCGAGCCGTCCGTCCCGACATTCTTATTACCGATATCCGTATGCCCGGGAAGGACGGACTTGAACTGATCGCAGAAGCCAAAAGCCTCCTCCCTCATTTACAGGTGATTATTATCAGCGGATACAGTCAATTCGATTATGCACAGGCGGCAATCCGTTACGGCGTTGTCAATTATTTATTAAAACCCGTAAAAAAACAGGAATTAAATACTATCCTCGAAAAAATAACACGCGAGCATCGGCAGCGGCTGGCGGAAACCGATCGGATTGAACAACTGGAGGGACAGGTGCGGCAAACACAGCAAAACCGGCAGAAAGAAGCGCTGCACCGCGCTATAACGGACTGCCGTTTTGATGTTCCTGAAGATATATCCCTGCCTCTCCCATGCCGTATTGCCGTGGTAAAATTGGATGCAATCGCTCCGCCTTATACCATAAATGTTGCCCCCATCCTTGCTGCCCGGCTTGAGGATCACTTGGAAGCGATACTTGACCGGCCGTATATTTTTACCGTATCGGATTTATTTTTTATTCTTGCCGTCGGCGGCACGGATACGCCGTACGGTGAGGCCTTACTCGGCTGGTGTAAAAAACAAGTAGAGTTGTTCCGCCAGTTTACCATGACGGTGGCAATCGGTATGCCGGTAACGGAGCGGAGCTGCCTGTATGCAGGTGCACGGAGCGCTTTTTACGGCGTTTCCCGCCGGCTTGAAGAAGGCGCCCTCAAAATATACCGAAATGATACGGCCGTCTCCGAAGCGGAGTATACAACAGCGCCATATAGCGCCGGTTTGGCAGCTGCATTGCTGCATGAAAACGAAGCGGAATGGGTAAAGGCTTATACGGCGTTTAGAACAGCTCTTGAAGCGGAGGCTTGTACGCCGTACCGGTATGAAATAGCTATACAACAAACTGCGGAAACCGTATTGGAAAAAATAACGCCGCACATTGAACCGGAAACCGGCAAAGCATTAGCGGCACTTCTTTCAGCCGTATACTGTGCGCCGTCCCGTTCGCTGTTATGGGAACGTTTTCAATTCTTTTTACAAACAGCGCACAAAAAAATCAGCGCAGCAGTACATGAAAAACTGGTACGGCCGGTACGTGATGCTCAACGATACATTGCAGCGCATTACGCGGAAAACACGCTTAGTTTAAACGGCATTGCAGAATATGTCGGACTGAGCAGTATTTACTTTTCGACTTTATTCAAAAAGAGCTGCGGTATCGGCTTTGCCGAATATCTGCAAAATGTCAGAATGGATCACGCAAAACAACTGCTGACCGGCACAAATCGTCCGATTAAAGAGATTGCTTTTGCAATCGGTTACACCGACCCTAAACATTTTGCAAAAGTGTTTAAAACTGCAACCGGCGTTAAGCCCCACGAATACCGTCAATTATATGAGTAACCGCTGCATTTATCGATATATCGAAACAAGGGTTATTTTTCTTTCCGCAGCCTTTTTTCTTACCGCTGCAATCAGTCTTTGTGTTGCAGGTATGATAGCTTTTTACGGCTGCAGCGGGGCGCTCATTATCATTCCCTTATCTCTTTTTATCATTGAAGGCATTGCGGCCTGCTTTTGGATTATCCGTCCATACCGGCAAACGAAACGTCTTCTTGCGCTCTTTACGTCGGGGTATTCGCTGAGTGGAATTTCCGGCATTGCTTATCCGTTCAATGCGGAAATGGAAGCGCTGCAAAAAAACTTAAGCGGCTTACTGGGAGGAGAACCGCTTAAAACCTTCTCAAAACGGCAGGCACAATTTCTTGCACTGCAAAATCAGATCAATCCTCATTTTCTTTACAATACACTGGAAGGGATACGGTCGGAAGCGCTTATCGCAGGTCTTGAAAACGTTGCCCGCATGACGGAGGCGTTGTCGACTTTTTTTCGGTATACCATCAGCCGTACCGAACATTTGGTAAGTCTGCAAATGGAGCTTGATAACACCCGGAATTATTTTTTTATTCAGCAATATCGTTTCGGCGACCGTTTGAACCTTAGCATTACCATGGAAGAAGAAGAGTGCACACACATTTTACAATGCCGGCTCCCTAAACTGACGTTGCAGCCGATCGTTGAAAATTCCATTGTTCATGGGTTGGAACGCAAAAAAGGAAAAGGAACGTTAAATATTCGCATTATCATTACCGCTGATAGGCTGCTCATTACCGTGAGCGACGACGGCGTAGGAATGAACGAACAAACCCTCGAAGACCTCCGCAATAGACTGATTTTCCGCTCCCTCGATTATGTCAAAACGAACGCCGAACCGTATCGGCATAGCGGCATCGCTCTCGAAAATGTGAATAACCGGATTAAGCTGCTGTTCGGTGAAGAATACGGACTCTCCGTCGAAAGCACGGCGGGTGTCGGTACTGATGTACATATTTCGTTGCCTGCCGTTTTTGAATGGAACAGCGTATGAAAACTGAACTGCTGCGGCTGGAGCATGTTTTTGCGCCGCCTGAATTGTCTGACTTGAACATGGACATCTATGAAGGAGAAATTACCGCTCTTATCGGACTCGATTATATCGGAATAGACTATATGCTGAATCTTATTCGCTGTAATCTTCCGATACGGTACGGGCGCATTTTTTTTCGAGGAGAACGGATAAACGATCAATATATCAGGCGGAAACAGCCGAATAAGATTGCTTTTATCGGCAGGCAACCGGCGCTGATCGATTCTCTTTCCGTTGCCGAAAATATTTTTGTTATCCGCAGCGGATACCGAAAACGGTATATCAATTATCGCCATATCAAGCAACAGGCACGAAATATTCTTGCGTTGTTCGGTTTAACGCTCGATCCCGCGCTTCGTACGGAAACACTCAGTCTGTATGAAAAATGGATTGTTGAACTTGCAAAAGCGTGGGTCTCCGGTATCAGACTGATTATCATGCGTGATATTTCTCATTTTATCACTGCAGAAGAATTGACTCAAATGATTTCCGTCATCAACTTTTTATGCAAGAACGGGCGGGGGATTTTGTATTTATGCAATCATCATCAAGAAGCTTTTCGTCTTTGCAGCCGATGCTTTTTGATGAAGCGCGGACGGATTGTTAAACGGTTTGAAAAGGAAGAAATGACCGAAAACGGGATTGCCCATTTTATCACCGGCTTTGAGAAATGGGCTCATAATACGGAACGAGGTAAACTCTTTTTATCCGATAGGGATCCGGCGCCGGAGGGCTTTTTTTGCCGTATGGGCGATTTGCAGTTTTCAATTAAAAAAGGCGAAACCCTTGTCTTGCTTGACAGCAACAGCCGAACCATTAACCGGCTTTTTGATTTATTACACTCGAGGAAAAAGCCCGCCGGCGTTATTTTCAGAATAAACGGTAAACCGCATCAAGCAGGCAGCCGTGATTGCGTAACGATACCGCATCAGCCGGTAAGCACATTTTTATTTCCGCATCTATCGGTACTGGATAACCTCTGTTTTACACTCGACCATAAACTCCGCTCGTTTCGGTCGATGAAGCAAATTAAGCGCGCCGTTGCCGATGATCTGTATCCGCTCCTTGGAGAGGCGGTATACGCGCAATCGCTTGACGATCTCACTGAGCGGCAACTGTACGATATTATCTATCAGCGGATATTGATACAAAATCCCTCGTTTATCTGCGTAATGCAGCCGCTTGCTTCCGTAGATCAAGCAATGCGGTTGAGGCTGCTTTCTTACTTTGACTCCTTCCGCGCGAAAGGAATAACCGTATGCATTCCATGCTTTATGCTTGCCGATTCGCTTGAAATTGCCGACCGGCTGCTCGTTATCAAAGACGGAAAAATTGACCGTGAATATCTACGCAGCGATTTTTCCGCCTATCCGGGGGTTTCAGGTTCCCGTCCGGTACATTATCCGTAAGGATATGCTTGTAAGCAATAAGCCTTACCGTTGCTGACTAACCGAAACATATATTTCGTTTTATTAACATAGAGAAAATCTTTCTCTGTATGCCGATTGGCAATGTTCCGTTTTTCACAATACCGATGTATCTCCTACCGCCGTTTTGCAAGCGCCGTACTGATCCTCGTGCCGATAAATTGAATAAGTTCTACCATCACTAAAATGACGATGACCGCTGCCAGCATAATATCGCTGCGGAACCGCTGATAGCCGTATCGGATTGCCAAATCGCCGAGGCCGCCGCCGCCGATTGCGCCCGCCATTGCCGAATACCCGATAAGGTTAATAATAGTCAGTGTAATGCCTGCAACCAGCGGCGGCAGCGCTTCCGGTATCATCACTTTAAAGATAATCTCCATAGTAGATGACCCCATCGCGAGAGCCGCTTGGATAACACCGCGGTCGATTTCCAGCAAGGCACTTTCGATAACCCGTGCAACGAAAGGGGCGGCGGCGATGGAAAGCGGCACGACCGTTGCGGCGGTTCCGATGCTGGTGCCGATGATGAGCCGCGAAAACGGAAAGAGCAAAATCATCAATATAATAAACGGGAATGAGCGTAATACGTTTACCACCCGGTCGATAAGTTGATGCAACACCGGTCTTGGCATAAGGTTTCCCTCCGCAGTGATGCATAGCAGCACACCGAGCGGCGCTCCGAGTATAAAAGAAAAAAGCGTAGAAAAGAATACCATTATAAGCGTTTGCGCCGTCGCTGTTCCCACAAGCTGCACTAACGTTGACCATGAAGTCATTGATGAGTCTCCTCTACCTTGATACCGTTTTGATTAAGATAAGCAAACGCTTTTTGCATATCTTCGGGTGAACCGTTAATATCGACAAAGAGGGTTCCGACCACCGTTTCCCCGACC
>ERZ772960.3632-NODE-3632-length-10283-cov-3.334572_pt1 | contig 10283 bp, 5 predicted proteins | sample MGYA00580678_ERZ772960 | MGnify/ENA primary metagenome ERZ772960 (study PRJEB29015, sample SAMEA2737930) | human oral metagenome | biome: human oral; feature: human-associated habitat; material: dental | place: China | collected 2059 ...
AAGTCGTTCTTGTGTTCTCCCTTCATCAAACGGGCGTCGGCGTCAGCAATTACCTTCTTATCCTTTATCTTCGTACGACGGTTTCGTACACGGAAAAGCGGCGTCTGGAGCACGAAAACATGCCCTTTCTTGATCAGTTCAGGATAGAATTGCAGGAAGAACGTGATGATAAGCAAACGAATGTGCATGCCATCGACGTCGGCATCTGTAGCTACAATAACCTTGTTATAGCGCAAGTCGTCAAGTCCGTCTTCAATATTGAGTGCGGCCTGCAACAGGTTAAACTCCTCGTTTTCGTATACAACCTTCTTGCTTAAGCCAAAACTGTTCAGCGGTTTACCCCGTAACGAGAACACGGCCTGCGTATTGACGTCGCGGCTTTTCGTAATAGATCCGCTGGCTGAATCGCCCTCAGTGATGAAGATGCTTGACTCTTCCTTGCGGTCATCCTTTGCATCACTGTAATGAATACGGCAGTCACGCAGCTTCCTGTTATGCAGACTGGCTTTCTTTGCACGCTCACGAGCCAGCTTCGTTACGCCGGCCATGGCCTTGCGTTCGTGCTCACTCTCGCGTATTTTATTCTCAAGCACGTCGGCCACATCTTCCTTATGGATGTGCAAATAGTTGTCAACCTCGCGCTTTATAAAGTCTCCAATATACTTGTTTATGGTTTCACCGCCCGGCTCCATCAGCGTAGAACCAAGCTTAATCTTGGTTTGCGACTCAAAAACAGGCTCCTCAACGTTGATGGCAATAGCTGCAACAATACCGTTTCTTATATCTGTAAACTCGTAGTTTTTATCGAAAAACTCCTTGACCGTGCGGGCTATATGCTCCTTAAAAGCACTTTGATGCGTACCGCCCTGCGTAGTATGCTGACCGTTCACAAAGCTATGATACTCTTCTCCATACTGGTTTGTATGGGTGAAAGCTATCTCAATATCCTCGCCTTTAATATGAACGATGGGGTAAAGCGGGTCTACGGTCATATTGTCGACGAGCAAATCCTCCAGCCCATTGCGGCTCTTGATGCGGCGCCCGTTATACATAATGGTAAGCCCCGAGTTGAGATAGGTATAGTTTCGTAGCATAGTCTCCACGTATTCATCGTGGAACTGGTAGTTTCTGAACAGCGTATTGTCGGGCTCGAAGAACACAAACGTTCCGTTCTCGTCCTGCGTTTTCTGCGTTTTATCGCTCTTTTTCTCGCCCCGTTCAAACACCAGCGAACGCACTTTACCCTCGCGAAAGCTCTTCACCTCAAAGTGCGAGCTTAGCGCATTAACCGCCTTCACACCTACTCCATTCAGTCCGACGCTCTTCTTAAAGGCCTTCGAATCATACTTTCCGCCGGTATTCAGCATTGAAACAGCCTCTACAAGCTTGCCCTGCGGGATGCCACGACCATAGTCGCGCACGCTAACGCGCAGGTTTTCATCTATGTCTACCTCTATCCTATCGCCCGAATTCATCTTGAATTCGTCAATAGAGTTGTCGATAACCTCCTTTAACAACACATAGATTCCGTCCTCGGGCAGTGACCCGTCACCCAGTCGTCCAATGTACATTCCTGGCCTGGTGCGCACATGTTCCATGTCGCTGAGGTGCTTGATATTGTCATCTGTGTACTTGACGGCAGCCGACTGCGAGCCGGTTTCTTGCGATGATGAAAGCTTTTCTTCGTTATCTGGCATAATAATTATTGTAGTTAAAGCAAATTCTACTGATTATTTTCCGCTGTCTCTCCGACATACGATGCGGCCCCTTGCGGTGTCAGCTCCTTGCGATAACAGCGACGGCGTTTGTGATTGATATGCTCCAGTGCATCCCACTGCCCCTGAACGCCATTGTTATCCTCCATTTCAATGTTGGTCTCACCCCACTTAAAGCCATATTCAATATACCTCGGGATAAGATCGGCGAACAGTAAGGCGTTGGCGCCCTTAGTGCGATATTCGGGCAAAAAGCCGATAAGCAACAGGTCTACACCGTCTGTTTTATGATACTTGACAGCCCTCAGCAGATGCCACCAGCCAAAGGGGAAGAGACGTCCACGCCGACACTTCTGAACGGCATGGGCCAGCGAGGGCATGGTTATCCCCACGCCGGCAATGGCATTGTCCTTGTTTCCGTCGACGATAACCGTTACAAGATTCAGATCCAGCGCCGGCAGGTACAACTTTACATACTGGTCAATCTGCCGCTCGGTGAGCGAAACGAAGCCGTAAATATCCTTATTCGTCTCGTTGATAATCTTGAAAAGTTCGCGTGCATAGCCGTTACGGATATCCTTGCGCGTCACCTTCTTAACATGAAGATTATAGCGTTTCTCTATCATTTCGGCAAGCTTGGCAAACTTTTCCGGCGTTTTGTCGGGCATGGGCAGGTAGTATTCAACGTAGTCGTTGTCCTTTTTCCAACCGTCCTGCTGCCCCATGTGTCGCGGATAATATTCATAATTGTAAATGGTCTCCATGGTGCCCAACCTGTCAAAACCCATGGTAAGCATGCCTTCGGGGTCGAGGTCGGTAAAACCCAGCGGGCCCACGATAGCGGTCATACCCTTTGAGCGTCCCCAGTCTTCGACGGCCTTGAACAGTGCACGGCTCACTTCGATGTCGTCAATAAAGTCAATCCACCCGAAGCGGACGTCCTTTTTCTCCCACCGTTCATTAGCCCTGTGGTTCACAATACCGGCTATACGACCCACCATCCGGCCATCCCTACAGGCCATAAAGTATGCAGCCTCGCAGAAATCAAAGGCTACGTTGCGGTCGCTTCTGAGCGTATTCATCTCATCCAGGAAAAGCGCAGGAACATCATACGGGCAGCCTTGGTATAAGTCATAGTGGAAATCGATGAACCTTCTCAGGTCCCTGTTGGTCTCCACCCTCTTAATTTCAATTGCCATTACTAGTTTGAATACGAATTAAAACATAATTTGCAAAAATAGAAAAAAAGCTTGACATGGCAAAAGATAAGCCTCACTTTATATAATATCAACTTAATTTATCCGCTAAAGACGATGTAAGGAAAAGCAGATGGCGTCCTTTGATTGTGGTAGCAAATATGTAAAGGCCGCCACCATCTTTCAGTTTCAGTCGGCGACGAAGCTCTACAGCCGTCAAAGGGAAATTGCGAACGGCAATATTGGCCTGCGTTATTCCTCGCAGTGCCCGACGCAGTTCAGCCTTGTTCATACCGGAAACGGAACGTATAATGAACTGTTTTCCCGGAAACTTTTCAACGGGGACGGCCGACACATACAGGTGCGAGTTTACATCAACCTGCTCTAAACCGAAACGCAAAGCTACGGCAGCAAAGCACCCTGCTTTCATTACCGACGCATCAGGAACCAGCAAATACCGGCCCGCCACGGGCACGTCGTCACACAAAGGCACCGTCATACTATCAATTGCAGGACAGCTGAATACCGTCTTATCATTGGAACAGAAAAGACGTAACGGCTTGCCGGAATGGCCAAGCACCAGCAGAAGCTCCTTGCATTCGCCGCCGGTGCTCACCACATGCACCTCCACGACGCCCTCCAACTGCGCTACGGCACAATGCCAGTCGAGCATAGGAGAAAGTTTCAGCACGATGAAATGGGCTTTTTTCAACAATTCTGCGCACATCTTTACGACGTTAGGACTACAGTCTTCCAACGCATAAGTGCGCCCTCCATGACTGTCACGGCGAGCCGGATCCAAAAAAATAAGGTCCACATGACACATGTTTTGCAGATATTCCGCGGCATCGGCACAACATATTTCAGCATTCGTCATGCCCAACAAAAGGAAGTTATGGCGGGCGATGGCACATAAGTGTTCGTTGCGTTCAACGTATATGGCATGGCGAAAACGGCGCGACATAAACGAAAAGTCAACGCCGAAGCCACCCGTCAAGTCAACCATAGTCGCAGTCTCCGTGCCTTTTTCCTGCTTTGTTCCCATTGTATTAGCCGCTTCATAAGCCTTTTCCTCCATCAACCTACACGCAAGACGGGACTTATAGACGGCGGCCGGCTCTCCCGAACACTGCTCCATATTCAGATGAGGAGGATATACAAGCCCCTCTACCGCGGCCCATGAGGGGAGCTTGTGCAACGCCGTCTGATAGCCTTCTATCTGGTCAAGAGCATAGGGAAAATCGATATCCGGATAACGTTCCTTTTGAAAGGCCAGCGTCCTGACATCATCTCGCAAATGCTCGCGAATAAAATCTGCGGTCGTCATCATGTTACAAAGATAACAAAATTCCAGAAAAGATGGTAAAATTACGATGAAATCTAACAAAATTGATGATTTCGGAGACATTTCCCCGTCTTATATTCCCCCGTCGCTTACGCAGAAGCACGCCTTCCATCTTCTTATAAAAGCAAGACGATTACGCCGTAAAAGCAACTCAATTACCATGCTGCGGAACACTCTTTAGCCTGAAATCCTGCAGTATTCCCCACACACTCCTTTCCCCTTTTCAGCATTCCCCTGTGTGTACGACGGCCGTCACACACGTGTACGGCGGCCGCCATACAAGACATACCACGACCGTCGCACATGCGTGCCACGGCCGCCGTAGCCTGAACAGCAAAGGCGCAAGGGCGCAACAAGACGTAGCAAAAGAAGCACCGGACCGAAGCAAAGGAAGCACCGGAAGTGAGCGACCGTTATAGAATAAGAAAACGCCGGACACGCAAAGAGGATGTAATCAAAGGATGAAGAAGGTATAATCAAATAATAGAAAATGTGTCACCCAAGAATAAAGAAAGTATAACCCAAGAACGGAAATGGTTTATTCTAAGAGTAAACAGGGAACAAGGGAAAAAGGTTCAGGAAACATAGGTAATAAAAAATCCGCGTCATGACCCGAAAGTCACAACGCGGACAATATAGTTTTAAGCCTTTCTACCCACACCTACACGGTGTAAGATGTTGGGCAGAAGCCTTTTAGTCGGCTAACTTGGCAGTGATAAACTCGCGGTTCAAGCGCGCAATGTTTGCAATGCTCTCATTCTTTGGGCACTCGGCTTCACAAGCGCGGGTGTTCGTGCAGTTGCCAAAGCCGAGCTCTTCCATCCTGGCAACCATCGCCTTTGCACGGCGGGCAGCCTCCGGACGGCCTTGGGGGAGCAGGGCCAGCTGGCTGACTTTGGACGAGACAAAGAGCATGGCAGAACCGTTTTTGCAGGCAGCAACGCAGGCTCCACAGCCAATGCAGGTCGCACAATCCATGGCTTCGTCGGCATTTTCCTTGGAAATGAGGATTGCATTGGCATCCTGTGCTTGGCCCGTGCGGACAGAAGTGTAGCCACCTGCTGCAATAATCTTGTCGAAAGCAGAGCGGTCAACCATGCAGTCCTTGATGATAGGGAAAGCGGCCGAGCGCCACGGCTCTACGGTAATTACATCTCCATCATGGAAACGACGCATGTAAAGCTGGCAGGTTGTGGCGCCCTGAGCAGGACCGTGAGGATGGCCGTTGATATAGAGTGAGCACATACCACAGATGCCTTCGCGGCAATCGTGGTCGAAAACAAAGGGTTCGTTGCCGCCCTCTATAAGCTGCTCATTGAGAATATCCAGCATTTCAAGGAAGGAAGTATCACCAGGGATATCCTTCATTTCAAAGGTATCAAAGTGGCCTTCTGCTGTAGGACCGTTCTGACGCCATACTTTCAGTGTGAATGATATGTTTGTATCCATTTGTCTTGATTCCTTATTATGATTTGTAATTGCGTGTCTGAACCTTGATATACTGATAATTCAGGTCTTCCTTCAGCAGCTCGGGAGCGGCCTCGTCCGAGCCTGCGTACTTCCAGCAAGCCACATACATGTAGTGCTCGTCGTCGCGCTTCGCTTCTCCTTCTTCAGTCTGGCTCTCCTCACGGAAGTGTCCTCCACAGCTTTCGTTGCGCTCGAGTGCATCGTAAGCAATAAGTTCACCCATCGTGATAAAGTCGCGGAGATGGATAGCTTTGTCAAGTTCGACGTTGAGCCCCTCCTTAGAACCCGGGATGCGTACGCAAGTATCAAACTGCCTGCGCACCTCTTTCAGCATTTCAAGAGCCTTCTTTAACCCCTCTTCGCTGCGAGCCATGCCGACGTAGTTCCACATAATGTTATACAGTTCCTTGTGCAGTGAGTCGACACTCTTGAGCTTGGTCTTGTCCTGTTGTTGGTTCTGTATATCGTAAATACGATCCATTTCTGCCTGAACTGCTTTCTCGGCCTCGGCAAATTCCGGAAGATCGGTTGAGATATGAGGCACCTGAATCTGGTCGCTCAGGTAGTTCTGCATGGTATAAGGAATAACAAAGTAACCGTCGCTCAAGCCCTGCATCAAGGCAGAAGCGCCCAAACGATTGGCACCATGGTCAGAGAAGTTGCACTCGCCAAGAGCAAAAAGGCCCTTGATAGAGGTCTGCAACTCATAGTCTACCCACAGACCGCCCATGGTATAATGTATGGCGGGGAAAATCATCATTGGGTTATCGTGCGGGTCAACGTCTGTTATCTCCTCATACATATCAAACAGGTTGCCATAGCGTTCGTCGACACGCTGACGGCCTAAGCGCTGGAAAGCCTCTGAAAAATCGAGGAATACAGCCAGGCCAGTGTTGTTCACGCCAAAGCCTGCATCTGTACGCTCTTTGGCTGCACGGCTGGCAACATCGCGGGGAACGAGGTTGCCGAAGGCCGGATAACGGCGCTCCAGATAGTAATCGCGGTCTTCTTCAGGAATATCTCGGCCCTGAAGTTCGCCACGCTGCAGCTTCTTTGCATCCTCAAGCTTCTTGGGAACCCAGATACGGCCATCATTACGAAGAGACTCTGACATAAGGGTAAGCTTCGACTGCTTGTCGCCATGAACGGGGATACACGTCGGGTGAATCTGAACAAAACAGGGATTTGCAAAGTAGGCACCTTTGCGATAAGCCTGAACAGCTGCCGTACAGTTACAGCCCATTGCATTAGTTGACAGGAAGTATGTGTTGCCATAGCCACCCGTCGCCAGGCAAACGGCATGGGCAGAATAACGCTGGAGTTTACCAGAAACAAGGTCTTTTGCAATGACACCACGGCAGCGACCGTCTACAACAACGATGTCCTCAACCTCTGTACGCGTGTAAAGCTCAACGGTTCCGTTGTTGACTTCCTTCATCAGCGAAGAATAAGCACCCAGCAACAGCTGCTGACCGGTCTGACCCTTTGCATAAAATGTGCGGCTTACTTGAACACCACCGAAAGAACGGTTAGCCAGCATACCGCCATACTCACGGGCAAAAGGTACACCCTGGGCAACACACTGGTCAATGATTGCTGCACTAACTTCAGCCAAACGATATACATTAGCCTCGCGAGCACGGTAGTCACCGCCCTTGATTGTATCATAAAAGAGACGGTAAACAGCGTCACCATCGTTCTGATAATTCTTGGCAGCGTTGATACCTCCTTGTGCAGCAATAGAGTGAGCACGACGGGGACTGTCCTGAATACAGAAATTAATAACGTGGAACCCCATCTCACCAAGGGAGGCAGCAGCACTGGCACCAGCGAGACCCGTTCCCACAACAATGATATCAAGCTTACGTTTATTGGCAGGGTTCACCAGCTTCTGATGAGCTTTATAATTGGTCCATTTCTCAGCCAAAGGGCCTTCTGGAATCTTTGAATCTATTTGTGACATATTAAATAATGATTGAAGGATTGGAATTTATAAATTGTCGCATGCTTGGTGCAAATCCAAGCCAGAAGCTCAAAATAAGGATAGCGAAGATACCCATCAGTATGGTAACATAAACCATACCAAAGCACTGCCATCTTTTCAGCCAGATTTTACCACTCATACCCAGTGTATGCATCGCGCTCCAAAAACCATGGGTAAGATGGAACCAAAGAGCACAAATCCAGATAAGATACAGAATAGTGTACGCAGGACTTTTAAAAGTATCTTTAATCCATGCAAAACCATCAGCCGGCCCATGAGTAAACTCAATGCCTGCAAGGTCAGCAAACATCATGTGTCCCCAGAAATTGTAAAGATGAAGCAGCAGACCAATAAAAATGATAAGTCCCAAAACAAGCATGTTCTGTGAAGCCCAACTCACTTCTGGACGGCGGCTTGTCACCTCATAACGTTGAGGGCCACGGGCTCGACGGTTCTGTGCAGTCAGGATAAAAGCATAAACAATGTGACACACTGCAAGGAAAGCCAAAGCTGCCGTTCCTGCTACCGCATACCAATGTGAGCCAAGAAACTCACATACCATGTTGTAAGCGTCTCGTGAAAAGAACGCCGCAACATTCATGCAGCAATGAAAAGTCAGGAAAAGAATAAGGCTAAGCCCTGTTAAAGACATCACCACCTTCCTACCAATTGGAGAATTAATTAACCACATAAATGATTGATTTTTAATTATTTAGATATTAAATTTAAAACAAAATAAACTGATAAAAAACACGATTGATACTCTAAATTGGACTTACACGCCCTAATATATAGGTATATGGGCTGTAAAAGTGCTTGCAAAAATACTATATTTTAGTGATAAATCAAACGAAAAGAGATAAAAAATCGATTTAATTGCTTACTTTTGCGCCAAATGGAAAAAGCAATGAAATTCAAATATGACGTCATTGTTATTGGCGCTGGACACGCAGGCTGTGAAGCCGCAGCAGCCGCAGCTAATATGGGTGCCTCAACCTGTCTCATTACCATGGATATGAATAAGATTGGACAAATGAGTTGCAATCCAGCCGTGGGAGGAATCGCGAAAGGACAAATTGTAAGAGAGATAGACGCTTTAGGAGGCCAGATGGGCCTCATAACCGACGCCACTGCTATACAATTCAGGATGTTAAATAAAGGAAAAGGCCCTGCCGTTTGGTCGCCAAGAGCACAGTGTGACAGAGGAAAATTCATTTGGAAATGGAGACATACGCTTGACAATACCGATAATCTTGACATTTGGCAAGACCAAGTTGACGAACTCATTGTGGAAAAAGGTAAGGCCGTTGGTGTAAAAACCATTTGGGAGGCAGAGTTCAGAGCCAAGGCCGTTGTCGTTACAGCAGGCACTTTTCTAAACGGCCTTATGCACATCGGACATAAGAGAGTAGCGGGAGGACGGTGCGCAGAGCCTGCAGTTTATCATTTTACCGAATCCATTACCCGCTGGGGGATACGTTCTGCAAGAATGAAAACAGGAACACCTGTGCGCCTTGACAAACGAAGCATCCACTTTGAAGATACAGAAATACAGCCGGGTGAAACCGACTTCCATCATTTCAGTTACATGAGGGTGCAGTATACCCTAAAGCAGCTACCATGCTGGACGTGTTATACTAACGAGAAAGTGCATGAAATTTTACATGCAAACATTGTAGACTCACCGCTATTTAATGGACAAATACAAAGTATAGGACCACGATATTGTCCCAGTATAGAAACCAAGCTCGTTACTTTCCCAGACAAGAACAAACACCCACTCTTTATTGAGCCAGAGGGTGAGGACACCAACGAAATGTACTTAAATGGCTTCTCTTCTTCCATGCCCATAGAGACACAGTTACGTGCTCTGCACGAAATTCCCGCATTACGTGACGCCAAGGTTTACCGTCCTGGCTATGCTATCGAATACGATTACTTCGATCCTACACAGTTAAAGCATAGTTTAGAATCAAAAGTCATCCAAGGACTATTCTTTGCAGGTCAAGTCAATGGTACCACAGGATATGAGGAAGCAGGAGGCCAAGGGATTGTCGCAGGCATTAATGCTGCACTTTTATGCGCAGGAAACAAGCCATTCGTCATGAAGAGAGATGAAAGCTATATTGGTGTATTAATTGACGACCTCACCACCAAAGGTGTGGACGAACCCTACAGAATGTTTACCTCAAGAGCAGAATATCGTATATTGCTACGTCAAGACGATGCTGATGCACGACTTACAAGAACAGCCTATGGATTAGGAGTCGCCCGAAGAAATCGTTATGATTGGTGGTTACAAAAGCACAAGACTATACAACATATCATTGATTATTGCAATCAGACTACAGTAAAGCCAAAAGATATCAATCCTTTACTTGAAAGCTTAAATACAACACCACTACGGACTAGTTGTAAAATAAGCGATTTGATCGGGCGTCCTCAGCTTAATATAACTATACTATCAGATATACTTCCTAACTTAAAAGAAATCATAGAAAATATAGAAAATAGAAAAGAAGAGATTACAGAAGCCGGTTGGTTTGATGTCGATAATTTGCCGGCCAGTCCAA
>ERZ772960.3633-NODE-3633-length-10283-cov-3.211674_pt1 | contig 10283 bp, 7 predicted proteins | sample MGYA00580678_ERZ772960 | MGnify/ENA primary metagenome ERZ772960 (study PRJEB29015, sample SAMEA2737930) | human oral metagenome | biome: human oral; feature: human-associated habitat; material: dental | place: China | collected 2059 ...
ATAGGTGAAAATCTTGAAAAAGTTGTGGCTGTTGAAGGTGGAAAGCATAGCATTGAGGGTGTTTTTGAGACTACAACATTAGGTGCTACAGGAAAAAATATAAGTATAAAGACAGAAAAATTGCAGTTTGAAGTGGAATTAAAGAGCGGACACAGCTATTCTGCGGTTTTGTATGATTATTCACCTGAGGAAAGAAAAGAGTATACGAAAGAATATGGCAGTACGGCAGAAGATATTTTTGTAATGCCTTTAAGTCTTTATGAAGAGAGCAATCACATCAAGGCTTGCCTTGTAGTCAGTTGTGACAGGTAAACAGAATAAAATAGTATAATGTATGTAAAGTCAGTCTCAGTTAAAATTGAGGCTGATTTTTATATGTATTTTAATAACGGTAATAAATATAAAAACACTTGTTAGTAAAACCTAACTATAGTATAATAATTATACCAACGATAGAGTCGGTGAAATATTTATATATTTAAACAAGTGAAAGGGGAAGTGTGATGGAGGTCTATAAGAAATTATTCAGGTATGTGCCGAATGAAAAGATTATCGGATATATATCAATATTGTTATCAAGTGTTTCGGCATTACTGATGGTCTATGGTTATTATGAAATATATTTATTTTTAAAGGAAGCTGTGGTAAACGGAAATTATAAAATTGCAGGATTTTATTCGGCAAGGACAGCCGTCTATTTAACTATAAGTGCAATATTATATTTATTATCAGGAATAGTTTCACATAAGTTGGCATTTAGACTGGAAACAAATTTACGAAAAAGAGGAATTGACGGACTGACAGATGCAAGCTTCAGATTTTTTGACCTGCATTCTTCAGGATATATCAGAAAGACTATAGACGATAATGCGGCAAAAACACATATGGCGGTAGCACATATGCTGCCTGATAATTCACAGGCATTTTTGGTACCGGTTTTTACACTTATACTGGCATTTGTTACAAGTCTTAGAGTGGGAGTTGTTATCATAGTTTTATCTGTTGTAAGCGGTCTTATACTCATGGGAATGATGGGAAACAAGGAATTTATGAAATTATACCAGACCTCACTGGATAGACTAAGCTGCGAAACAGTGGAATATATCAGAGGTATACAGGTTGTAAAAATCTTCGGTTCAAAGCTTAAATCCTTTAAGGCCTTACATAAAGCCATTATGGATTATTCAAAATATGCCTATGATTACTCACTGTCATGTAAAATGCCATATGTTATATATCAGTGGATATTTTTGGGGCTTATTGCAATTATCAGCATTCCGCTTAGTTTCTTTTTGATAGATGTGAATAATCGAGAATTTATGGCGGTAGAACTGATTATGATATTTTTCCTTAGCGGAGTAATTATGGTCTCTTTTATGAAAATTATGTGGGCAAGTATGAACAGCTATAATGCAAATTTTGCTATTGACAGCTTAGAAGGATTGTATGAAAAGATGCAGGAGGATAAGCTTATCTATGGTAACAGAGAGCATTTTGACAATTTCAATATTGAGTTTGAAAATGTAAGTTTTTCATATGGTGAGAACAAGGTTTTGGAAAACTTATCACTTACATTAGAGGAGAAGAAAACCTATGCATTAGTGGGACATTCAGGTTCCGGGAAGTCCACTGTTGCAAAGCTTTTATCAGGATTTTATAAGGTGGATAAAGGAGCAATAAAAATAGGAGGATATCCGCTTACAGAATATACAAAGGAGGCGATTATACGCAATATCTCATTTGTATTTCAAGACAGCAAACTGTTCAAAAAATCAATATATGATAATGTCTCATTGGCCGATGAAAGTGCGGGTAAAGAGGAAGTTATGAAGGCACTCAGTCTTGCAGGTTGTGATGAAATTATCAAGAAGTTTAAGGATAGAGAGAATACAATTATAGGCTCAAAGGGTGTATACCTTTCAGGTGGTGAAAAACAAAGGATAGCTATCGCAAGAGCGATTTTGAAAAACTCACCCATTGTAATTATGGATGAAGCGAGTGCCGCAATTGATGCGGACAATGAATATGAATTGCAAAAAGCCTTTAAGAATTTAATGAAGGATAAGACTGTTATAATGATTGCACATAGAATGACAAGTATCAGGAATGTGGATGAAATAATAGTCTTAGAAAAGGGAAATGTGGTAGAGAGAGGAAATAATGATTTATTGGTGAAAAAACAGGGAGTATACAGCAGACTGCTTGGGCTTTATGAAACTGCAAATGATTGGAGGGTGTCAAATGAAAAACTATTATAAGAAAAGATATGCTCTGTCGGAACAGGGTGCAAAAAATCTTACAAAAGCAACATTATTTTGTTTTTTGACATATTGTATAAACCTTGGGCCTATGATTATTTTAATGGGACTCATTAATCAGTTGGTCTTGGGAAATGTATCAAGCACCGTACAGTATATTGTTATGGCAATACTTACTCTGGTATTTATGTATATTTTATTGTCGGAGGAGTATGTAAGCCTTTTTAATGCAACCTATAAAGAGTCGGCAAACTTAAGAAAGGAAATAGCGGAGAATCTGGCAGAACTTCCGTTAGCTTATTTTTCAAAACATGATCTTTCAGATTTATCACAAACTATAATGGCTGATGTGGACAGGATTGAGCATGCGATGAGCCATTCGATACCGAAGGTTGTAGGTATGTGGCTGTTTTTTCCTCTGATGGGACTTATGATGCTTATAGGGAACTGGAAGTTGGGGCTTGCCGCCATTATTCCGACCCTTCTCAGTTTTTTGATTAATCCTTTGGCAAAACAAAAGGAAGTTTCAGAGTATAGTAGATATTTCAATGTACTAAGGGATAATTCAGAGCTTTTTCAGGAAACAATAGAATTGCAGCAGGAGATAAGCAGCTTTAATCAATCCGGAAAGGTGAAGAAAACATTGTATGAAAAGATGGAAGAAAGTGAGAGGATTCATCTTAAAGTGGAGATAGTTCCTATGCTGGCTGTAGGAATCTCTTCATCTCTATCATATATAAGTCTTGCAGTAGTAATATCTGTAGGAATACAGTTGCTTATGCATAATGAAATAAGCCTTTTATATCTTATAGGATATATAATAGGAGCGATAAAGGTAAAACAGCTTTTTGATATCTCAACTGAAGGAATGACTGAAATGTCCTATATTGAACCTGCCGTCATGCGTATAAAAGAGATGAAAAATGCAGTGCTTCAAGAGGGAAAAGATACAAGCCTTTCAAGTTATGATATAGAGTTTAAAAATGTATCATTTGGCTATAATGAAGATACAAAGGTGTTAAAAGATGTAAGCTTTATTGCAAAACAGGGTGAGGTTACAGCTTTGGTAGGAATATCAGGATGTGGAAAAACATCTATATTAAGACTGGTATCAAGGCTGTATGACTATGATAAAGGGAGTATCTTAATAGGTGGAGAGGATATCAAAAATATATCTACAGATTCACTGTTTAGGAATATCTCAATAGTATTTCAAGATGTAACTTTGTTTAATACAAGTATTATGGAAAATATACGTTTGGGCAGGGAGAGTGCTACTGATGAAGAAGTAAAGAAAGCGGCAGAGCTTGCAAACTGTATGGATTTTATTGAGAAGCTGGGCTTTGACACTACAATAGGTGAGAACGGTGCGGAGCTGTCAGGTGGAGAAAGGCAGAGACTTTCTATTGCAAGAGCATTTTTAAAGGATGCACCGATTTTGATATTGGATGAGATATCGGCAAGTCTGGATGTGGACAATGAAAAGAAGATACAAGACAGCCTAAATAAGCTTATTAAAGATAAGACCGTTATCATTATTTCTCACAGATTAAAATCTATAGAAAATGTAGATAAGATTGTGGTGATAGATGAGGGAGCAGTGGAGATATCAGGAAATCATAATGAGCTTATTGAGCATTCAAAGGTATATAAAAATTTGATTGAAAAAACAAAATTGGCGGAAGCATTTAATTATTAGGGGAAGATATGAAAGATAAAAGCTGAAAATCAAGGGTTTAGTTACTGTAGGTGTATTTGCAGTCATTACTTTTGATATGGAATTCTTAAATAATGTTACTGATTAAAACTTTTGATTGAAGGAGTTTAAAATCTATAAATAATATAAACTATTTATAAATAAAGCATCTAATACAAGTATATACAAGTATATTTAGAAAACTTCATTTTTAATTAATATTATTTATAGACAAATAATCATAATTTACACCAATGTATTGTGTTATAATCGAAATAGATTATAATACTGAGAGGTATTTATGGAGCGTTTCAAGAAGATTTATAAACAGGGAGTACTTGAAGTAGTGGAAATATGGGTTGATACGGAAACAGGGGTAAACTATATTTTCCATAGATATGGAGATGCTGCAGGCTTTACTCCGCTACTTGATAAAGACGGGAAGCCTATATTAACACCTCAATAAAATTTAACATCAAATTACCTTGTGAAGGGAGTGTTGCAAAATATATTTTTATGATTTTGTTACACTCTCTTTTAAAATTTCGTTTACATACTGTATGTTGTCTTACAGAATAATGTCTAATAATTATGGAGAATTTCTTTTATCCTTTAATCATAATCCTAATCTGTCGGCGGCAATTGAAGGGTATAAGCCAAATATAAAAATATGTGAGGAAAGATTATTGCCATAAGGAAAGATGAGATAGATTTAAAAGTTAAGCAGTTACAAATTTTTATTAAATTGTGGCTGTTTTCCCTGTTTTGACCTTGATATTTTGTAATAGATATTATATGTTTAATATCGGATATAATATTAGTAAAGTGCATAAGAATCGGAAATAAATGTAAATCCGGTTTGAAGCAATGAAGCGATAATGGAGGTAATGGGGATGGAAACAGTCTCTGTAAATGACTTGAAAACTTCTGTAGAAGTTAAATCTTGTGGTGATATTTTACCAAGTAAGGGAACAAATATCAGAAGCCCTTATGAGCATCAAAAAAAGGCAATGGAAGCTTTGGATAAGATTAATAAGGAAGAATCTTATAGTACGCTGGTAGTTTTGCCGACAGGAGGCGGAAAGACTTATACAGCTTCTATGTGGCTTTTAAAAAACGCAATTGATAAGAAAAAGAAAATTCTTTGGATAGCACATAGACAGATGCTACTTGATCAGGCTGCGGAGTCATTTCAAAAGTTTGCTTATACGGAAGTTGTACCACATATTTCTTCTTTCAGATTCAGAATTGTGTCAGGTGCATCAAGTCATGACAGAACAATAGACATCAAAGCGGATGATAATTTATTGATTATAAGTAAGGACAGCATAGGCAGAAATATTGAAAGACTTGATAAGTGGCTTGAAGGAGAGAAGGAACTGTATTTGGTTGTAGATGAAGCACATCATTCAACTGCAAAAACCTATAGAAAAGTTATCAACTATGTAAAAGAAAAAGTTCCGAATTTAAAGTTAATAGGTCTGACAGCAACACCATTTCGAACAGCTGAGGAGGAGCAGGGACTTTTGGGTAAAATTTACTCTGACGGTGTTTGTGAAGGGCAGGTTGTACGTGGAGATATAGGAATAACATATCAAATAGGACTAAAAGAACTTATAAACAGACAGATTCTTTCAAAGCCTATTTTTGAAAGCTACTTTACTGAAGAAAACTATGGAGATTCTCTGGGACTTGAGTCATGGGAAAGGATTCAATATCTTGATAATTTGCCGGAGGGTATTGCGAGTCAGATGGCGGAGAGTGCCGCACGTAATAAACTAATTGTTGAAACATATAAAGAAAAACAGGATGAATATGGTCAGACAATTGTATTTGCGGTCAATGTTATACATGCTATTCAGCTTAGTGCACTATTTAATAAAGCAGGAATTAAGTCTGATTTTATTGTATCTGATATCAGAGACGGTGTTACAGGAGTGACTGTAAGCAGAGAGGATAATGAGAGAAAACTTGAAGCTTACAGAAACGGTGAATTGCAAGTACTTGTTAATGTAAATATATTGACTGAGGGTGTGGATTTACCAAAGACAAAAACAGTATTTTTGGCAAGACCCACAGTTTCATCTATTTTGATGACACAAATGGTGGGTAGAGCATTGCGAGGAACAGCTGCCGGGGGCACATCAAGTGCATATATTGTTTCATTTATAGATCATTGGAATGAATATATTGCGTGGGTGAATCCGGAGAGCTTATTTGCAGGAGATAATGAATTTCAGGATAGTGATGATTCCGAGCGCATCAAAAGAGATATTCAACTGATTGCAATCTCAAAGATTGAGGAGTTTGCAAGAATACTTGATAATTCGGTAGATACAATAGATTTGGAAAGAGTTGCTTTTGAAAAAAGAATTCCTATAGGAATGTACGCATTTAATTATCTGGAAGAAAACGGAATGGATCATTCATATCAGGTAATGGTATATGACAGCACACAGGAAGCTTATAAGAATCTTATGGATTCACTTCCTTCATTGTTCAAGTCATTTGATGTAACAGAGGAGTATTTGACAAAGGAACAGCTTGAGGAAATGGAGGAACAGTGCAGGGATTCATTCTTCTGTGGTGAAATGATACCACCATATGAGAGCAGAGATGTTATAAATATTATAAAATACTATGCACAATATGAGGAAGCACCAAGATTCTATACATTTGAAGAGGTTGATAGAAATAAGCTTGATATATCAAAGATTGCAAAGCATATTTGGGAAGAAGATATGGGCGAACGTAAAAAGGCTGCATATATTGATGAACTGTGGGATTCCGGTGATGACAATATGCTTAGACTGTTCTTTGGCAGAAAGATATATTTTAGAAGACAGCTTGATATTGAGTTGATAAAAATATCAGATCCGAGTATATATGGTGGTGAAAAAGAACCAATAGTAGGTTATGGTTCTAAGGAGCTGGAAGATTTACCACTACATAGAATCGGTGAGATTTATCCTGATTATGAAAAATATTTAAGAGATGAAACTTTTAAAAAGTATACAGATGAAGCCGGCAATTATCACTGTGCCTGTTGCGGATTTACAGATAGATCAAGGGCTTCATTTCATGTAGATCACATTATTGCTATGAATAATGGCGGTAAATCTGTTGTGGAGAATTTACAGATTCTTTGTCGCAGTTGTAATTATAGGAAGAGTGACAAATAATGTATGGATTGTTTTATTCAGCAATTGATATTGCATCTATTTTGCAGGATTTGAAGCTTGGATGTAGAGAGGAAAGTAAAATTCTTGATCTGATATGGGAAAATGAAAAGGCATTTCTTTCTAAACAATACAGAGATAATAAGAGAAAATTTCTGTTAGATGTATATCATTGGGAGCATTATATATTGGATAAGGATGCAATTGATGAAGAACTTGTTGCTATACAGAGAGATTTGAAGCATTCGGATAGAACATTGCAATTAGATCAGTTAAGCGGTTATTTTTCTGACTTTGATATTTTCTTTAAAAGTTGTCGTATAAAAATATTATATGGCGAAATAAATTATGTGAGTATAAAGCTTAGAGTACTATTAGAAAGGTATGGATATAAGCGTAGGTCATCATTGATTGTCCAATATATAAAACATTGTCTTCTATTCTACAAGTTGAAAATTACTCTGTTTGGAGGATATTCTTGCGATATAGAAACAGTAGACCTTGATGAAATTTTAATGTTTAGAGTAATAAGTTAGTGTATTTAAATAACAAGCAGTCACAAATTTTATTAATTTGTGGCTGTTTTGTTATTATAGGGGAGTAATAAGAAAATTATTTTCTTCCTATAAATCCTGTAACATAGACAAATAAGGTGACATAATTACACCTAATTATTACAAATACTTATATTGATTACGATGGTTTGGAATTATTATTCAAATAAGCAAATATACAGACTTGAACTGACAAAAATTTTAAAAAGCTATATAATAAAGCCATAGAATATACTGTTAAATATTATAAACGGAAAGGAAATATTAAATGAACTTAACTGAATATATAAAAGAGAATATGGTTTTAATCCCCAAAGGGCAGGAATTAATAAGAGACTTTATCGATCCTGTCAAATGGTTAAGTTCCGATTATAAAATGTCCGCCCCGGGGACAAGGAAGGCTAAAAATACAAGGGAAGAATTACTGTATGTTTCATCCTTTTTAATGCTGAAAACACCTGTAACCAATGAATTGCATAGCTATGTAACCGGCATTGATTGTGATGCCAAAATAAAGGATTTTCCGGTGGTTAATGTAAGCTGGGTGGAAGCAATAGAATTTTGCAACAGACTTTCAAAAAAGCTTGGATTAGAAAAATGTTATATTTTAAATTCTGCTTCAGAAAAAACCACAGTCGACTATTCAAAAAACGGATTCAGATTGCCAACAGATGCAGAATGGCAATATGCTTGCAGAGGAAATAAAAAGGGATATAGATATGGAGATATTGAAGAGATTGCTTGGTATGATAAAAACTCAGATAAAAGATTGCAGGAAGTTAAAATGATGAAGGAAAATAGTTTTGGACTTTTTGATATGATTGGAAATGTTTGGGAATGGTGCTTTGATCTTTATGATGAAAAAAGATATGGAAACTATCGTATATTCAGAGGTGGTAGTTTTGCAAGTGAAGAAAGAGCCTGTGGTGCCACTTCAAGAAGGAAGAGTTTTCCGGAATTTAAAATTGATGATTTAGGCTTTAGAATAGCAAAAAACAATTTGGACGGAGTGAAATAAGGTAAAGTATAAAAGATAAAATGTTTAAATTATGGAGGGGATTTATGGATACCGGCAAAGAGTTAAAAAACATTATTAAAAATCAAAGAGATTTCTTTAATACTAATACAACCAAATCGGTGGAATACAGATTACAAATGCTGCAAAGATTAAAAAAGATTATCAATGCTAATGAAGAAAAGATTTTATCAGCATTATATAATGATCTTTCAAAGTCAAAATCAGAGGCATATATGAGTGAAGTTGCAATGGTATATGCTGAGTTGGATGAGGCATTAAAAAAAGTGAGAGAATGGAGCAGACCTCAGAGGGCAAGGGGAACTATAGGTACATTTCCTGCCAAGAATTATGTGTTTTCAGAGCCTTATGGTATAGTACTTATTATGTCGCCTTGGAATTACCCCTTTAATTTGGCAATAGCCCCTCTTATAGCGGCGATAGCAGCCGGAAATTGTGCAGTAATAAAATGCTCTAAGGAAAGTAAATATACCTCCAATCTGATTAAAGAAATCATCAATAAAACATTTGATAAGAACTATGTATATTGTGTAGAGCCTGATATTGATTATAATGATATGCTTTCTCAAAGGTATGATTATATATTTTTTACAGGAAGTTCACGAGTTGGCAAGATTATAATGAATGTCGCAAGCAAGAATCTTACTCCGGTTTCTTTGGAACTTGGGGGTAAATGCCCCTGCATTGTAGATGAATCGGCAAATATTCGTGTTGCAGCAAAGCGTATAGTATGGGGTAAACTCCTTAATGCAGGACAGACCTGTGTATCGGTGGATTATGTGGCGGTACATAGCAGTGTAAAAGAAAAGCTTATCAGATATATACTAAAAGAGATAAAGTTAAGATACAAGGATGCATTAAATAGTAATACATATCCAAGAATAATAAACGAACATCATTATAAAAGGCTGTTAAATCTGATAAAAGTAGAGGAGAATATAATTGGAGGCAGGGCTGACGAGTTTAGTCGAAAGATTGAGCCGACCGTTTTACCGGAAGCGGATTTTGAAGATGAGATTATGAAAGAAGAGATATTCGGACCGGTCCTTCCGATAATAGAATATGATGATATAAAAAAGCTTATAAGAATAATCAAAGAGCGAGAGAAGCCCTTGGCATGCTATGTATTTACAAAATACGAAAAAACGGCAAGACATATAATTAAGAGTATTTCCTATGGTGGCGGATGTGTGAATGATGTTGTTATTCAGGTATCCAATCATTATATGCCTTTTGGAGGTGTGGGTAATAGCGGAATAGGCTCATATCATGGCAAGTACGGTTTTGATACATTCAGTCATAAAAAGAGTGTAGTATGGAATGAAACAATGCTTGATTTACCTATACGATATGCACCTTTTAATTTGCTAAAGTTTAGAATGTTAAAATATATTCTGACAAAATTTAGGTAAAATTATATGTGAAAGTAGGATAATCATTTAAAAAGTCATATTTTTTTGATATAGTATAGTGTGTTTTTGCTTGAGAGATTTTAGCCGATAAGAAGTTGTCACACATGTTATGTAGGATCCTACCGGAGTTTTATGTGATCCACATGGG
>ERZ772960.3637-NODE-3637-length-10279-cov-4.323161_pt1 | contig 10279 bp, 7 predicted proteins | sample MGYA00580678_ERZ772960 | MGnify/ENA primary metagenome ERZ772960 (study PRJEB29015, sample SAMEA2737930) | human oral metagenome | biome: human oral; feature: human-associated habitat; material: dental | place: China | collected 2059 ...
TCCGGGGACGGCGGTTCGCGCAGCGGAGAGCTCCCTTTGTAGACGAGCTCGGCGGCCGCCTGGCAGGAGTCGAGCTCCCGCAGCGAGCGCACAGTCGCCTCCGCCCCGTCGACGCGGACGAAGGACGTGCCGTCCACGGCGTAGGAGGCGAGGAAGCCGTCGGAAGCGGGGGCCAGGGCCTGAAGGGCCATGGCGTGGACGTGTTCGAGGCGCGCCGCGGCGGTCCCCTCGACCTGGGCGAGATCGTCGCAGTACAGGACGATGACGGCCTTGGTCACGCGATGGTGGCCGACGACCTCGGCTATGAAGCGTGCGTGGTCCTCGCCGACCGATTCGGCGGCGCAGTCGACGACCACGACCGGTCCCATGCAGGCGCGCCGGCCCGACGCGTCGACGACGCGCTGGTCCAGGCCGCACAGAACGAGCTGCCGGGCGGGACGGTAACCGACGATGTGCGGGACGAGGACGAGGGTCTCCTCGGGCGAACGGAGTGCGATCATGGTCGAAGTCTCGCCGGATGCCGCAGGAGGAAGGGCTCCGATCCGGCTCGATGTGCGCCCGGCCGACGCGGACGGCGACTGTGGACCGGTTCCGCTCACTCGGTTCGCCGCCCCGGCCGCCCGGTTCCGGCCATCTCAACCGGCCGATCCAGCCCGATCCGGTCATCCGATCCGCCCGCCCGCCGTGTGGGCCTCGCCGCCTCCGGCTACGCTTGGACCATGGCCAGCCCCACCCTCGCCTCCATCCGAGCCGACGTGTCGAGTGCCGCGTACGGCTATCTCCGACGCTGCTCCTGGATGGCCGACCTTCCGGGGGACGCCCCCCTCCTCGAGGAGTTCGCGGCCCCCGCGCTCGCCCTGATGGAGTCGGGCAAACGCACCCGCGCGGCCCTCCTGGCCGCGGCGTACCTCTCGGCGGGAGCCGGGGACATCGCCCCCGCGATCCACGCCGGCGCGGCCGTCGAGCTCTACCAGGCGTCGGCCCTCGTCCACGACGACGTCATCGACCACGCGCAGATCCGCCGGGGAGTGCCGACCGGCCACGTCGCCTTCGCCCAGGCGCACCGCAAAGCGGGCTGGCTCGGCGACGAGGCGGACTTCGGCGCCGCCGGGGCGATCCTCCTGGGGGACCTCCTCCTGTCGCTGTCGACGGAGGCCTGCGTGCGCGCGTGCGGCCTGGCCCCGGGCGGCGGGCGGCGGGCGCTCGCCGACTTCGCCAGGATGACGGGGGAGGTCGCTTTCGGGCAGTACCTCGACGTCCGGGCGGGGCGCGTCCCGGACCAGGACGACCCCGTTCGCGCCGCCATGAACGTCATCGTCCACAAGAGCGCCCGGTACTCCGTCGTCTACCCCCTGACGATCGGCGCGCGGCTGGGCGGAGCCGACGCGGCGCTCGTCCGCCTGCTGGCCGGCATCGGGCGTCCCCTGGGAATCGCCTACCAGCTCCGCGACGACGACCTCGGAGTCTTCGGCGACGCCGAGGTGACCGGCAAGCCTCTGTGCGGGGACGTCGCAGAGGGGAAGCGGACGGTCCTGCTGGCCTTGACGGGCCGGTGTGCGAGTCCGGCGGACGCCGACTGGCTACGCTCGCGCCTGGGGGGCGCCGTCACCGAGGAGGACGCCGAGCGGATCCGCGACATCGTCGCCTCCAGCGGGGCCCGCTCGCGACACGAGGCCCTCATCGCCGTGCATCAGGACGAGGCGCGCTCCGCCTGGGAGAGGCTCGCCGGCTCCGGCCGGGCGAGCTCGGAGGGAATCGACCTCCTCGGCCAGCTCCTGGGCGAGCTGGCGAGTCGGACGAACTGAGGGGTCGGCGGCCGGACGTCGCCGGCGGACTGCGGGCCCGATGCGAGGCCCGGGTCCGCACCGCGCGGACCGGCTAGAAGGCGAGCGTGCAGGCCACCGTCCTGACCGCATGGACGCGGCCGGAGCGCAGGGCGTCGATGGGACGCCCGCCGAGTTCGGGCACGTCGCCCGTGAGCCACGACCACGCCTCCTCGTCGTCGTAGCCCGCGTCCGCGAGCGTGATGAGCGTGCCCCGCAGCGACGGCAGCACGCGCGCGGCCCCCTCCCCGTCGACGAAGGCGAGGGCGGGGATCGCCAGGGCGCCGCCTCCGCCGCGCCGCAGAGCGATGAGGCTGCGGTCGGCGAGCATGGAGCGGACGTCGCGTTGGGTCACGCCGAGCAGCTCCGCGGCTTGGGGGACGGACAGCCAGGATTCAGGCGAAACGGTCACTCGCACAGACTAGCCGAGAACGGCCGGGCCTGCGGGCCGCCGTGCCGTGTGTCGCACTCGTCCGGAAAACGTGTGGCGCGCCGGCCCGGAACGCGCTATTGTCACATGTGGCACATCGTTCACGGGATCATCACGATTCTCATCGATAACTCGTTACACAGACGGGAGACCTGGAGGCACCTCATGTCCATGCGCACGTATGTGACACGCACATCGACCGCTCTCGCCACGGCGACCGCAGCCCTCGGCGTCCTCACCCCGACTTCCCACGCCGGGTCACAGGCCAAGGCCTCGTCCGAACCCGCGGCGCACGAACGCCCGGCCCTCGCCGTGGTCTCGGGTCCCGCGGCCGTGCCGGTCACGCTCGCGGCCGTGGGAGAGTCGACGGCAGGCTCTCTCGCCCTCGTGCCGGCGGCCTCGCAGGGATCGGTCCACGTCGTGGCCGGCGGGGAGACGCTGTCGGGGATCGCCCGCCGCCACTCGACGACCGCCTCGGCGCTCGCCTCCGCCAACGGCATCGCGGACCCCGACCGCATCTTCCCCGGCCAGCGGCTGACGATCCCCACGGCTGTCAAGGCCTCGGCCTCGGTCCCCTCCGATCCGGTGCCCAAGACCTTCCTCCACTACACGTATTCGGACGAGGTGAACGCCGCGGCGAACCGGAACCGGGCCTCCTTGGAAGGCGTCTCGACGCCCTCGGCGGCGAAGATGCGCGAAATCGTGCGCGAGGCGGCGGCGAAGATGGGAGTCGACCCCCGGCTCGCCCTTGCCCACGCCTCCGTCGAATCGGACTTCGACATGCGCACGGTCTCCCCCGCCAACGCCGTGGGGGTCATGCAGGTCATCCCGTCCTCGGGCGAGTGGGCCTCGCGCATGGTCGGGCGCCAGCTCAACCTGCTCGATCCGCAGGACAACGCGGTGGCGGGCGTGGCGATCATCCGCTACCTGCAGAAGAACGCCGACGACATGGACCAGGGCATAGCCGGCTACTACCAGGGCCTGGGAGGCGTCAAGAAAACCGGGATGCGCCCCGACACCCAGAAGTACGTCGCGAAGGTCCGCGCCGCCATGGCCCAGTTCTGAGCCCTCCGGGGACCGGTCCGCGCGGGGCGGCTCCTGTAACCGAGGTGGCCGTGCTTTTAGTACTCTTAACCCGTGGTATCGGACTCGCTCCTAGGAGCCGTCGTCGACGGACGCTACGTCATCGCCAGGCGCATCGCGCGCGGCGGAATGGCGACGGTCTATCGCGCCCGGGACAAGCGCCTCGAACGGGACGTGGCGATCAAGCTCATGCACCGGCATCTGGCCGAGAGCCCTGACTTCACGGCGCGGTTCAATCGCGAGGCCAGGGCGGCGGCGCGGCTGTCCTCGGCCTACGTCGTCACGGTCCACGACCAGGGCGTGTGGGACTCGGGAGACGGGCGCCACGCCTACCTCGTCATGGAGTACGTCCCCGGCCCCGACGTGCGCAGCGAACTGATCCGCACCGGCAGCTTCACCCTCGGCACGGCTCTGGCGATCACCGAGCAGACCCTGCGCGCGCTCAGCAGCGCGCACTCGGCGGGCATCGTCCACCGCGACGTCAAACCCGAGAACGTCATGCTCACCTCGCGGATCCCGCCCGTGTCGATATTCGAGCGGCCTGAGATCCACGCCAAAGTCGCCGACTTCGGACTGGCCCGCGCGGTCACCTCGGTCTCCCCGACGACCGGGCAGGCCATGGGAACCGTGACCTACATGGCCCCCGAAGTCATCACGACCGGCGTCGCCGAGGCCCCGGCAGACGTCTACGCGGTGGGCATCATGCTCTACGAGTTCCTCACGGGCGAGCTCCCCTTCCAGGCCGAGACCCCCATCGCCACGGCGTACATGCACATCAACGAGCCCATGCCGCACGTCGCGGAGCAGGCCGACTGGATCCCCGCGTCCCTCGACTCCTTCATCGCGCTGCTGACGGCCAAGGACGCCTCGCAGCGGCCGGCCAACGGCGAGGAGGCGCTCCGCGAACTCCTCGCCATCACCCGGTCGATCCCCGAGGAGGACCTCATCCGGCGCATCCCCGTCATCCCGGCGCCCCAGTCCGACGGCGAGGACGACGACGGCGAGGACGACGCCCCGCCCGATCCGAAGCCCCTCCCGGCCGCCCCCACGACGACGATGCCCATGCCCGGTCCCGTCCCCCCGGACGGCGCGGCACCGGCCGCCGAGCCGATCCCGCCCGGCGGCGCAGACGACGGGAACGGGGCACGCCGCCTGCGGCGGCGACGGACCGACCTGCACCACGAGACCCCGGAGCTGCCGGGCAGGAGACGGCGGCAGGGCCGCAGGGCGTGGGCGGCCCTGGCGATCCTGCTGGCGGTCGCCCTGACCGCCGTGCTGTGGTACTTCCGCGCCGGGCCGGGCAAGCGGGTCACAATCCCGGCGGTGGCGGGGCAGACTTACGAGCAGGCCCTCAGCTCCCTCCGCGAGGAGGGGCTGACCGCCAGGCGCCGCAACGTCTATTCGGACACCGTGCCGTCCGGGTCCGTCGTCTCCACCGATCCGGGCGGGGGCGGAAGGGTCCATCCGAGCAGGGTCGTGACCGTCACGGTCTCCCGCGGCGTCGAACAGGTGACCGTCCCCGATCTGTCGGGGCTGTCCGCACAGGAGGCCAGGCGGAGGCTCGGCTCGGCCCGTCTCGTCTACAGGGAGGCCGCCGTCTACTCGGAGTCGGTGGACGAGGGCAGGGTCGTCTCGCAGTCGGTGGCCGCCGACACGGCGGTCAACCACGATTCGGCGGTCACCGTGACGATATCCAAGGGCCGCCAGCCGATCAGGGTCCCCAACGTCGTCGGCAAGTCCGAAGCCGACGCGAACAACGCCATAAGGAAGGCCGGGCTGACGGTCTCCCGCCAGGAGGAGCACTCGGACACCGTCGCCCAGGGAGTCGTCATCTCCCAGGACCCGAGCAAGGGGACCGTCCACCGGGGCGACTCGGTGACGGTAGTCGTCTCCCAGGGCCCGGAGCTCGTCGACGTCCCCAACGTCGTCGACATGCGCCGCGAAGAGGCCACGACGACGCTGCAGAACGCGGGCTTCCAGGTGCAGGCCGACAACGTCTTCGGCGGCTACTTCGGGATCGTCCGCTCCCAGAGCCCCGCGGCCGGGACGAAGGCCCGTAAGGGGACGGGCGTGAAGATCGCGGTCTTCTAGGGCCGCGTCCCCGCACAGGGCGGGCTGATCATGCGCGACACATCGAGGTCGGGCCGCGCCTCCGGGCGCACGCGACGGTGCGGGCACGGATCGAACGGCTCGAACTCCGGCCGGCAGACCCGGCGGGCCGGCTACAGATGGACGTCGCGCAGCATCTCGGAGACGAGGAAGGCCATCTCCAAGGACTGCTGGTGGTTCAGACGCGGGTCGACGAGCGTCTCGTAGCGGGCGGGCAGGGTGTCCTCGACGATCTCCTCCGAGCCGCCGAGCACTTCGGTGACGTCGTCCCCGGTGAGCTCGACGTGGATGCCGCCGGGCTTGGTGCCCAGCGATTCGTGGACCGAGAAGAAGCCCCTGATCTCGGCGAGGATGTCGGCCAGGCGCCTGGTCTTCATCCCGTTGGAGGCGCTGATGGTGTTGCCGTGCATGGGGTCGGTCACCCACGTGACCGGGCGGCCGTCGTCGCGGACGGCCTCGACGAGGGCGGGCAGGCGCTCTTGGACCGTCGAGGCCCCCATGCGGGCGATGAGGGTCAGCCGTCCGGGCGTCCCCTCGGGATTGAGCCTGTCGACGAGGGCGAGGACGTCGGCGGGCCGGGCGGAGGGGCCGAGTTTGACGCCGATCGGGTTGCGGACGCGGCTGAGCAGCTCGACGTGCGCGCCGTCGACGTCGCGCGTGCGCTCGCCGATCCACAGGAAGTGCGCCGAGCAGTCGTAGGGCTGTCCCGTCCGCGAGTCGACGCGGGTCAGGGCCTCCTCGTAGGGGAGGATGAGGGCCTCGTGGGAGGCGTAGAGGTCCACCGTGCGCAGGGATTCGTGGTTGACGCCCGCCGCGAGCATGAACCGCATCGCCCGGTCGATCTCCGTCGCGACCGTCTCGTAGCGTGCGTAGGCCGGATTGGCCATGAACCCCTTGTTCCACTCGTGGACCTTGTCGAGGTCGGCGAAGCCCCCCGTGGTGAAGGCTCGGATGAGGTTCAGCGTGGCCGCCGAGCGCTGATAGGCCTCGACGAGACGACGCGGGTCGGGCGTGCGGGACGGGCGGGAGAACTCGTGTCCGTTGACGGCGTCGCCGAAGTAGGAGGGGAGCGTGGTCCCGTCGCGGGTCTCCGTCGGGGCCGACCGGGGCTTGGAGTACTGGCCGGCCATGCGCCCGATCTTGACGACGGGGACCGACGCCCCGTACGTGAGGATGACGGCCATCTGGAGGATGGTGCGGATCTTGGCCCTGATGTGGGAGGCGGTCGCCTCCTCGAAGGACTCGGCGCAGTCCCCGCCCATGAGGACGAAGGCCTCACCCCGCGACGCGGCGGCCATCTCCCGCTGGAGCCGGTCCGCCTCGCCGGCGAACACCAGCGGGGGCAGAGTCCGCAGATACGCGACAGTCGCCTCCAGATCGCCCGCGTCCGGCCAGTCCGGCTGGTGTCCGGCCGGACGGTCCCTCCAGGCTCTGACGGAGGTCGCGTTCGCATCGTCTGCGTCGGTGAACATGACGACGATTCTAGTCCGGTCCGCCCGGCTCCGGCGGTCGCCGGCCGCGGGCGTCGGGCAGCCCGCGTCGCCCGTCAGCGAACCTCGAACTTCTGGCCGATGGCGCCCATGAGGTTGGCGAACCACCGCTGGGAGACGTCGAAGGCCTTGTGGCCCTTGATGCGCGGGAAGGCGATGCACGAGAGCTCGTCGCCGTTCTCCTCGTCCTGGCCGATCACGCCGGACGTGCCCTCCAGGGCGCAGTCGACGGCCATGTCCACCATCGAGCCGATGAGGGCCAGGTCGTCCGCGTTCGAATGCCAGGCGCGCGAGTAGTAGCCCGACTTCTGCACCATGACCTTCTCCGCGCCGATGCGCTCGGCGAACTGCTTGGCGAACCACTGGCCGGGATTGACGGTGTCGAGCTTGACGTGGCCGAAGGGGTCGCGCTCGACCTCCTCGCCCGCGGCCTCCTTCTCGGCGACGATCTCGTCGACCCCGGCGCCCTCGGAGAGGAAGATGTTGACGTTGCCGATCTCGTCCATGATGCCGCGCAGCCGCTTGGCCTCCCCGTCGATGTCGATGGACAGCTCGGGCAGGTAGACGGCGTGGACGTCCCACCGTTCCTTGGACAGGCCGAGGGCGGGCGCCCACTCCTGCTCGACGACCCACGCGTGGTAGTACTGGGCGGACTGGGCGGTCAGGTAACCGCAGTTGCGGCCCATGACCTCGTGGACGATGAGCATCCGGGGGTTGGACCGGTGCTCGCCGATGACGTGCTGGGCGAATCCCGAGGCCTCCTCGGCCGCGGTCCAAGCGCCCAGGGACTGGCGGATGGGAACGATGTCGTTGTCGATCGTCTTGGGGAGCCCCACGACCGTCAAGTCGTAGTCGTGCTCCTTGAGGTAGGCCGCGAGGTCGGCGGCCGTCGTGTTGGTGTCGTCGCCGCCGATCGTGTGGAGCACGTCCACGCCGTCGGCGCGCAGGCGCTCGGCTGCGACCTCGAGGGGATCCTCGCCTTCCTTGACCAGGCCGCGCTCCACGAGGTTCTTCGCGTTCGTCAGCTTGACGCGGGAGTTGCCGATCGGCGATCCGCCGAAGCGGGAGAGGATGTGGGCGCTGCGGCGCGCCTCCTCGCCGACGACGACGTAGTTGCCGGTCAGGAGGCCGTGGTATCCGTACTGGTAGGCGATGATCTCGATGTCGGGGGCGATCTCGGTGTAGCGCTGGATGAGCCCTCCCACGGCGGAGGACAGGCAGGGGGCGAAACCGCCGGCAGTGAGCAGGGCGACGCGACGAACCGTCATGATGGAACCTTCCTAAAGATCTTCTTCTCGGCGCGCGGGGACGACGCCGTCGGGCACATATGCACCGCTGCGTTCCATTCTACCCGCGACTATGCTGGGAGGTATGACTCGAGACGCGGAAGCTGAAGACTTCGACGAGCGCTGGGAGGAGATCGTCACGGAACTCTCGGATTTGGACGGCCTGGAGCTCGCCGACGCCTCCGAGTTCGACCTCGACGGCCTCGGCGGGGGCAGGGCGGGCGACGCCGAGGCGGGCGGCCTCCGGGAGCCCGGAGAGTGGGAGGAGGGCGCCGGGGACGACGTCGAGACCGTGGCGAGTCTGTCCGGCGGGCCCCGCGACTGGAGCCCCGCCGAGGAGGACGAGGAGGACGTCGTGCTCGTCCCCGTCGATCCCGACGACGCAGCGCCCGCTTCGCCGCGCACGAGGCTCCTGTGGCTGGCCGCGGCGATCAGCGTCCTGGTCTCGACCCTGGTCGCGCTGGGCGCGGTCTCCGGCGGCTCCTCCACCGCCCTGGGGGCGGGCGCGCTGGGGTTCGCCCTAGCCGCCATCGCCGCGTTCTCCTCGTCTCCGCGCGCCGAGGACGTCGATCCCTTCGACGACGGCGCCCGGCTGTGAGGCCTGCGGCGAATCGGAAGGCGTCGGAACCGCCGGATACGCTGGACGCGTGGCAGACGACGATCCTCTCGGCGCGCGGGTCGGCCGCGCGTCGACGCGCGGCGCCCAGCTCGCCTTCGACGATCTGGGCGTGCCCCTCGAGGAAGCGTCCTTCGTCGTCGTCGACTTGGAGACGACCGGCGGCAGGCCCGCGCCCAACTCGATAGCGGATATCGGCGCGGTCAGGGTGCGCGGAGGCGAGACGCTCGGCGAGTTCGCGACCCTCGTCGACCCGGGCGAGCCCATCCCCGCCTTCATCACGGCTCTGACGGGCATCACCACCGCCATGGCGCTCTCGGCGCCCCGAATCGGCGAGGTCCTCCCCTCCTTCATGGAGTTCCTCGGGCCCGGCCCCGACACGGTCCTCGTGGCCCACAACGCGGCCTTCGACGTCGGCCACCTCAGGGCGGCCTGCGCCGGGCTCGGCATGGCCTGGCCGAAGGTCCGCGTGCTCGACACCGTCAAGCTCGCCCGCAGGGTCTTCACCCGCGACGAGGCGCCGAACGTCAAGCTCTCGACTCTCGCCCGCGTCTGCCGGGCCACGGTCAGCCCCACCCACCGGGCGCTCGACGACGCCCGGGCCACCGTCGACGTCCTGCACGCCATGCTCGCACGGCTCGGCCCGCTGGGCGTCACCCACTTGGAGGATCTGGCCTCGGCCGCCGACCCCGTTCCCGCCCGCCGCCGGGGGAAGGCGCACTTGGCCGAGGGGCTGCCGCACTCCCCCGGCGTCTACCGGTTCATCGGCCCCGCGGGGGACGTCCTGTACGTCGGCACGTCCGCGAACGTCCACAGGCGCGTCCGCCAGTACTTTACCGCCGCGGAAACCCGCAGGCGGATCGCCGAGATGGTGGATCTGGCCGTGAGGGTCGAGGCGAAGCCGACGGCCACCGTCCTGGAGGCCGGAGTCCTCGAGCTGCGCGACATCGCCCGGCTCGACCCTCCGTACAATCGCCGGTCCAGGCGGCCCGACCGCCTGCCGTGGCTGGTCCTGACCGAGGAGGCCCATCCGCGGCTGTCGATCACGCGCGCGGTCCCCCTCGACCGGGTCGCCGACGCCCTGGGCCCCTTCCCTTCCCAGGCCCAGGCCCGCAAGGCCGCTCGGCTCGTCGCCGACGACTGCCGGCTGCGCACCTGCACCGCGCGGCTCCCCGCGATCCCGCGCGCCCGGGCCCGCGCCTGCCACCTGTGCGAGCTGGGACGATGCTCGGCGCCGTGCGTGGACGCGGAGGGGGCCCGGCGGGCGCCGCAGGACGCGGCGGCGATCCTCGCGGGGGCCTGCGACGGCCTGTGGAAGCGCCAGACGGCGCGGCTGGCGGCGCTGGCCGAGCTGGAGCGCTTCGAGCAGGCGGGCGCGCAGCGCGACAGGCTGGGAGCCGTCCTGGCGGCCCAGCGCCGCAAGGAGAGGCTCCTGCCCCTCC
>ERZ772960.3638-NODE-3638-length-10278-cov-14.275457_pt1 | contig 10278 bp, 7 predicted proteins | sample MGYA00580678_ERZ772960 | MGnify/ENA primary metagenome ERZ772960 (study PRJEB29015, sample SAMEA2737930) | human oral metagenome | biome: human oral; feature: human-associated habitat; material: dental | place: China | collected 2059 ...
GGCGCGTCCGTCATACATTGCCGAAAAAGGTATCCTGCTCCGCGATGAACAACTGCTGCGGGAAGTATTGGATGCCCTCGACCCCGTATGGGAGAAAGAACTGCGGGAACAAGCTGCCGCGGCGCTGATACTCTGCACGAGAAACACCGAACTGAAAACGGCGCTCTATCAAGAGCTGCTGCAAAGCAATCCCGCTTGCTTTCCGGAACATTGGATACGGTTGCCTGTTACGCTGACCTGTACCGGTGCAGACGAACGGCTCGGCAAACGAACCGAGAAACGCATCGCCGCTGCTTTAAACAAATCGTTATTTACGGTTTCCGCACACGCGCCGTTTTCCATCACGGCAGTATGTACCGAAAGCAGCATCCGGCTCAGCCTTATCGGCCAAGACGGCAGTATCTATTTCCGCTATGAACATCCTGCTCCCGTTGCCGATAAACATGAGGCAGCAGCCTGCGTCAACCGTTTCGCTGCGCAGTTGTTTAGAGTTGCGGTGAGGTAGGCGGCGTATTCCGCTATTTCAACCGGAACATGAGGGTTTTCCCCCGAATCATAACCAGTGAGATGTCTTCCATGCCGGAAATACTTTCGGACACCGAATAGACGACAGTTTCCATATCTTCAACTCTGCCGAAATATTGTACGGCATATTTTGTTTGAGCGGCAGACTGGTGCATTACCCGTATCGATTCGACTTTGCTTTGTAATTCACTCCGGAACTTACTCATCAGCCTGCTGTCGGCGGTATTGTTAATGGTAATTTCATACCGAATGCCTTGTGCATAATCCCGCACTAATGCTTTTTTAGCTTGATCGACGGCAACTCCCATTGCCTTAAACACCGTTGACTTTATTGCATTCTGCGCTGCAGCTTCAGCGCTTGCGCGGTTAAAGGTTTTAGGACTGCTATAGGGAACAGCACCGAGCAATTCTCCCGTAGTTGGATTGTACATTTTTAAGTTGACTTCCGCTTGACCGTAGTATCCCCCTGTTTCTCGTCCGCCCTGTACGAAACCGTCAACTTCAATATAGACATCAGCGCCGAGTTTTTGCGCTATCCACTGCACTACGGAAATGTCCGCAGTCTCCGGTTCTTGAGCAAACAGCGATGTGCTGTCTGTTTTTAACGCTTCTACCGCGGTATAATCGACTGCACGGTATCCGTTGTCAAGCAAGTATTTATTCGCCATGTTAACGGCGGATTTGGAGAATGCACTCCCTTCTTTTGCCTTCTGATTCGGCACAACCATATACAACATACTGTCGATATACTCTGAAATAAATCCTACGTTGTTTCCTTGCAATGCGCTCTTTGTTTTTGCATCGAGCACTTCGGAAGCCGATTGGATATTTCCGCCCTTTGCAGGATAGGTACCGATCATATCGAGCGCCTGCCGCACTTCTTCCATTTTCACCGGTACGGTAATTTCGCAATAGTAACCGCGGTAGTTTTTTCCGCGCCGTAAAATGCGCATATAATCGGTTTCAAGATACGCATTCGGTTTACCCTCGGCATAAAAAAAACGATGCAGTTTATTCCGGCTCTGCATCTCTTCCGTAGCTCCAATCAAGTCGATGACCGCAAGCTGTAACGTATTTAATTTTGCCTGATTCAGCGCCTCTAAAAACGTATGTCCTTCTCCGGAACCTGAATAATAAGGGTTTGCTCCCGTGTATTGAGGTACTTTCGGTACAACAACGCATGACACTAAAAGCGTCAGCATGAATGCAGAAAAAGCGGTGTATCTTTTCATAGTTTTCTCCATATCTTGAATGAATATCGGATAGTACAAACAGGCGCCGTCCTGCTATCTTTAGAACCGCCCCGTTATTCCGATAAAAGCGTAAAAGTTTACGTGCGAAGATAAAATATCCCATGCATAATTATTAATACTCTTGACTTTCGGATCCGAGAACAGGCTATCGGCATATAATTTGTTTGCAACCTGCCGCGGCGTGAGTAAACTATGCATATAGCCGAATCCGGCGCTGCCGCCTACCGTCCAATTTCGCGAAATAAAATAATCTGCCGATACAAGAAGCCGCCCGCCAAGCTGCGATACCGTAACCGCACCGACTTTTGATTTTGCCGAATCGGTTTGTGCAGAAACTGATGTGCCTGAAAAGCAAAACTGTAATTCCGGTGTAATTTTAAATCGGGATACATAGGCATTATACACCCCAATTCCTAAATATCCGGTTCCGAAAGGCGTCAACTTCATCGGTTTTGCATTGAGTACGGCAGAGTCTCCGACCGGTTGCTGTACGGCATATTCATATCCGAATAATATGCCTAGATGAAAGCCGGCATTGTAGGCGAACCGTATGCCGAACGTAGGTTGAACACGCAGATATTCTTTCGAATTTCTCGTCATTACGCCGGTAACGGGGACGGTTATGCCCGCATAGCCTTGCAGCAGAACATGGGAGTTTAAACGCTCCTTAACCGTATCCCCTTCGACAATCGGCCGGTCGGCATAAATCACCTTTGCAATCGAAAAAGTATCGTGCACTTCCGAAATAATTAAAAGTCCCGTTTCTTTTAAAGATTGTTTTCCGGCGACGGAGATGTTTTTTTGGAGAAGATATTCATCCCCCTTTTTGAGACCGATATCTTTTCCAAACTCAATGGTAACCTCATTGCTGTTCCGATCTACTGCAATTACTCCGCTCGACAAGGCAAATTCCGGTTCAAATTTAACGGCGCCATATACGGCGCTTTCCAACGAATCGATTGTATCGTCAATAGCATCGGAACGCCATGTTGAAATTTCTCTAACATACAGCGGTATAACCCGTTCACCTGCTGAGCCGGAAACGTCGAGGATGGACAGGGCGCCCTCTATTGTGATACTCCAGTATTTTTTGATAACTATTTTATCGTCGAGTTCAATTTCTTCAATTATCAGTTTTTCATCATAGGCAGTAATTCGCGGAGCAAATACAAGGAATGCCCCTGTAAGCCGTTCCCAATCGGTACGGGTAAAAGCTTCTTCGCCCGATAATACGGTTTCCGGAATTTCCAACCGGCGTTCTTTCATCCCTTTGATTTGATCGATAAAGGATGCAACATTGCTTGAGCTGAGGCGATACTGCATACCGATTACGTTAAACCGCTTAAAAGAGGTAACGACCCCGATAATCCGTTGGTCTATTCTGGCTGCTATTTCGGGTGGTACATCACTTGAATGAGATAGCTTAAAAACGGCGATGTCTTTTTTACCGCTCACTGTTTGAGCTGAAAGCGACATTGCTAAGAGTATATATGATAGGGCGAATATGCTTTTTTTAGGACATTTAAGCATAGCCGTATACTAACATAATCGATAATTTTGTGCAAAAGGAGAGCAACCGCCTAAGATGCCGTTTTAGTTGCCCCGAAAAAAATTGGGGCTTTCCTAATAGAGAAGATATTTTTTTCGGACGGCACTGAACCGGTTGCTGTCTTTTTCGATGCGGGCGAAATAGGCTTGTGCGGTTTGTGAAGGATCGGTCAGTTGTGTGCAGCCTGTTAATAAATGGAGACCGCAGTATTTTTTGCCCGCATCGTTTATCGTAAATTCATTGGGGTAGAGGCGTTTGAGCTCGTAGAACATGGCGATGGCCGTTTTAACGGGGGCAAAACTGCGGCGGTCGGTAACGGCAATTTGGATACCGCCACAGAGCTTCCCCGCATAGAGCGAAAGCGACGGGGTAAAAACCGCGGGCAAAAAACGTACCCCCGCCAAACCCAATCGGTTCAGCTGCTCGGCTAGACGATATGCATCGATGTAGGGGGCGCCAAGGTACTGAAACGGCATCGTCGTTCCTCTCCCTACCGAAAGGTTTGTTCCTTCAAACAAACAGACACCGACATATACGAGCGCAGTTTGGGGCGACGGAATATTGGGAGACGGCGGCACCCATATTAAAGGCAATTCGTCAAAGTATGTTTCTCTACTCCAGCCTTCCATTGGAATGACGGTTAAATCGCAGTGGATGCCGTATTCGGTGTTGAACAAAAGTGCGAGTTCTCCGACCGTCATACCGTGCCGCTGCACAATGGGAAAATATCCCGTAAAGGAGCGGTATTCGAGTTCCAGTATATTCCCCTCGACGGCACTGCCGATTGGGTTCGGCCGGTCGAACACGACAAACTTCTTTTTGTGTCGCGCACATTCTTCCATTGCATACGCCATCGTGGAAATATAGGTATAAAAACGGGCGCCGATATCCTGAATATCAAAGCAAAGCACATCGATATCTTTCAGCATTTCCTGCGTCGGGCGCTTGGTATTTCCGTAAAGGCTGTATACCGGAAGTCCCGTTTGCGGGTCGGCGCTGTGTCCGATGGCTGCACCCTCCCGTTCGTTTCCCTGTATGCCGTGTTCGGGCGCAAAAAGCGCTGTAAGCTGTACCGACCTGCTCAACAGCACGGCAGAGGGTATTCCTCCGGAATCGATACCGGTTTGGTTGGTAATCAATCCTATCCGTTTCCCGGTAAAAACGGCGCGATAGTCCGCCAGCCGTTCAATGCCCAATTTCAGCCGGTTCTCCGCGATGGCTTGTCGGCACACAATACAAAGCAGAAAGAACAACACTGCGGCCGTTTTCAGCCGGCATAAGCGAGCTATAGACGTTTTCATAACAGGATATCGTACAGATGCATCTATCATTGGATGTATTATAGAATACTTAAGAATTTTGTAAAGCTATAGCAGAAACCATGCGTTTTAAGTATACTAGCGGTCAACTATGGAAGATAAAACGCAGGAAATGGAGCGGATTCAAGAACTGCTCGATAATAAACACTACGTAGCCTTAATTGCGGAACTCGCCGAGATGAACGCGGTCGATGTGGCCGAAATATTAGACAAAGAAAATGCGGCAAATGCGGTGTTTCTTTTTAGAATGCTTCCAAAAGACCTTGCTGCTGAAGTATTTGCACTTCTTTCGAGTGAGCAGCAAAGCGCCTTTATTTCATCGATTACCGATAATGAACTCGGCCCTATTCTGGATGAACTTGCGTTTGACGACGTTGTAGACCTTGTAGAAGAGATGCCTGCGAATGCCGTCAGAAAGATTTTAGCGAACTCCGGTGAAGAAGAACGTAAACTCATCAATCAATTCCTAAAATATCCTCCCGACTCTGCAGGAAGCCTAATGACGATTGAGTACGTCAGCCTTAAAAAAAACATGACGGTAAAGCAGGCTCTGGACTACATTAGAGAGACGGGGCTTAAAAAAGAAACAATCTATACCTGTTATGTTACCGATGCCAACAGGGTTCTTGAAGGCATCGTGTCATTAAAAGAGCTTGTGCTGGCGCCCGAACAGGAGCTGATCGAAAATATTTTTGAAAGTGAATGCATCTATGTGAATACGCACGATGACCAAGAAAGCGTTATCGCACTGTTTAAAAAGTACGCTTTTCTTGCCTTGCCTGTTGTCGATGCGGAAAAACGGCTGATCGGTATTATCACGGTTGACGATGTGATGGATGTCATGGAACAGGAAGCTACGGAAGACTTTCAGATCATGGCCGCTATGCAGCCTTCCGAAGATGCGTACCTGAACACCGGCGTTTTTAAACTTGCCAAGCACCGTATCGGCTGGCTGATGCTCCTTATGGTTTCGGAAACATTTACAGGGAGAATTATCGAGCACTATACCGAGCTGTTGGCAACCCTTACCATATTGACCTCATTTATCCCCATGTTGATGGATACCGGCGGAAATTCCGGAAGTCAGTCATCGACGTTGATTATCCGCGGATTGGCAACCGGCGAAATTCAGTTGCGCGACTGGGCAAAGGTTTTATGGAAGGAGCTTCGCATTGCAATTATGGTAGGAGCACTGCTTGGGCTGACTATCTTCGCAAAGTCTTATTTCTTAGACGGTAAACCGATGCTTATTGCGGCGAGTGTCGGCTTAACGCTCGTCGTAACCGTTACTATTGCAAAACTTACCGGCGGACTTTTACCGATTCTTGCAAAAAAACTCCGGATGGATCCTGCAATTATGGCAGGGCCGCTCATCACGACGATTGTGGATGCAGTCAGTCTTATTGTCTATTTTAAGATTGCAGGACTCCTGCTGTTTTAAGGCTTAATAGTATCGGCATTATATGAAATGGTTTGAACGCTTCCGTTATCGTACTTTTTCTCAGACTGCTTCTGTCCAAGAGTTTGTGGTCGAAGTTTTTAGGAAATCTATCCATCTTTCTTCGGCTTTAACCGTTGTTCTTGCGGAGCATTGGCATACGCTTACCGTTGCAGGTATTGCCGGTATCAGTGTACTTTATTGTGTTTCGGAGTTTCTCCGTATGCGGGGGCATGAGCTGTTCCTCATTGCAGATATTACTCGCTATGCTTCCCGCGCACGTGATAAAGGAAGGTTCGTACTTGGGCCGTTGACACTTGCCGGAGGAGTGCTTGCCGCACTGCTCCTTTTTCCGATGCATACGGCAAAGATTGCGGTATTTGCACTTGCGTTCGGGGACGGTCTTGCAAGCCTTGTCGGGAAGCGTTTCGGTAAAATTCACTTGGCTTTTTTTAAAGATAAGACCGTTGCGGGAAGTTTAACTTGTTTTGTCGCTGTGTTTCTTTCGGCCTTCGCCGTCAGCGGAAGTTTTTGGAAAAGCCTTATACTCGGCATTGCAGGAGCCAGTATCGAAATGCTTCCGCTTAAGGATTACGACAATCTTTTGATACCGATCGCTATCGGCTGTCTTGCCTCACTGCTCCATGCGTAAACACCGTTGATATTACAAAATATATCCGGCCCGCCTTGCTCAAGACTTACCTATTGCCACAGATAGAATTGATGAATTGCCTTTAGGAAAAAGAAGCCGCCTGCCAAAAGTACCGTAATACCAAGCAGGGTAAAAAACCACGATCCGGAATACAGCAATACGGTATATGCAATTAACATTACCAGTAGCCGGATTGCCGCCTTCCGGTACCCGACAATACTGCGGTATATGCCGACCGACAAAAACGACAGTACGGCCAACACACATAAAATCCCATTGAACGAATACAGAAGATAGCGGTAAGACCGGGAAAACGAAAAAAAGGACAGTGTGTGGACGGTGTCGATCGGAATGGTATGGGATAATGCGAAAGCGACGAAACTCAGCAAGAAAATAATGGAACCGGTTTCCCTTGTGAATGTCTTATGGGCAAAAAGGCTCGACGTTAAAAGAGCTAAGCAAGCGCCGAACCGAAAAAAGAAAATAGTCCGCGCAATGGGCGCCATAAAAACAGTTAATAAGGGGTAGCGAACTTGCAGCGGAAAAAGCAGCTGAAGCGACTCAACCGATAGGGCAAAAATAAAGAGACTAAAGAATGAAATCTCCAACGCATGAGTCTTTTCAAAGAGGAAAAAGATAAAAACAAGCAGCAGCAGCGATGTCAGCGGAAGAGAGACGATACCAACCATGACTGCATAATTATTATATGCAAAAAACGGCAGCCTCAGTAACCGAAAAGCACTTTCAGTCGCTGCCGGCATCTCTGCAAGCAAGTTGTGTGCAACAATGGTAATACAGCAGCTTATATTACCTGCCGTCATGAGCGCAGCGATACCAATACCAAAAATTAAAATTCTATTACGACCGGCTATTGTCATGTGTGTCAGTATAGTTTGAAATACGCTTTTCTGTCAAATATACGGATTAAATCAACAACCCCGATGCGGAGCATCGGGGCACAGTGCTCAACGTTCCGCACTGTGTGTTCTATAAGGCGGTTGCAGCCGGCTTTAATACCCTAGCGCTTTGTGCTGTAGTAAGGGTACTAAGGCCGGCTTCACTTTTTTTATAAGCCCCAGAATGTTTTCAGCATCGGTGCGATAACCAAGGAGACCATCGACATCAGCTTTATCAGAATATTGATGGAGGGTCCGGCAGTATCTTTAAAGGGATCACCGACCGTATCGCCGACAACGGCGGCTTTGTGCGCTTCGGAACCCTTGCCTGCGCCGCTGCCCGATTCAATCATTTTCTTTGCGTTATCCCATGCGCCGCCGGAGTTTGCCATAAAGATGGCGAGCACAACGCCGGAGCCGGTAACGCCGGTTAATAAGCCGATAAGCATCGCCGGGCCGCCGAGGAAGCCGACTAAAATCGGGGTGATAATGGCGACAAGACCGGGGATAATCATTTCGCGGATGGCAGCCTGTGTGCTGATGTCAACGCAGCGTTTGTAGTCGGGTTTTTCGGTATTGTTCAAAATGCCGGGTTTATTTTTAAACTGGCTGCGTACTTCTTCTATCATCTTGTAAGCGGCTTTGCCGACTGCGGACATCGCCATAGCGGAGAACAGGAAGGGTACCGCAACACCCAGCAAGATACCGGTTAAAACGGGGATATTCGTAATATCGACGATTTCGACGCCGGTGTGTTCTTTAAACGATGTAAACAGGATAATAGCGGTTAACGCCGCGGATCCGATAGCAAAACCCTTTCCGATTGCAGCGGTAGTGTTACCGACTGCGTCGAGACTGTCGGTAATTTCGCGTACTTCGCCGGGGAATTCCGCCATTTGAGCAAGACCGCCTGCGTTATCCGCGATAGGTCCGTAAGCGTCGACAGCCAACTGAATACCGAGCGTAACCAGCATACCGACCGCCGCGATACCGACTCCGTAGAGACCCGCCAAGCTGAAGCTGCCCCAGATTGCCGCGCCGATCAGTATGATTGTCGGGAATGCACTCCTCATACCGACGCCGAGACCGGTGATAATCGTTGTTGCGGCGCCCGTCTCACACGAGTTCATAATCGAAACAACCGGTTTTTTACCCGTACCGGTGTAGTATTCGGTTAAAAGGCCGATAAGAACACCCGATGCAAGACCGGTAATTGTTGCGCCGAAGATATGGTACATACCGGCGTTTCCGTTAAACGTTTCTTCGCCGATAAAGAACTTCAATACGATAAACAGGAACACAGTCGCTAGAATTGCCGCGCCGAATGTTCCCGCGTTCAACGCTTTTTGAGGATCGCTTCCCGGTTTTGCACGTACGAATACCGTTCCGATCAAGGACGCGGCAATACCCAAAACCGCAATCAAAAGCGGCAATACCATGAGCTTTAATTTAAGGACATCGGAGGCGGCGACGGTTAAACCGAGGATCATAGATCCAATCAACGAGCCGACAAAGGATTCAAAGAGGTCGGCGCCCATACCTGCAACATCACCGACGTTATCGCCGACGTTATCCGCAATGGTAGCGGGGTTACGGGGGTCGTCTTCCGGAATGTTTTTTTCTACCTTACCGACCAAGTCTGCGCCGACGTCCGCCGCTTTGGTAAAAATACCGCCGCCTACACGGGAGAAAAGCGCGACTGAGGATGCCCCAAGCGAAAAGGCGGTGCCGAGCGGTAGGGTGATGTTATAAAAGACCTCGATTGACGTTCCATACGTCAGGGTTCCTATAAGCATTACAATAAAAAATCCGAATAGTGCAAGACCGACGACGCTCATACCCATGACGCTGCCGCCGGAGAATGCAACCTTTAACGCCGGGGTGAGGCCGCCGTTTTTTGCTGCCTGCGCTGTGCGCGCATTTGCCGCGGTTGCAACCTTCATACCGATAAATCCTGCTAACAGGGATACCGCTGCACCCAATACAAAAGTGAGCGCTTCCATTTTAAGCTCGCCTTTATTTCCGGCAGCCAAAAACAAAGCAACCGCTGCAATAAAAGGCACCAACGCCTTGTATTCGCGGTTCAAAAAAGCCATTGCTCCTTCCGAGATATAACCGCTAATGTGCCGTAGAGCCTCATTCTCTACCGGTTGCCGGTTAATCCAGCGCGTTTTTGCAAAGGCATACAGCAATGCTGCAATGCTTCCCGCAAGAACAAGCGCCAATACGGCATACACAAAATCAACCATCATACTATTACTCCTCTTAATACTCTTTTTTCTCTTTTATAAAGTTTTTATAGAAGATTCTATCGCAACTTAAATCTAAGGAAAACCTCCCAAAAGTGAAGTTTTTAGAGGCTCCCTATTACAATTCATAACTATTGCTTCTGTGATATGTCCAAACTACTTTTTATTGGAACTAATTTTGTATTTTAATACATGAAATATGTTTTTTCAAGCCTAATTTTATAGCCTGTTGCCCAAAAATCAACAACCCCGACGCAGCGGCATCGGGGTTGTTGATTTTAGATATGACAGAGAAAACGATATATGCGTTTCTTTTAAGAATTACGAATTTTTCGAAGTGGGACCTGAATATATTATTTTGTAACTATCTGTGCTATACTGCCGTTCGGAGGCGGTA